>Ga0326597_10002638_pt1 | contig 26564 bp, 25 predicted proteins | sample RVTome_12_FD_203789 | JGI IMG/M metagenome (GOLD analysis project Ga0326597, IMG submission 203789) | Soil microbial communities from uranium-contaminated site in the Upper Colorado River Basin, Wyoming, United States - RVT100D185 | ecosystem: Environmental > Terrestrial > Soil > Contaminated >... | reverse complement strand
TATTGCGCAGGACCCAATCATGTGTTGCCTACATCTCGTACGGCACGCTTTTCGTCGCCGCTTGGTGTATATGATTTTCAGAAGCGTTCATCAGTCATCAGTTGCAACGGGAATTCAGTGCAGGAGTTGGCCAGTGTGGCATCTACACTGGCGCATGGTGAAGGACTGACCGCACATGCCCGCTCAGCCGAGTACCGGCTCAAGCAGTAACCGTCATACGCAAGCACATTTCTGATCCTGTATTTTGTAGCAGCACGATATTGAGAAATTATTTTGAAATCCGTTAAACACTGGATCAATCCTGCGATCTTGTCCATGCAGGCCTACCATGTTCCATCGTCGGCAGGTCTTCTGAAAATGGATGCTATGGAAAACCCTTACCCCTGGCCTGAAGAACTCAGGCAAAAATGGCTGCAAGAGTTGAACAGTGTGCATGTCAATCGTTATCCGGATGCGGACGCAACTGTTCTCAAGGAAAGATTACGTACCGTCATGACCGTCCCGGATCATATATCCATCATGCTGGGCAATGGTTCAGACGAATTAATACAAATCATCGCTCTGGCTTTGGCCCGGTCTGATCGTACCTACCTGGCGCCTGAACCCGGATTCGTGATGTATCGATTGATCAGCCAGACTGTGAATGCAGGATATTGCGGAGTGCAATTAAATCAAGATGATTTTTCTCTGGAACGGGATGCCATGCTATCGGCGATAGACGAATTGCAACCCGCATTGATCTTCATTGCTTATCCCAATAATCCCACCGGTAACCTGTTTGACAGGGAGATTGTACTTGATGTGATAAAACAGGCACCGGGCCTGGTGGTCATTGATGAGGCCTATCACGCGTTCGCCGGCGCAAGTTTTATGGAATACCTGGACGATTTCGAAAATCTTCTGATAATGCGCACGCTGTCCAAGTCCGGACTTGCTGGTCTGAGATTAGGTTATTTACTGGGTAAAAGTGCCTGGCTGAATGAACTGGAAAAAATCCGATTGCCTTATAACATCAATTCACTATCTCAGAAATCAGCCGAATTTATTCTATCTCACTTCGAGGTATTGGGGGGGCAAGCAACAGATATTTGCCGGAATCGTAAGGTGTTGTTCCGGCAACTCGCGGAAATTGATGGCATCAAGGTATGGCCAAGTGCTGCTAATTTCATTTTATTCCGTACGCTGGAACTGGATGCAAACCGGATCTTTACAGAACTTAAGACCCGGGGTGTATTAATAAAAAACCTGTATGGAAGTCATGCGTTATTGCAAAATTGTTTACGGGTGACGGTAGGAACCGAGAAAGAAAATACTGTTTTTATCGATACACTGCGGCAAGTGATGCAAAGTTATCACTGACCATAGATAGGGCGGGTTGCTACTTGCGCTTGTACGCCAATCTGTTCCCAGCCGCGCATGATCAGAATATCCAGTTGTGTCCCCGGTTTAAGGCTCGAGATCAATTCTATGGCCTGCTGTGGATTACTGACGGGTTGATTGGCCAGTTTGAGGATGATATCACCAGGCACCATTCCCGCCAGGTCGGCAGGGCCTCCCTTTAGGACTCCGGCAACAAGTACACCGCCATTTTCCAGAGCGGTTTCCTTGATTATATCCAGTGGGAGTATTTGTGCCTCGATGCCAAGCCAGCCGCGCACGACATATCCATGATCAATAATTTGCTGCATGACACTCAGCGCAAGATTGACAGGTGTGGCCAGTCCTATGCCCTGCGAACCACCTGTAGTGGAATATATAGCAGTATTAATACCGACCAACTCCCCGTTAGCAGTGATTAAAGCCCCGCCTGAATTGCCAGGATTGATATCAGCATCGGTCTGGATGAAATCCTCAAAGGTAGTAATGCCCATGCGTTTGCGTCCTTTGGCACTGACAATCCCCTGGGTAACTGTTTGCCCGAAATCATAGGGATAACCGATAGCAAGGACGACATCTCCCACGTTCAACCGGTTGGAATCGCCAACCTGGATGACCGGGAGTTTATCGAAGCGGATCCTGAGAACGGCAAGGTCGGTGTCTGTATCAATACCAATGATTTCAGCTTCAGCCTGGCGCCCGTCATTCAGGGTCACCTGGGTTTCATCTTTGTCCTTTATCACATGGGCACTGGTCAGGATATAACCCTGCGGGCTCATAATTACACCAGAACCCAGGTTACTGTCACGTCGCCTGTTTGGTGTGGATTGTATCTCCCCAAAAAAGCGTTGAAACAGGGGATCCTGAAACAGTGGATTATCCTGTTGCTGGAATACACGACTGGCGTAAACATTGACCACTGCCGGGGCGGCCAGGTTAACTGCATCGCTGTAAGAGCGGACAAAACCCGGGTCTGTCCTTTCAGTATTCTCGTTTCCCAGTTCGGGCCAGGCCACCAATATGATAGCGGCGGCAATCAAGCCAACAGTAATGTATTTAAGGACAAATCTGATAGAATTGCGCATGTGTAGTTGCGAAAATAATATTCAAGGTATTGTTAAATACGTTACGATAACAGAGTTAGCATGCATGGAAAATGGCTTGACATGGCATGTTATAATACAGCTACTCAAGGTAATTATCGGTTTTTTAATGGGGAAATTAAAATATGCATGACGGGGAAATCGATAAACAACGGCGCCGATTTCTGACCACAGCTGCCACAGTTGTAGGTGGTGCGGGGGTTGCTGCCAGCGCTGTTCCGTTTATATCAACCATGACACCCAGCGCCAAGACCAAGGCGATTGGCGGTCCAGTTGAGGTAGATATCAGTGGGTTACAACCCGGTCAACGCCAGATAGTCAAGTGGCAAGGCAAACCAGTCTGGATCATCAGGCGAGACGAGAAAATTTTGAGTGATCTGGAGACCCTTAATGCGGAAGTCAGAGATCCGCAATCCGATGTTGATCAGCAGCCCCCTTATGCCAAAAATACATACCGTTCGAGAAAACCCGAATTTCTGGTGGTGATAGGGTTATGTACGCATCTGGGTTGTTCGCCAAATTATTTTACTGCTGAAGATCAACAGGATCTGGGGCCTGGCTGGAAAGGCGGATTTTTTTGTCCATGTCATGGTTCACGCTTTGATCTTGCCGGACGTGTATACAAAAGTGTGCCCGCGCCGACAAATCTGGTGGTCCCGCCACACAGATTTGTCACTGACAACCGCATTCTGATCGGTGATGATTCGGGGGCCAGCTGATGAACGCTGTAATTAAATTATTATCGGCACTGCTTGAATGGGTAGATGCCCGCTTTCCATTGCTCAAGATGTGGAATGAGCATCTGGCCAAATACTACGCTCCAAAGAATTTCAATTTCTGGTATTTCTTCGGATCGCTGGCACTGGTTGTCCTGGTTATACAGATTGTCACTGGCATCTGGTTAACGATGAATTACAAACCGTCTGCTGAACATGCTTTTGCCTCGGTTGAATATATCATGCGTGATGTGGAATGGGGCTGGTGGATACGTTATATGCATTCAACCGGTTCATCAGCCTTTTTTATAGTAGTCTATCTGCATATGTTTCGTGCCTTGCTGTATGGGTCATTTAAAAAGCCCAGAGAGTTGCTTTGGCTCACAGGTATGTTTATTTACCTGACCCTGATGGCTGAAGCCTTTTTTGGTTATTTGCTGCCCTGGGGCCAGATGTCTTACTGGGGAGCGCAGGTTATAATCTCCCTGTTCGGTGCTGTCCCGGTGATCGGTGATCAACTGGCTTTGTGGATACGTGGTGATTACGTCGTATCCGATGTGACGCTGAACCGTTTCTTTGCTTTTCATGTAATAGCCATGCCTCTGGTGCTGCTAGGCCTGGTTTTTGTCCATATCATTGCCCTGCACGAAGTCGGCTCGAACAATCCGGATGGTGTTGAAATTAAAAAATTCAAGGATGCCAACGGCATACCGCTCGATGGTATACCGTTTCATCCGTACTACACAGTCAAGGATATTGTGGGCGTAACGGTATTCCTGATATTTTTCTCGCTGGTAGTTTTTTATGCTCCTGAGATGGGCGGATATTTTCTGGAGCATGCCAATTTTATTCCGGCAGATCCATTAAAGACCCCTGAACATATTGCACCGGTATGGTACTTCACCCCGTTTTACGCAATCCTGCGTGCAGTTCCGAGCCAGTTTGGCGGTGTCGTTGCCATGGGGTTGGCAACAATGATGTTCTTTTTCCTGCCATGGCTGGACCGCAGCCCGGTCAAATCCATACGTTATCGTGGCTGGAAATACAAAACTGCACTGGCAACTTTTGTGGTCAGTTTTCTGACACTGGGTTGGTTGGGAATGGAAGTTGCTACACCGCTTTATACCTGGTTGGCGAGGTTTTTTTCAGTAATTTACTTTGCGTTCTTTTTTCTGATGCCTTTTTATACCAGCACCGATAATGACAAGCCAGTCCCGGATCGGGTGAGATAGCCATGAGATCGCATAATTTAATAACTTTTATTTTCATCCTGTTTGCACCGGTAACTTTTGCTGCCAGTGGTAATCTTGCCGGTTATCACATGAAAGTTGATTCATCGGATGTTAAATCATTGCAGAGGGGCGCTCGCATTTTTGTGAATTATTGTACGGGCTGCCATTCAGCAGCGTATATGCGCTATAATCGGCTGGGAAAGGATATCGGTATCTCAGAAGAAATATTGAAAAGCAATTTCATGTTTGGCACAGACAAGCCAGGCGATACTATGAACATCGCCATGCGGGCTTCTGATGCAATAAACTTTTTTGGAACAGCCCCACCGGATATTTCTGTCATTGCCCGTTCCCGGGGTGCAGACTGGTTGTATGGGTATTTCATGACCTTTTATTCTGATCCTGCAAGACCGTTCGGCGTGAATAATCTGCAATTCAAGGACGTAGCCATGCCGCATGTGCTTTGGGAATTACAGGGTATACAAAAACCGGTCTACAAAACTGTAACGCATAAGGATGGTACTGAAGCGGAAGTGTTTGATGGCCTTGAGCAAATTTCACCAGGCATACTTCCCGAGGGATACAATGAATACAAACAAGTTGTTTATGATCTGGTTAATTTCCTGGTCTATCTGTCAGAGCCGGCAAAATTCCAACGTCAGAAAATCGGCATATGGGTCATAATATACTTGTTATCATTCCTGGTTATTGCATTCTTACTCAAAAAGGAATACTGGAAAGACATTCACTGACTCATTCCAGAAAGCAAGCAATACTATTCCTGAATTTCTTTTAATTACTGGAGGTACACTATGGCGAGTATAGCCAATCGACGATCTGTTATGGTGCTTTATTCAGATCCTGTAACTCCGATCAGCCATGCTGTTCGAATCGTGCTTGCAGAGAAGGACATCAATGTTGAGGTCAATATCATTGAAAATAATAATCGCCCGGAAGAACTGGCGGAACTGAATCCCTATAATTCATTATTGACATTAATTGATCGTGAACTGGTTTTATATGAAGCACAAATTATAATGGAATACCTGGATGAGCGTTTTCCACATCCTCCATTAATGCCGGTTGATCCTGTGGCAAGATCAATTAACCGGCAATTACGTTATCGTGTCATGCGGGATTTATACGCATTAATCGATGACCTGGAAGGAGAGAATGAAATTGCGGCGGCGAATGCCAGGAAAAGTTTGCGTGACAATCTAACTGCCATTGCCCCGGTTTTTGATCAGAAACCCTTCTTTATGTCAGATGATTATTCACTGATAGATTGTTGTATGGCGTCATTACTATGGCGTATTAATACCTATGGCATTAAATTACCGTCATCAGCTAAATCTCTTATCCAGTATGGTGAACGCCTGTTTGCAAGGGATGCCTTTAAGGAAAGCATGTCAGATAAGGAAAAAGCAATGAATATCTGATCCTGCCAACTTTTATTAATCAATCACACAAATTAATCACCAGAAATCATGACACCCAACCGCCCATATCTGCTACGGGCATTAAATGAATGGATACTGGATAATGCCATGACACCCCAGCTACTGGTGGATACATCGGTGACTGGCACTGTTGTACCGGAGAGTTATGTCGAGAATGGCAGGATTATATTGAATATACAACCGGATGCAGTACGTAATCTGGTACTCGGGAATGAGCAGATAACATTCAGTGCGCGCTTTGGTGGCAAGTCTTTCAACTTAATTGTGCCTTTGAATTCCGTGCTTGCCATTTATGCGCGGGAAAACAGCAAGGGGCTGATCTTTGAGATTGAAGACAAGAATACGGAAAATTCACAGGATCAAACCATTGAAAAAACCGGTAAACCTTCCAGGCCGTACCTCAAAGTAATAAAGTAATTTCTGTATTACTTAACATACTGGAACAGCTTAACTACTTTCTGTACACCACCCACCCGACGGGCGGCTTCAGTCACCCGATCGGATTCATCTTTTGTCAATAAACCCATTAAATAAACCACCCCTTTTTCGGTGACAACCTTGACACGTGTGGCTTCAAAATTTTCCAGACTAAATAACTTTGTTTTGACTTTGGAGGTTATTAACGTATCACTGCTGCGGCTGGTCAGGGTAGTGGGCGTGCCTATCGTTAATTCATTGTAAACATGGGTAACCTTGGGAATATCCCTCACGATGTTGATTATACGTTCCCTGGCCGCTTCATTGGGAGCTTCCCCCGAGACCAGGACAACCAGGTTATAACTGGTCACGTTAATGTGGGCACTATCATTGATTTCCTGGTCTTCTCTCAAAGTCTGGCCTGCCTTGAGTTCAATGGATTGATCCTCAATAACTGTGCCTGTGGTGCGCCGGTCATGTGCTACTGACGCACCGGTTGCTGCGCCACCGACTACCGCAGCTGCACAACCGTTTAATGTGAAAAAGGCAAGCAAGATCATAAATACATTGCTGGTTTGGTTAAATGTGTTCACTGAGCCTCCTGACCAAGTAATTGCCGGTCTATCAAATCGCATAATGAATGAATGATCATCAGGTGTACTTCCTGGATTCTCGCGGTCGACCAGCCTGGCACACGAATCTCTACATCATCTTCCTGCATCAGGTAAGCAACCTGACCGCCCTCGCGTCCAGTCAAGGCTACGACCTTCATACCGCGGTCATGGGCAGCATCGATAGCATGAATAATGTTGTGTGATTCGCCACTGGTACTGAAAGCCAGCAGGATATCACCGGTCTGTCCGAGTGCGCGTATCTGCTTGGAGAAAATATCTGCGTACTGATAATCGTTGGCTATCGATGTCAGCGTAGATGTATCTGTCGTTAGTGCAATTGCGGGAAGGCCGGGCCGTTCCATTTCAAAACGATTTAACATTTCAGAAGAGAAATGCTGGGCATCAGCTGCTGATCCGCCATTGCCGCAGCTTAATATCTTGTGTTCCTGCAGCATACAATTCGCCATGTTGACAGCAGCCTTTACAATCAGCGGCGCCAGGATATCAACAGACTCTGTTTTCAGTTTAATGCTTTCACTGAAGTTTTCTTTGACTCGTTGTAATGGGTCCATACAGAATTTATATTACAGTTTGATTTTGAGTGTAATTATGCCTGAAAAGCATTTTTTATCCATCCGATCCCGGGTTTATCGATATTGCCAGATACTGTCATAACATCAAACCGGCATATACTCCGGGATGTCCAGCGGTTTTTTTGCAAATATCCTTGGCTGGTTTTGATGATACGCTCACATTTCCTGTGATCAATGGATTCAATTGCCCCGGCATAGTTATTGTTCGATCGGTACCTGACTTCGATAAATACAATAACAGTATTATCCAGCATGATTAAATCAATCTCTCCGCCTGGCCCATGATAATTATGTTCCAGCAATTCAAGACCATTATTTTTCAGATAATCCAGCGCTAATAGTTCTGCCCATTGCCCCCGTTCATAGCTGTTTTCGTTAGCATTTGCCACAGTTTATGGTGTCTGTCCTGCATCAAGTAAATGTGGAGTGCCGTCCAGAAATTTTGCCCAGACCGATTGCCGTTTAACCTGGCCTTGTTCTGTAAGTTTTAAAATACCGGATTCCCCCTGGAAATTGCCAGATTGTGTAAATAGCCTGCCCAGTTCGGGTAGTATCCGGTAGGCATCTATCCCGAAGGCATACAACCGCCGGTAAGGTGACTCACTTTGTCCCCAGGTTTTATTCAGGGTTTGCTGCAGTGGAGAGTATTCACGTTCAGGGTCAATCACCCATGGCATGTCAGAGAAAATAACATTATTGATATCATTATTGGCTTCTGGATCATATTTCCCGCTGTATATACTGGATATAGAATAGGTGGGAATACTATCTGCCCTGAAATAGCGTAGTTGTGGCACCAGTTGTAGTGCCATGGCGGATGAGGAGGCCAGAAAAATTATATCTGCGTCGCGCCGGTGGCGGGGTTCAAACTCAATGTTTCTCCTGAGTGCAGCTGTAAGTTCTTTTGCGCGTTGTTCACTATTGTCAATATTGAGTAACTGTTTAACCGGTTTTGAATAGTCCTGAACATTCACGGGAATTCTGATATGTTCAATTACCCTGCCGCCCAGTGTTGTCCAGTGTGAACTGAAAGCATTATAAATACGGTCTCCCCAATTTGAATCCGGTGTGATAATCAGGGCATTTGCATGACCATCAAACCATGCACGTTCTGCCGCAACACGGGCCTCATCTTCAGGTAACAAACCAAACTGGAATAGTTGAGATGACGGATGATTCCCCGGGTTGGCAGTTAGTGCACTGTCCGGATTATCAACCTGATTCAATACCAGTGTTCTGACCAGAATCCTGCCAGAAGAGATCAGTGTTGTAACGGCTTCTTTTTCCAGCGGTCCTACCACGAAATCTGCACCATCATCAACTGCAGTCTGGTAAATTTCGAGAATATTCTGGTTGTCTGCATTGTAGATTTTAATTACGGGTCTATTTGCAGGTGATTCGTACCATGCAGCAAGAAATCCATCGCGGATAGCGTTTGATGCATCTTTATACTGTGCATTAAATGGAAGTAATAAAGCAATCTTCCCGGGTTGTTCATTAGCCTGTTCAACTACAGCATAAATTCCATTTAAGATATCGGTCGTGGCGGGGTGATTCGGATACCGTTGTTTCCAGGACTGGATTGCCGATTCCAGTTCCTGGGGCTTATAAATCAGGCTTTTGGAAATAATGGCCAATTCCAGCCAACTGTCCTGATCCGGTTTCCCGGTTGACGCACCGAGCTCCTGTATCAGTGCGTTTGAATCTGACTGTGATAGCAGTCGCCAGATGGATTGATTGTTTTCAGCCAGTTCCTGTACTGTGGGCAAATAATTATTGAGCTCAATTCTGGTGAGGGCCGCATGCATCAGCTGGCTGTCCATTTCCAGGGCAGTGGCCCTGGCCTGATAATACGCTGCGAGTAGTGTATGCGGGCTGTCTGCAGGAATGGAAACATTCAGTTTGTTTAAAGCAGTTAATGCATCGTTATTGAGAATAGCGATGTCGGCAAGCAAGATGTTCAGTTCAATATTTTGCAGTGCTGTCAGTTTGTCCTGTTGCAAAATACCCAAAGTGGATTCTGCAAGCCCGGAATTTTTACCTTTTATATAAGCATCAGCGGCATTAAGTATAAAAGGCACAGCATTGCGCTTGTTCTGTTCCGCCAGCCGGATGTATTCTTCAGCTGCAGCTATAAAATTCCCTGCGGACAAGAGATCCCTGGCTTGTTGTTCCTGAAGAACCTGCGTTTCAGGAGTTTGTTGCCTGACAGGGGGGCCGCAACTGGCAAATACGAACAGGCAGCAAAGGATCGTCAGGAAGCGCATTGGAATTCCGTATAACATGGTCATAAATTGTGACTACAGTAACGAAGCGAGGTTTCATGTGTCAATGATTTCAGCCGGATTATATGTGGTGGCAACACCTATCGGAAATCTGGAGGATATAAGTACGCGCGCTGTCAGAACCCTGAACGGGGTTGACCTGATCCTTGCAGAAGACAGCCGCCATAGCGGGAAATTATTGCAGCATTTAGGTGTACACACGCCGGTGCGGGCATATCATGACCATAATGAGCATAAAGTTGTGGATATTTTCATTGAACGGTTACGGGCAAATCAATCCATAGCATTAATATCAGATGCCGGGACACCCTTGATCAATGATCCGGGATATCACCTGGTGATTGCAGCGCATAAACACGGAATCAGGGTTGTCCCGGTGCCGGGACCTTCTGCTGTCATCAGTGCCTTGTCAGTCTCGGGACTGCCGACAGACCGGTTTGTTTATGAAGGTTTTCTGCCGAATAAACAGACTGCCCGACGGACACGCCTGTCGCAACTTGCTGGAGAACAACGCACACTGGTATTTTTTGAAGTACCTCACCGTGTTTGTGCCTGTATCGGGGACATGGTGGGATATTTCGGGCCTGAACGCATTGCCACACTGGCCAAGGAGATCACCAAGCAATTCGAGACCATACGCAAGGACACACTGGCGGGAATTCTGGACTGGTTGCAGGAAGATCCATTGCATCAGAAAGGTGAGTTTGTACTGATGGTGCATGGTGCATCCGTAGATAAAGGTGATGAGCTTGAGTCAGTCAGGGTACTGAAAATCCTGCTGCATTCATTACCTGTAAAAGAAGCCGTAGCCGCCGCTGCAAAGATTATGAATGGCAATAAAAATCGTTTGTACCGGCTGGCCATAACTATCAACGGGAAAGAATAGTTAAAAAATATTAACCGGCTTGCAACTTATTATAGGATGGCAGACACTTAGCGTGAGGGGTCGACCGGGCAATCGCTGTCCTTACTGGATAGAGGAAAGTCCGGGCTCCACAGGACAGGGTGCCAGATAACTTCTGGGAGGTGCAAACCTACGGAAAGTGCCACAGAAAATATACCGCCCCGTCACTATCCCGGTTAACCTGAATAAATCTACTCTTAAAGTGATTTGATAGTAAGTATTTACTATATTTGAGATTAGCTTGGATAGTGGCGGGGTAAGGGTGAAATGGTGCGGTAAGAGCGCACCGCGCCAGTAGTAATACTGGCGGCAGGGCAAACCCCACCTGGAGCAAGACCAAATAGAGGGACAGGGTAATACCATGCGTGGTCCGCGCAGTCCCTGGGTAGGTTGCTAGAGATGTACGGTGACGTGCATTCGAGATGAATGATTGCCACTGTTAACCCTGGTTAGCAGAACAGAACCCGGCTTACAGGTCGACCCCTCACTTTATATTGCACCAGACGGCTATATTGTTGAATTTGCTGACTGTAATTAGCCGTTAAAGATCCTTCAGTTTAACTTTAATAAACCAATGCAACTTTATGATATAAATACCTAATTATTTACAATTTGGCTAATTTAAACTTCTTCCTTCAAGTTTTGGCACATAAGTCCCTGTTAAATAAGACAGATTTTCCCTCAAAAATCACAAAGAACGCTTGACATGATCCTTCCCCAGTACCTATAGTTCACAAGGTGGGTAAATGTGGGAAATTGTGGGTAATTTTTGCTTATAAAGGGGGCCTTCTTTGTTTCGCGGATGCAGTACGCTCAGTGTTGATAGTAAAGGTCGTTTGGCGGTACCCAGCCGTTACCGCGAACGTCTGTTCTGTCTTGCCGACGGCAATCTCATACTGACACTCAACCCCCTGGATCGATCACTGTGGTTATACCCACTGCCTGAATGGGAATTGATTGAATCCAAACTTGCAGAATTATCTGATTTTGACAGACAGGGTCGGCGCGCCAAACAAATGATGCGCGGATACGCAACAGACTGTCAACTGGATAACCAGGGCAGGATCCTGATTCCGCAGGAATTACGCGAATACGCCAGTCTGGGAAAACATGCGGTTATTCTGGGTCAGGGAAACAAGTTTGAGATCTGGGACGAAAAAAGCTGGAAGGAATTACGAGAAGATTGGTTAACAGAAATTGGTAAGGATACCGGGGAACCATCTGATGCGCTTAAATCACTTTCATTATGATCAATCAATCCGGTTTGCCCGTTGGCGAATGAATATCACGGGGTATGTACATACACCGGTACTGTTGAATGAAGTATTACAAGGTCTCAGTATTCGTCCGGATGGATGTTATGTTGATTGCACCCTGGGTCGGGGAGGTCATAGCAAGGCGATATTGCAGAATCTCCAGGAGCATGGGCGTTTGATCGCATTCGACAAAGACCCGGATGCAGTTAATGCTATTGATGATTTGCTTCTTACGGACAAGAGATTCACGTTTATACATGGGTCTTTCGACATGCTGAAAGAGGTTGTGGCAAAAGATAACATGTTGCATCAGGTTGACGGAATTCTTCTGGATCTTGGTGTTTCATCACCACAACTGGATAACGCAGACCGCGGATTCAGTTTCAGAAATGACGGTCCACTGGATATGCGTATGGACTACAGTCACGGATTTACAGCTGCTGACTGGTTGAATACTGCAAGGGAAAAGGAGATTGCAACTGTTCTGAAAACATATGGAGAAGAACGTTTTGCCAGAAGAATTGCAAAGGAAATTGTAAATACACGCACTGAAAATAAAATTTTAACCACTCTCCAGCTGGCGGAATTAATTAGCAGAACTGTGCCAATTCGTGAAAAAGATAAACATCCTGCCACACGTTCATTTCAGGCAATCAGAATATTCATTAATCAGGAACTGCAAGAACTGAAAGATGTGCTTGCCCAGACAATTGAAGTTCTGGCAACTGGAGGAAGACTGGTTGTAATCAGTTTTCATTCGCTTGAAGACAGGATAGTAAAACGTTTTATGCGTGATGAATCGAAGGGAGATAATTTTCCGCCTGATCTACCTGTGTCATCAGCGTTATTAAAACCGAGACTGAATCTGGTTGGCAAGGCCATCTACCCTTCGCAGCAGGAAATTGCACTTAATCCGCGCGCAAGGAGTGCTGTTTTAAGAATTGCAGAGAGGATCGCAGCATGAAGAATGTGATTTTCTGGCTGTTGTTTATCTCCATATTTATTTCGGCACTGGAAGTCGTTATATCACGCCATGATGCCCGCAAATTATTTGTTGAAATTCAGATGCTCGAAAAAACCAGGGATAACCTGAACGAGGAATGGACACGCCTGTTACTCGAACAAAGCACATGGGCAACGGATGTACGTATAGAGGCAATTGCCAGGAATGAACTGGGTATGAAACTTCCCGTTGATTCAGTCCTGGTAATAGAAAAATGACAGAGCCGGGCAAACCAGTAGTATACGAAAAACGCAGATGGCTGGTTCTCAGCCTGTATCTTGCCGGCATGTTCCTGTTGATGTGGAGGGCGGTCGATCTGCAGGTGATCAGCAAGGATTTTCTGCAAGAGCATGGGGATGCCAGGGCCTTACGTGTTGTACAGATTCCGGCCCATCGTGGAATGATTATGGACAGGAATGGTGAACCACTGGCAGTCAGCACCTTAGTAAATTCTATCTGGGCAACGCCACGCCGGGTGCTGGGTTCTGATGTGGATTTGTCTCCACTCGCAGCGTATCTGGATACCAGTGTTGAGGAGCTGGTCAAATTGCTGAAGGAACGTATCGGCAGGGATTTTGTATATCTCAAACGGCACGTCAATCCGGCACTGGCGGATCAGGTAATGGCCATGAATATTCCCGGGGTATCGCTGGAACAGGAATTCAGGCGCTATTATCCTGCCGGCGAAGTGGCTGCTCACTTGATTGGTTTTACCAATATTGATGACGCAGGACAGGAAGGCCTGGAGCTTGCCTACAATGAATGGTTAAAGAGCAGTCCAGGGAAAAAACGGGTACTCAAGGACAGGTTGGGCCGGACTGTTGAAAATATCGAGAGTATCAGCACACCGAGTCCCGGTGAAAACCTAGCACTAAGTATAGATCGCAGGATTCAATATCTTGCCTACCGTGAATTGAAAGCAGCGGTCCAGGCGCATAGTGCACGCGGTGGTTCTCTGGTGATGCTGGATACAAAAACCGGGGAAGTCGTATCGATGGTAGGCCAACCTTCGTATAACCCGAATAACCGCAGTGACATGAAGGGTGAGTATTATCGAAACCGTGCAGTGACAGATGTATTTGAGCCTGGCTCAACACTTAAACCATTTACCATTGCGACCGCGCTGGAGTCAGGCGCCTATACACCAATGACCATGATCGATACCCGGCCGGGGTATTTCAAGGTGGGTAATCATACTATTCGCGACATCAGAAATTACGGAGTGATTGATGTTGCTACTGTGATCAAGAAATCCAGCAATGTCGGTGCCTCAAAAATAGCCTTGTCACTGGAACCGAATCAATTGAGAAAAACATTATCAAATGCCGGTTTTGGAGTGGCCACCGGGAGTGGTTTCCCGGGAGAAGCATCGGGTTATCTCAGCGCGTCCAACAACTGGTCAGAAGTGGGCCTGGCGACACTTGCTTTTGGATATGGATTATCTGTTACTGTTTTGCAGCTGGCCCAGGCCTACCAGATTTTTGCTACCGATGGATTAATGTTGCCGGTTTCTTTTATCAAGGTTAATGGACCTGTCACCGGAAAGCAGGTTATCACGGCTGAGCATGCAAAACAGGTTCGAACCATGCTTGAAACTGCTGTTGAAAAGGAAGGTACCGGGCAGCGTGCGGCCGTCAGTAGTTATCGTGTGGCCGGCAAAACCGGAACAGTCCATAAAGCTACTTCAGGCGGATATTCAGAGGATCGCTATTTATCATTATTTGCCGGGTTCGCGCCGGTTGAAGATCCCCGCCTGGTAATGGTCATTATGATCGATGAGCCAAAAGGTCAGCAATATTATGGGGGCCAGGTTGCGGCTCCCGTCTTTTCCAAAGTCATGACTGGTGCTTTAAGATTAATGGATATTCCGCCAGATAACCTGCCCGGTCTCAAAGATAATATTATTGCTGGGAAAACCCAACCCGCAGGAAGCCTGGAATAATGATGGCAGCGCACACATTATCTTCGGGTTACCTGCTGGGCTTGCTGTTAAAAGACCTGGTGCATGAAACATGTCATTCGAACACCCATGTTACCGGCATTACTACTGACAGCCGCACGGTAAATCCTGGCGATCTGTTTATTGCCTATACCATCGGTGAGCACAGTAGCGTTCCTTTTATTGAAAATGCAGTAAAAGCAGGCGCAAGTGCTGTAATTGCCGAGGCCGGTTCATTACCGGAAATATATCCCTGTCCTGTGCCACTCTACCGGGTTAATGAGCTATATAAAATAATCGGGATTATCGCTGATCGTTTTTATGATCATCCATCATCAGCCATGACAGTTATTGGTGTAACCGGAACCAATGGCAAGACTTCCGTCAGCCACCTGATGGCGCAAGCATTGTCTGCTGATCAAAAAAACATATGTGGTCTCATCGGTACACTGGGTTACGGGACAGTCGACAGATTGATCCCCGGATCACACACCACCCCCGAAGCCATTGCGTTACAGGCTTTACTGGCGGAGATGCGGGGCCAAAAGACCAGGCAAGTCGTAATGGAAGTATCATCGCATGCACTGGATCAATTTCGCATTGCCGGTGTTGCATTTGATCTGGCTGTATTTACCAACCTGTCGCGTGATCACCTTGATTATCATAAAAGCATGGAATCCTATGCGGCTGCAAAAAAACGATTGTTTACGCAGTACGGGATCAACCGGGTTGTTATCAATATGGATGATGAGTTTGGCAGAAAACTAATGGCAGAATTACCGCAGAGTGTTACTACGGTCGGTTACACGCTTGAGGAGAATTCCCATTCCGGGCCCCGGAATATTTTCCAGGTAGTCTATGGAAAGGTACTCCCGGATCCGTCCGGCAAGATCAAGCTGGCACTTGATACACCCTGGGGCAAGGCTGTTCTTGCAACAGGATTATCAGGCAGATTTAATGCCAGTAACCTGCTGGCCTGTCTTTCGTCATTGTGTTTGCTGGGGCATACACTTGAAGATGCAATCGGGCGTTTATCAGTATGCAAAGGGATACCCGGTCGTATGGAAATTTTTGGAGGAGACAGTCTTCCTTGTGCCGTTGTTGATTTTGCCCATACGCCGGATGCACTTGAGCAGGTGTTATCGGATCTGAAGAATTCATGCCAGGGAAAATTATATTGTGTGTTTGGTTGTGGTGGCGATCGGGATAAAGGCAAGCGCCCGTTGATGGCTGCGGTGGTTGAAAAGTATGCAGATGGCATCATCATCACCAGTGATAATCCCCGCCATGAAAATCCCGAAGAAATCACCAGAGACATCCTGGCGGGAATAAAGAATCGCGATCATGTCATTGTAGATATTGATCGTGAACGGGCCATCCAGAATATACTCAAGACGGTATCGGCGAATGATGTGGTGTTGATTGCGGGCAAGGGCCACGAAAACTACCAGGAGATTGCCGGTGTGCGGCGGCCTTTCAGCGACCAGGAAGTGGTGCGTAAAACTCTGGGGATACTTGCTTGATCACCATGAGACTCTCCAGTGCTGCGGTATCACTGAATGCAACATATCTCGGGGAGGATGTTGAGTTCAGGGGGTGCAGTACCGATAGTCGGAGTATTAATTCAGGCGAATTATTCATCGCCATCAAGGGGGAACATTTTGATGGCCATGATTTTATCATGAATGCCGTACAGCGCGGTGCTTCCGCTGTCATGGTGGCAAATGCTGGCCAACAAAACTTGCCAACACTGGTGGTTCTCGATACCAGACGGGCAATGGGGAAACTGGCTGGTACCTGGCGATCCGGATTTGCTATTCCACTGATTGCGGTCACTGGTAGCAATGGCAAGACGACAGTCAAGGAAATGCTGGTTTCAATTCTGGGCCTGATAGCGCCGGTACTGGCGACGAAAAAAAATCTCAACAATGATATCGGAGTTCCATTGACACTCTTTGGGTTGGGCAATGAGCACCGTTATGCTGTCGTGGAAATGGGGGCCAATCATCCGGATGAAATATCCTGGTTGAGTAACATCACCAGACCCACGGTGGCACTGATTACCCAATGTGCACCGGCGCACCTGGAAGGTTTCGGCAGTGTGGAAGGTGTTGCCAGGGCAAAGTCAGAGATTTTTGACGGACTCGATCCGGGTGGAGTTGCCATTATTAACGCGGATGATGATTTTGCCGCATTCTGGCGTAACCGGGTCAGTGGATTCAAGCAATTGAGTTTTGGTTTAAATAATCGGGCAGATATTACTGCAAAATCAATTTCGCAATCAGTAATTACCGGTACAAATAATTTTGAGCTAAGTACGCCGGTCGGGATGATAGATATTGAATTACCCTTGCTGGGCCTGCATAACATTATGAATGCCATGGCTGCAACGGCTTGTGCGCTGGCACTGGAGATTGATCTCAAGCTTGTCAAGCAGGGTCTGGAAAAGATGACACCCGTCAAGGGCCGCCTGGAAATGAAAAAAGGGCTGAACAACTCAAGGATCATTGATGATACCTATAACGCCAACCCGGCCTCACTGACTGCTGCAATCAAGGCCATCTCTTCATTCAGCGGCAGGCATTGGCTGGCTCTGGGTGATATGGGAGAACTTGGAGCACAGAGTGAAAGCTTCCATGTGGACGCAGGCAATATTGCCAGGGAAAACAAAATCGAAAAAATATTTGCCATTGGTCCCCTCAGCAATCTAGCCGTCCAGTCTTTTGGTCAGGGAGGAAAACAGTTTGCTTCCATGGATACGATGATCGAAGCGTTAAAAAATGAAATCACTACTGATGTCACCCTGCTCGTCAAGGGATCAAGGGCCATGCAAATGGAACGTGTAGTCAGTGCATTGGAGATGGCAAGCTGATGTTGCTCTGGTTGACAGAATATCTGACACAATACTACCGGGGCTTCAATGTATTCCAGTACATTACTCTACGCGTTATCCTTGGCATGTTAACCTCATTGTTTATCGCCTTGTTTGTAGGACCTTCATTAATCAAACGTCTTAACGAATACCAGATCGGACAAAACGTTCGCGCTGATGGGCCGAAATCCCATTTTGAAAAATCCGGCACCCCGACTATGGGTGGTTTGTTAATCCTCGTATCCATCGCTGTCAGTACACTGTGTTGGGCTGATCTCGGAAATAAATATATCTGGGTGGTTCTTATGACCACTCTGTTGTTTGGTGTTATCGGCTGGGTCGATGACTACAAAAAAGTTGTAAACAAGGATCCCAATGGTCTGGCAGCCCGGTATAAATACCTGTTTCAATCAATTGTAGGACTTGCGGCCGCCATGGTGCTTTATATGACTGCCAGTGTTCCGGCAGAAACCCAGTTAATCGTCCCGTTTATCAAATCGATCAGCTTTGAACTGGGCTGGTTATACGTTGTGCTTGCCTATTTTGTAATTGTTGGATCCAGTAATGCCGTTAATCTCACCGATGGTCTTGATGGTCTGGCCATTCTGCCGACCGTCATGGTGGCATGTGCTTTGGCCATTTTTGCCTATGCGACAGGACACATCCGTTTCTCGGATTATCTTGGCATTCCCTACGTGCATGGTGTTGGTGAAGTGGCCATCGTCTGTAGTGCGATAGCAGGTTCCGGTCTGGGTTTCCTCTGGTTCAATACCTACCCAGCACAGGTTTTCATGGGTGATATAGGCGCCCTGGCACTCGGTGCGGCATTGGGTGTAATTGCGGTCATCGTCCGGCAGGAAATTGTACTTTTTATCATGGGCGGAGTGTTCGTCATGGAGACTGTGTCCGTGATATTGCAGGTGGGTTCTTACAAATTGACCGGGCGCCGCATATTTCACATGGCGCCGCTGCATCATCATTATGAATTGAAAGGCTGGCCCGAGCCCCGGGTCATCGTCCGTTTCTGGATTATCACCGTTATTCTGGTATTGATTGGCCTGGCCAGCCTGAAGATACGTTGAGGAAAAACGATTTGAATTGTAACGCAGTAAAAATAATTGAAATGACTGAAGCAGGTAAACAAATTGATACGGTAATTGTGGGTATGGGCAAGACCGGATACTCCTGCGCACGCTACCTGGCTGACCATGGAATTAATTTTGCCATGACGGACAGTCGTGTCAGCCCGCCCCTGCTGGATGAGATCAAAAGGGACTATCCACATGTGCCGCTACATACCGGTGGTTTTGACCCCGGATTATTGTCCAGTGTGAGTAATATATTGATCAGCCCCGGTGTGTCGCTGCAGGAACCCGCAATTGTCCAGGCCGTCAATAACGGGGTCAGTGTGTGTGGTGACATTGAATTATTTTGCCGGCACGCAACAACGCCGGTAGTTGCGATCACCGGATCAAATGGCAAAAGCACGGTGACCACACTGGTCGCAGAGATGGCCAGAGAAGCAGGTTTGAAGACAGGTGTGGGCGGTAATCTCGGTACTCCGGCACTGGACCTCCTGCGCGAAGACGGGAGAGATGTCTACGTACTTGAATTATCCAGTTTCCAGCTTGAAACAGTTTCATCTTTAAATGCCGTGGCTTCGGTCGTGCTTAATTTATCTGAAGACCACATGGATCGTTATGCCAGCATGGAGGACTACACCGGCGCCAAGGCACACATCTATGATGGTGATGGCGTCATGGTGATTAACCTGGATGATCCAATCGTTGCGGGTTTGCAACGCACAGGCAGGAAAAATATTGGCTTCAGCCTGTCTGAACCTTCCGGTGAAAATTATGGTGTGTGTGATTATTCAGATACACGCTGGCTGGTTAAAGGCAAAACGCGGCTTGTCCCAGCCGGGGAAATTCGCATGGCCGGCGATCACAATATCGCAAACGCACTTGCGGCCCTTGCCCTCGGCGAGGTGATTAAGCTTCCCCTGGCATGCATGTTAAAAGTGCTGCGGACTTTCTCCGGACTGCCGCATCGTTGTGAATGGATCGCAGAAACTGATGGTGTCAGCTGGATTAACGACTCAAAGGGCACCAACGTCGGGGCATCTATTGCCGCGATTAAAGGCCTGGCAAACCAGAAGAATATTGTCCTTATCGCCGGAGGTGACGGTAAAGGTGCTGATTTTTCCCGGCTGGTTGAAGTTGCGAATGAGCATATACGCGTGGCTGTCTTGATCGGGCGGGACGCGCCACTGATACGGAAGGTACTGCAAGATGTTGTACCGGTGGAAAATGCGCATGATATGGACTCGGCCGTCATCACTGCTGCAAGACTGGCCCAAAGCGGGGATGTTGTCCTTCTGTCTCCCGCCTGTGCAAGCCTTGATATGTTTGAAGACTATCGGGCCAGAGGCGAAGCATTCAGATCAGCAGTAGAGAAACTGGTGAATCACTAAATGGTTTACATACCACGACAGGCGATCCCGAAAAGCAGTTCAGGTATGAACCGCGATTTATTTTATGGTTACGACGTGTGGTTGCTCACTGCCATCATATTACTGATTGGGTTGGGCCTACTGATGGTGGCCTCATCTTCGATAACCGTTGCTGATCGGAAATTCCACGATCCACTTTATTATTTCTGGCGGCAATCCGCATCGGTCTTTATCGGCATTTGTCTGTCATTGATAGTCCTGCGGATTCCGTTGCAGGTATGGAAAAAAGCCAGCGGATTTTTACTGATAGTAGCCCTGGTACTTCTTGTCCTGGTATTAATCCCGGGCATTGGTTATGAAGTCAACGGCAGTATGCGCTGGATCAGGCTCTGGCCATTTTCAATACAGGCTTCAGAACCTGTGAAATTATGTGTTATCGCCTATATGGCAGGTTATCTCGTCAGACGTGGTGATGAGGTACGTGCCACGTTTTCCGGCTTTATCAAACCCATACTGGTGTTGATCCTGATCTCCGGATTATTGTTACTGGAACCTGACTATGGTGCGTGTGTAGTCATGTTTATCACTGTCCTCGGAATGATGTTCATGGGTGGCGTTCCATTAAGCCGGTTCTTTGCCTGGATGCTGGTTGCGGCGGCCGCGTTAATCAGCCTGGCCGTTCTCTCACCTTACCGGATGCAACGGCTGATCAGTTTCGTTGATCCCTGGCAGGATCCGTTCAATACAGGGTTCCAGCTGACCCAGGCATTGATAGCCTTCGGCCGTGGTGACTGGTTCGGTGTCGGTCTGGGCAGCAGCATCCAGAAATTATTTTATTTACCGGAGGCACATACGGATTTTGTCTTTGCCGTGCTGGCAGAAGAACTGGGTCTGTTTGGAAGCCTGCTGGTCATCTTGCTGTTCTGTTTCGTGGTCTGGCGCACCTTTGTTATTGCCCAGGTCGCAGAAAGCAGCGGCAAACCGTTTGCCGCCAATTTTGCCAATGGCATCGGTCTGATTATCGGTATCCAGGCTTTTATTAATATCGGCGTCAATATGGGCATGTTGCCCACCAAGGGATTAACACTGCCCTTACTGAGTTATGGCGGCAACAGCATCATCATTACCTGCGTTTTACTGGCCTTGCTTTTACGCATAGATCTTGAAAACAGACAAATCCGCCGGATCTCGATCCCGAACAAGCAGGGTTTTAACAATGGAGGGATCTATGCCACGTAAACCGGTATTGATTATGGCAGGTGGTACGGGTGGCCATGTTTATCCGGCTCTGGCAGTCGCGGATTATCTGCATTCAAAACAAGTTCCGCTATTCTGGCTGGGGACTAAAAAAGGTCTGGAAGCACGCATCGTCCCAGCGCGTGGTTACTCCCTGTTGACCATTAATATCAGCGGACTGCGTGGCAAGGGATTGTTGAGATGGTTGCAGGCACCGTTCATTCTCGGCATGGCATTGATGGAAGCGATAATCATCTTCATGCGGTTAAAACCGGCCGTAATTCTGGGTATGGGAGGATTTGTCAGCGGACCAGGTGGTATTGCCGCATGGTTGATGCGCATTCCGTTGTGTATCCATGAACAGAATGCCATTGCCGGGCTCACAAACCGGGTGTTGGCGCCGTTGGCCCATACGGTCATGCAGGCCTTCCCCGGCACATTTCCGGAGCGTATCCAGGCAAAACTGACAGGCAACCCGGTACGTGCGGAGATATATGCGATAACTGCACCGGAACAGCGCCTTCAGTCCGGCAGTAGCGATAATTTAAAATTGCTGGTCGTGGGTGGCAGCCAGGGGGCACGTACATTAAACCAGATTGTTCCGCAAACATTATCGCAATTACCGGGAGACATAAAACTGGAAGTCAGGCACCAGACCGGTAGCCAGCTCTTCGCGGAGACAAAAGCACTGTACCTGGAATTGAACTGTACGGCGCAACTGGAGCCATTTATTGAAGATATGGCCGCGGCCTATGCGTGGGCTGATCTGGTGTTCTGCCGATCCGGCGCGCTGACTGTTGCAGAATTATCTGCAGTCGGTGTCGCATCCATCCTGGTGCCATTCCCTTATGCAGTCGATGATCATCAGATCGCCAATGCCCGTTATTTGAGTCATCAGGGTGCAGCTTTGCTGGTCCCTGAGCAGGATCTGACCAGTGACAAACTGGGCCAACTGCTTGTTGATTTCTATAACTCGCGCCATCGTTTACTGTCTATGGCACAACAGGCAAGAAAACAGGCCAAACCCCGGGCGACCTGTGAAGTTGCTGAATACTGTCTGGAGGCCGCCTGTGCCGGATAATGTGGACAAGCTTCTAGGACGCATCAAGCATATCCATTTTGTCGGTATCGGTGGTGCCGGCATGAGCGGAATTGCCGAGGTATTGCATAACCTTGGTTACACAGTCTCAGGTTCTGACAAGTCCGAGAACAAGGTGACGCGACGTCTGCAGGGGCTCGGTATTAACGTTGTACAAGGGCATGCACAGGCACATATCAATGGCAGTGATGTGGTGGTCTTCTCCAGTGCCGTCACACAAGATAATCCGGAATTAAAGGAAGCGAGTGCGCGCCGTATACCCATCATCCCGCGTGCCGAGATGCTGGCTGAATTAATGCGCTTCAAGCATGGCATCGCCATTGCCGGCACACATGGAAAAACCACCACGACCAGTCTGATTGCAAGTGTCCTCGCCGAAGATGGCCTCGATCCGACTTATGTTATAGGCGGTCTGTTGAACAGCTCGGAATCTCATGCCCGGTTGGGTAAAGGAAAATATCTGGTGGCTGAAGCAGATGAGAGTGATGCTTCCTTCCTGCATCTGCAACCAATCATCGCGGTACTCACCAATATTGATGCCGATCATCTTGAAAATTACGGTGGTGATTTTGCATTACTGCAAAAAGGTTTTATTGAATTCCTGCAACATATACCGTTTTATGGACTGGCTGTAGTCTGCGTCGACGATAATGGTATACGCAACATACTGGACAGCATCACCAAACCGATGTTGACCTATGGGCTGGATTACGAGGCGGATATTCAGGCGCAAATCATCAAACATGATGCCAACAAGACTTGGTTTAAGGTATCACGCAAAAATTGCATGGACTGGCTGGAGATTGAATTAAACCTGCCCGGAAAACATAATGTCCAGAATGCGCTGGCGGCAATTGCCGTCGCGCATGAACTGGGTGTCGCAGAAGCTTCCATCATTAATGCCTTGCGTAAATTCGAAGGGATCGCAAGAAGATGCCAGGTGCTGGGTGAAATTATCATTGAAAATCAGAAGGTATTGCTGATTGATGATTATGCCCACCATCCACGCGAAATTGCTGCAACCTTGCAAGCACTGAAGACCGGTTGGCCCGACCACCGGTTGATACTGATATTTCAACCTCATCGTTACACCCGTACCAGGAATTTATTTGAAGATTTTACCCGCGTGTTGTCAGAGGTGGATGTGCTGTTCCTGCTGGATATTTATTCCGCCGGAGAAACACCGATACCGGGCGCCGACACCAGGTCACTTTGCCGTGCCATCCGTTTGCGCGGCAAGGTTGATCCGATCTTTGTTGAACATAAGGAAGATATTAATTCCTTAGTACAAGGCGTTGTTAAAGAGAATGACATTCTCGTCATACTCGGGGCAGGGGATGTGGGTTCGATAGCACCTGCACTGATGCAGCAATATGGCGGGAACTAATCTTGAGGTTAAAAAATGCTGCTTGAGAAAAACGATTATGAACATGCCGCTGCTGAAACAGACATGATTACAGGACATATGAAAGAGTTGCGTGGTGTTTTAAAACATGACGAGCCTATGGCCGATCACACCTCCTGGCATACAGGCGGCAGGGCCGATCATTATTTTGAACCGGTTGATCTGGAAGATCTGATTGGTTACATGAAATCCGTTCCAGCCGATGAACAGTTGTTATGGGTGGGTCTGGGCAGCAATCTGCTGGTTCGGGATGGGGGTTTCCGCGGGAGTGTGATCGCACTCGGTCGGGCATTTAATCATCTTGAGATCACTGCTGCCGGGCAAGTCAAGGTCGATGCCGGTGTCCCTTGTGCGAAGGTGGCCAGATTCAGTGCCAGAGCGGGATATACCGGCGCTGAATTTCTGGCGGGTATCCCCGGTACGATGGGCGGGGCACTGGCCATGAATGCCGGTGCTTTTGGCGGCGAAACCTGGAATATAGTCAGTAGCGTAAAAACTCTCAGTCGTACCGGCAATATCACTACCCGGGTACCCGCCGACTTTAATATAGGTTACCGGAGTGTCCAGATACCTAGTAATGAATGGTTTATCTCTGCAGCTTTGCAATTACAAAAAGATCATGAAAAAACCGCCGGTCAACGGATCCGTGAATTGCTGGAAAAACGCTCGGCCACACAACCGGTGGGTTTGCCCAGTTGTGGTTCGGTATTTCGTAATCCCACCGGTGATTATGCCGCAAGACTGATCGATGCATGCGGACTGAAAGGCAAGCGCATCGGTGACGCCGCTATTTCTGAAAAACATGCCAACTTCATTATCAATCACGGCAATGCCACTGCTCGTGATATCGAAGGTTTGGTTGGTCTCGCAAAACAAAAAGTGCTGGAGAAATTCGGGATTGAGTTGACCCCGGAAGTCAGGATAGTTGGTGTAGCACAGGATTAATATTTACAAAAATCAGGTGAGAGAATTAAGTGAGTGAACAAAAAGAATACAAGACGAGTGAATACGGGAAAGTGGCCGTGTTGATGGGTGGGCTTTCTGCCGAACGGTCCATATCGCTCGAAAGTGGACAGGCAGTATTTTCTGCGCTGAAAAATAAAGGTGTTGATGCACATGCGATCGATGTTCAACAGGACATTTTGAAAAAACTGGAACAAGGTCGGTTTGATCGGGTGTTCATAGCCTTGCACGGCAGGGGTGGTGAAGACGGTTTGATGCAGGGTGCACTGGAGATTATGCAAATTCCTTATACGGGCAGTGGTGTTCTTGGATCGGCATTGGCAATGGACAAAAGCCGCACCAAAAAAATATGGCAGAGCTATGGATTACCTACACCGGCATTTGTTGAATTGTCAGCAGCCTCAGACTGGAAATCAGTGTGCGATGAGCTTGGATTACCATTAATGGTCAAGCCCGTGCATGAAGGTTCAAGCCTGGGTGCCAGCAAGGTCAGTCATGTGGATGATATCGAACAGGCCTGGCAAGCAGCTTACAAGTATGACAAACGCGTTATGGCGGAAAGCTGGATAACGGGAAGTGAATATACGGTGCCCCTGCTCAATGGCCGTGCCCTGCCGTTAATCCGCCTGGTAACGCCCAGGGAGTTTTACGATTACATGGCCAAATATGAGGCTGAAACCACGCAATATATCTGTCCCTGTGGCCTGGATGCAGAGCAGGAACAAGCCCTGGGACAACTGGCCTTGTCGGCCTTTGATTCTTTAGGAGCAAGTGGCTGGGGACGTATTGACCTGATGATGGATGAACAGGGCCAACCCTGGTTGATAGAAGCCAATACCATTCCCGGAATGACCAGCCACAGTCTTGTGCCGATGGCGGCAAAACAGGCCGGAATCAGTTTTGATGATCTGGTGATGGGGATATTGAACACGAGTAAGGCAGGCAAAATACCGGTTTAACATTGATGAGTACAACTACTGAATTATATAACGAGATACAGTCTGCAGAGACTGATCCTGTAATGCGCAAGGGTACTTTTTACGAACTTATCTTTGCTGTGTTGTTCACTGCATTGCTGGTCTGGACAGGCTTTTACCTGCTTAATCCGGCAACTTTGCCAATCAAGCAGGTGCGTATTGAAGGTGAATTCCGACATCTGTCGACAAATATATTACAGGATCTGGTTCGGCCCAAAGTTACAGGGGGATTTTTTAATATTGATGTTACTGCTGTCAGAAATACTTTACTGACCGAACCCTGGGTGCGTAATGCTTCTGTGCACCGGGTCTGGCCGGACAGTTTGCAGGTTTTTGTGACCGAACAGGTTGCAGTAGCGCGCTGGAAGGACACTGCGCTGCTCAATAGATCGTCCCAAATTTTCAAACCAGACAGGAGTTCATTTCCGGCTGGTCTGCCGAAACTGGAAGGCCCGGAAGGATCACAAGTGATGATGATGGACAAGTACCTTTATCTTCAGAAACAACTGGTGCCACTGGCGATGCAGGCCGCTGTTCTACGTCTCGATGAACGCCGGGCCTGGACATTTGAGAGCGGAGATGGATTGTTGGTAGTAATCGGACGCAAGGATTTTGATGAACGTGTAACCAGATTTGTCGAACTTATGCCCAGAAGTCTGGG
>Ga0326597_10002637_pt1 | contig 26570 bp, 36 predicted proteins | sample RVTome_12_FD_203789 | JGI IMG/M metagenome (GOLD analysis project Ga0326597, IMG submission 203789) | Soil microbial communities from uranium-contaminated site in the Upper Colorado River Basin, Wyoming, United States - RVT100D185 | ecosystem: Environmental > Terrestrial > Soil > Contaminated >... | reverse complement strand
GCCGGATCAGGCACACGCGCAGCACAGAACTCCGCCCTGCCGGCACCCCGCGCCAGTGCAATTTTTCCGAATCTTCACTCGAACCGCTTAAGTCGGGTTAGTTCCGTTCGAGACGGTTCGCTTCTCGATACCCCTTGCCACACCTCGATAGCTGACATTATCTCCGCATTCGTTTCGGCTGAACGGCAAGGCAATGGGAAGACAGTCGGATTTATGCTGATCGATGGCCTACACGGCGAGCGGCTAGCCGCTCATCCCACAAACGCGCCGCCTGGGACACCGGCCGTTTGGTTCATGCAGGCCGCTTGAAAGCTCGTAGTCGGTCGCTCTTGGTCCAATCCGCGCCAGGGCTTGCGCGCCAACCGAACGGTCATCTTTCTCTGCAGATCTGTGTGACTAGAACGAGACTAAAGCTTCTAACATATTATAAATAAAAGAAATTTGGAAAGACAGCAACTGGACCAAAACCCGATGCCGCCTTTGAGCTAACATCATTGATCGAAATCGTCGCTGGCACCGAATCCCTCGAACCGTAGGATGATTGGTACAAGGAACCCACGGTACGACACCGTGCAGATCACCTTCGCCGGCCCATCACCAAGCACGTCTCCCGCCGCGACGGGGAGGTTCTCAGCGAGGAAGCAGCGCGCAGGTACCAAATGTCACGCCCATCACGCCCTCGCACGTCGGTGCCAAGACGGTACCGGTAAGATTTAGAAGAATACTATTCTATGTGCTTACTTTCGGATTTAATTGGTAGCGGGGGAGGGACTCGAACCCCCGACACGCGGATTATGATTCCGCTGCTCTAACCAACTGAGCTACCCCGCCATCCTGTAAAATCAATATTTTATGCAGCATGCGATTTTTCTTAGGCTCCGTATAGGCTCTGTCGATCTTCGTACAAATGGCCACCGGCGACCGCGCTAGGCGGTCAAATAACTGAGATCGCGGCTCCTGGCAAGGTCAGAGCCTCGCCCAGGACCGGAGCGCCGGCAGACGGATCGCCATCATCGAACACCGCCCCGGCCGCGTCCGGACCTTCCATGATGGCGCGGGAGGCCTTGGCAGCCGGCTCGGTGTCGTCCCAGCTCAACATCACCCATAGTCCGCCAGGGCGCCTCGGAGCGCGGTGCAAAAGTCGGGCAGGTGGTCGGCGTGGGGGGTACAGTGAGACCTTGAGCCGACTATCGGGAAAGGACAGGTCCGGGGTGCAAATTGAGCGTCACGTCGCGCCAGTACTCATAGCGGTCCGTTGGCAGACCGGTTAGTGGCGCGCATTTCAACACCGCGCGCCGCGCGCTCTCGGCGGCGGCGCGACAGAAGGGGCCACCCGCCTTCTCGGCCTGGACGTCGTCCTGGACCACGGGCAGGCCGGCCAGCGAGCCGTCGGGGCGCAGGCTGAAGGAGACTTTTACCGCCAGGTTGGCGGCGTTGCGGGCGCCCGCCGGCACGTCCCAGCAGCTTTCGATCTGACGCTGGATGAACAGTCTGAGGGCATCGATCTCGCCGATCGTGAGCTGCCGTTCGGACGCAGTCGATGGTGCTGGCGCGACCTCTTGTCCGATGTCTTGAGGGTTCGGCTTGCTCGCTGGCCGAGGCGGGCGTTTCTTCTGCTCTAGCAAAGCTCGCACTTGGCCCAATGTCTTTTGAAACTCGCTACTTGGTCCTTCTGGCTTCTCGGCCGATATGTCACATGATTGCAGCAATTCAGAGATCGCCGCCTTTGATCCGGCGAGAGGCATTCTGAAGCGATGGCCGACCCAGCGCGGCAACCCTCGACACCAAGTCAGTAAATTCTTCCTCGACATCGTAGACGGACCAATCGGCGCCCTTAGCCGCAATGGCCTGCCAGGAAACCCAGATTACGAGCATCACAGAAGACGCCCGGAACACTGACGTTGCGAAATTCAATGCACCGCCCCCTCCGGCTTCTCCGCCAGCAGCGCCTTGATCGCCTCGATCACCCTGAGCCAAACGCCGCAGCCTTCCATGTCGCCGGTGGCCATCAGTTCGTCGGCGCGCATGCCGGCGTGGATCGGCGCCTCGTTGCCGTGCTGCCGCACCAGCAGGTTGGCGGTGCGGTAGATGTCGAGGTCGGAGGTCATTCGCCTGCGGCTACCGACCCGGCAGCGTCCCTGCGGGCCAGCGTTTCCCAGCCCCGGTTCAACTCGACCAAGGGCGACAGGTCCGCGTCGACCAGCGCCTCGCGATGGTGATCTATCGGCCGGTCCATGTCCTCGATTAGGAAGTACATGCCGCCGAGGACATAGACCACGAGCGCGATCGACAGGAACCCGACCAAGCCAGGCATGACGATAATTACCGCGACTGCGTAAACCAGCGTTGCATAGCGGAGGAATCGGTCGTAAGCGACCGGTGTCTTGGAACTCACCCGGTTGGCGAGGAACGCGGCTTGCTGCTGCAGGGCGAGCACGTAGGGTGCTGCAACACCAACCTCGACGAGCGCCGACGCCAGCTTTTCTGTCCGCCTGCCGAGATCGTGTCTACCCTCGCCTGTCGACAATGCCCGCTCCAGACTCCGGGACCAATCCTCGAGTCCCAGATTGGCCGGCGCCGCATGGCGGACCGCGCGGAGTGCACCGACTACATGACAGACGGAGACCTCGATCTCATGCATTCGGCGCTGGGCCGATCCCAGCTTGGTCGCGAGGAGCACGCCTAGCGCGAAGCCGACAACGGCTAGCATGGTCCTCAGATCGTCGAGTTTCGGCCACCAATCATCGGCCTCAAACGACAGGGCGACGGCCTTGAAGGCCAGTGCTACACCAATAAAGGGACCGACCCGGGCCAGGATCCCCGACCAGACAGTGTTTGATCGGATACCGTGCTCGGCCAGCTTCAAGACACGGAGGAAGCGGAGGAGCCGGAACGCCCGCAGCCAAGTGATGCTCGGCACCGCCGGCAGCATCAGGCTGACGATCGAAGGCAGCAGTGCCAGCAAGTCGATGATGCCGCCAGCGCTAGTCGCATAGCGCCAGGGGACCGGTGAAACCGCAAGTCGGACGACGTACTCGATGCCGAACACCAGGAGGATCAGGTATTCGAGCGCGACCAACCATCCTCTCAAATTGGCGGCGAGGTGCGGGAAACGTCCTTCGATGACGAGGGCCGCAATCGACAGCAGGATGACAAACAAGAGCCCGTAGGAGATTGCCTTCTGCGTCGGCGTCGCGGGGTTTTCAAGCGCCTCGTAAATTGCCTGACGTGAGAGCATCGACCTCACCGCTTCGACCGCCGCCAGCCCGCCGCTTGGGCTTCCGCCTCCGAACAGAACCAGCGCTCGCCCTTCGACGTGTCGATGCGGGTGCGGTCGTAATACTGCCCTCCTGGCACGTGGTAGATGCGGCCGTTTCGCGAGATGTTGCCCTTGATCGTGCAGGCCGGCGCCTGGGCCGGACCCGTGCGCACGGTCGGCGACCGGTTCTCGTTTGCCGCTCCGGTCGCGAGCCGCTGGTCCTGCCGCCAATGCCAGGGCTCGACGAAGCGTCCCGACCAGATGCCAGCGCGGCGGGCCTGCGCCGGTGCCTCCTGGCCGACGTAATCGGTACTGTAGTGGCGATAGGCCCGCGCCAGCCTGGCCAGCACCATCGCGGCCTCGACATCGACGCCGCCAGCGCTGCACATGGCGATGATGCGACCGTAGGTGTCTCGGCCGTGCTCGCGGCATCGGACGTCACGGCCGCGCACCAGCTCCCGCAGCTTGGCGCTCGCCACAGCGCCGCAGAGCCAGGTCACGCCCTGGCGCTCGTACGTCTGATCGCTCTCCGGCGCGTCGATGCCGTGCAGGCGAATGCGCTCACCGGCGATCTCCAGCGTGTCTCCGTCGACCGCCGTGGCGGGGCCGGTAACGTCGGCTAGGGCTGCCGGCGAGGTGGCGACCATTGCGATCATGAGCATGACCGTCGCCAGACGCATCATGGCAGGAACATTTCGAGGCGGTGATCAATCATGAATGACCGAAACTGCGGTGAGACTGGAGCCGGTTCCCTACCCCGAGACGGCCTATAGCCAGAGAGGTTGAAGCCATCGGCCGAATCGTCCGCCAGCACTTGATCCCGCGTGAAACCGGACCACGCTTCCCAGGGACGAAAGATCGGGTCAATCGCCAATCGCAGCATCTCGCCACGTTCAAGGTCCACGAGCAGCAACCCCTCGCGCCGCATTGGTTTGGAGAAACGCCACGAGAAGCCAAAGAGCGTACAGCCCTGTTGAGTCATCTCTTGAACGATCTTCACTTGCGCTGAAGAGCCGATGTCCCAAGGATCATCGAAATGTCCCATGTCCTTCATGCAGTCGACAGCAGCCGCAGGGCCAAAGGTGAGCACCGACGCGACAAACATGAGCGCGGTAGCGAGTCGTCGCCGATGTGTGCGATTGCCTCTGCTCCCTATCATGCAGTACCGGTGCCTTTCTCAGCGGCAGCCGAATGGCTTTCGTCTCGCGCTTATTCTTCCTTGATCCCTAGTGCCTTGAGCGTCGGGCCATCGAGCGTGCCGTTCGAGACCAGACCTTGGCGCGACTGAAAGTCGTGCACCGCGAACTTTGTTGCCTGCGTGTACTGCCCGTCGACAGGGCCGGGATCGAAGCCTCGCTCTTGTAGGGCCGACTGCACCTGCCGGATCGTCTCTTCGCTCGCGTTGGTCGGGACCAGCGGCGCGCTGCCGTAGCTGGCGGGAGTGGGAGTTGTCGGAGATGATGAAGTCGCGGGCGGCGGCGATGCGAACGAGCTAGGGGTTGAAGAAGCGGGCTGCGGCGCTACTGCCAGGGCTCCCCGGCAAGCGAACAGCACTACCTTGTTGATGCAGTACGCATCCGAACACACGTGACTGATCCGCTGCGCCCGTCGACCGTAGAGGCTACAGCCTTCGTCCGCCTTCCGTTGCACGTCACCGTCAGGGGTGCCCAGCGGTTGCTGGACCTTCAGCGAGCTGTCGTTGATATCGGAGATCACGGGGTTCGATACGCAACCCGTGAGCGTGAATAGCAAGATGACGATCGCGCGTTGCATGGCTGGCCCCCCGTGGAGTAGGTGCCTGGGGGTCACCGTAAGGCTGTTCGCACCCCAGGCGCGGTCGACGGTTTCTCACCACGACCGCAAGAACGTCGCCGCCTCAGTGGCAGTGCACAATCCCGGTCTTGTGGTCCATGTGGCAGCACTGCCCAGCAGGAGAGCTTTTTCTGCAACCGCCGCCGTGCTCGACGACATCCTGTCCGGAGCCGGCGGTCAGACGAAATTCGCTAACCTGTGCATCGGCGGCAATGGTCGGGACGATGACGCTGAACGCGAACACGAGAGCGATGAGGTACCGCATAGCTTCCTCCATCCTGCGAGCGTTGAAGGACAAGTATGCACGCCTATTGAGAGTGAGTCACGATTGGAAGTCAGCGCTGGGGTCACGCGGCGGCTGGTGGCGGTGGTTCCTCGCGGGGCGGCGTTGGTGGTCGAGGCAGGGGCGGCGCCGGCGGTGAGAACGTACTTCGTCCATGTGAGGAAGGAGCAGCTAGTACAGGCGGTCACCGAAGCGGAGTCCAGAGACAAGACGCGGGGCTGGCTGGCCTCGAGAAACGCCCTACTCGATTGCGCTGATCGAACCGTTGCAGATTTAACCGCGTCGATGACGCGAGCGTGACTCTTTCCTTGGGTTCGCGCGAGTCGAAGAATAACCGCATATCTACGGCACTGTAATCCCCAGCCGCGTGAGCGTCGCAATATCCATACGGCCCGTGTCGGAGAGTCCTTCGTCTTTTTGGTACGCGGTCAACGCAGCGCGCGTGGCTGGGCCGAGGATGCCGTCAATATCTCCATTGTAATAGCCTTTGCGCATGAGCGCGGCCTGCACGCGCACCACCATCATCGCCGTGTCTTCGGCCGATGGTTTTGGCGGCGTTGCCGGTGCTGCCTGCCGGGGTGCCGGTGCTGTCGAAGGTGCCGGCGATGGCGTGGCCGGGGGCGGCGTGTATGACGGTGCCGGAGTTCGCGGCGCTGGCGATGGAGAGTAGGTGCCTCCGCTGCCCGAACGATGGCTACGATGGCTGCCGTGGCTGGAATGTGAGCGGTGGCTGCCATGCGCGGCGTAGCGATCCTGGGCGGTCGCGTTCAGCGTGTTCGGCAGGATCAGCGGTTCCGGTGCCGCATGATCGTTCTGGAAGCCCGGCGTCTTTCCGTGCGCCACATTTCCTGCCAGAGCGGTCGCCGATGCGCTTGCCGCGAGCACAGGCCAGCGCAGGATCGCCGTCAGTTTGTCTCGCCAAGTTGTGCTCATGATACCGCCTCCCCCTCTTTCACCCGCTCTTCCCAGCGAACAGGTGCGATCGCGCGGCTTATCCAGCCCGGACCGACCGACCGGAAAAATCCGCAGCATTGGCCCTGAACCGCGCATGATGCGCATGCGCGGCGATAGACGTTTTTCCAGTCCGAGATGCTCTGCCGGCAATACGGCCACAGGGATCGCGGCATCGTGCATAATGGAAAGTTATAGAGCGACGCGACCATGCCGCGATTGACCAAAAAATGGATGGCGTCTTCGAGGGCCGGTCCGCAATCTGCGGGATCAATCCAGATGCTTTCACGATTGCGCTTGGCAAACCCCATGGGCTCGAGGCCCATGAAGGCAACGTGGGAAGCGAATGTGAGATTCCTGAAGATGAACCGGGCCAGTTCGCCAAGGCGCTCGATATTGGCCTGCTGAATCACAATGCGGATTTCTATTGCCGCACCGTAGCGCGCGAGGTTGTAGAGACCGGCGAGCGTCTCGTCCCACGCGCCGTGCGCCTGGACGATGTAATCGTGGATTTCGGGGGCGTCGGAATAGAGCGGGATGCCCCATACCAGAGCGGGATGCCTTACCGCACAAACCGCGCGCGCATAGCCGTCCTCCGCGAAGGCACGGCCGTTGCTGAGAATATGCAGCCCCGTACCGGGAAGCTGCGTGCGCGCGTGATGCAGGATCGTGATGAGGCTGTCGCCAAGCAACGTCGGCTCGCCGCCGCTGATACCGAGCTGCGCTTCATCGCGGTCGACCAGCTCGATCGTGCGCAGCATCTCGGCGACGCGCCAGGCGTCGTCGACGGTGCGGGGCGGCTGGGAACACATCACGCAGAAGCTGTTGCAGCGCTCGGTAGCAAAGAGCGTGTTGCTGTTGGAGCCGCGCCGGTACAGCACGGTCACCAGCGAGCTGTCCCCCGCGAGCCGAACAACGTCGCCCGGCGCCACAACGCTGGGTGTGCGCAAGGCTTGCACCGTGATCCCACGGTCGTTGCCTTTGACATCAGCGTCGGCGCCGATTGTGCCCGCAAAGCGCTCACCGGACGGTTTACGGTTCGGCTGTCCATCTACCCAGAGCAGGCAACGTGCGGGATCGATTCCGCTCTGCCGCGCTTCGTCAGGCTCCAGCACTTTGAGAATGGCGGTGCCGCTGACACCGGTTACCTTCGCATGTGTGTGAAGCGGCAACATGGCTATGCCACGTAGCCGGGATGAACGATGTCGGAGGCAGGGCGGCGCGCAAGCCACGACAGAAACACGCGCATGGTCGCCGGGTCCTTCCGGGCCAGTTCTTCGAAGAAGATCCTGAATAACCCAGTATGCCGGCGGCAAAACTCACTGGTCGGCCTGTGGCCCTCCGGGTCGTTTTGCGTCGCCATATGAAAAACGGGGTCAGCCCCGCAATACGGCACGAAGGCGCAAGTGGAGCAGCCCGGCAGTACTTCAGCGATACCAGCTGCGCGCACGATATCCATGGCGGGCGAGCGGCGCAGCGTCTCCATGCTTTCGTGAACGGACCCCATGCGAAAGCAGTCATTGCCCATGGCGGCGAGCATGCGGCCTTCGTCCGACACATAGACGCCGCCATCGTAGTTGTAGACGAGCACGCCGGTGCCGGCGGCGGCCGGCGACTGCAAGTCGACATAGGCTGTCGGGAAGGGCGTCAGAATCCTTGTCAGCAGCAGCGTTGCGTAGGATTCCTCGATCTGGGTTCCGCCCGTATTGAGCTGGACGAGATAGCGCAGGGCCTGCCGGTAGAACGTCAGGTACTCGTCTGTCGTGTAGCCGAGCTTGCGCGCGCTCCTGACGGCAAAGCCGAACGGGCTGATGGGCCGCAGCGAGATCGAGCGGAAGCCCAAGGCAACGTAGCTGTCGATGATGTCGCGGGCATAAGGAAGGCTATGGCGTGTCACGGTGGCGAGCGCGGCGATGCGGTCGCCGCAAATGCGCCGGGCGCGTTCGATGCCCCGCACCGTCCGGTCATAGGAATCGCGGCCGGGGCGGATGCGGTTCGCGTCGTGGACGTGCGCGGGGCCGTCAAGGGAAGTCGAAAGCTCGACTTCATAGTCCCGGCAGAAGCGCAGCATGTCGTCGGTGAGCAGGTGAAGCGTTGTCGCGATGACAAATCGCAGGCCCTGACCTGGCTGCCGCCGCCGCTCGGCCTGCTCTATGACGTACCGGATGCGCGGGAATGTCAGGGCCGGCTCGCCTCCCTGGAACTCGATGGTGAGCGTGGGCGCCGTCGACTCGAAGACGCGATCGAGCGCCGCGTCCGCCGTCGCCGCCGACATGTCGAAACCCGCTTCGTCGGGGCGGCGGGGGCTGACCTGGCAGTAGGCGCAGCGATGATCGCAGCGGAGCGTAACAACAAAAATATGAAGCGCGGCGTCTTGCGAGGTAAAGAGCTTGCGCGTGTGCTGCTGCGCCGCCAGCCCTTGCAGGAACGGTCCCCTGCCTTTGTCGCAGACGATCTGGCGCGCGCGCAGGGAGCGGTAGAGCGCGCTGTCGCGGGGCAGCGCATGCGCGCGCAGGGCCGAAAACTCTTCATTCGAGACAAAGATGTACTCGCCGACGGGGGATGTCAGCAAAACCTGTCCGGGCAAAGCGGGAATGCGCGCATAGCGAAACGGCAACAGTTCATAGCCCGCATCGCTCGCGGCAAAGCATGCGGGCGGCAAGAATTGCGGGGTGCGGTTATGATCCCCAGGGCGCGCGTCAAAGCTGCTATCCGGTTGCATGCAGGCGCTCCATGGTCAGTGCCGCCGCCGCCAGTCCCACGGCATGATGAATGTGCCCTTCCACATGCCGCGCCTCGCGCGCCGCGCCGTTTCCTCTTCGCCGATATAGGCGGTGGAATATTCCCGGTAGGCGACAGCAAGTCCCGTCCTGACCAGGCCGGCCGATACGTCGAAGCCGTCGGCAAGACACCGGCTGACGTCGCGCCCGTAACGATCGACATCCTGACGCTCGCATCGCACGGTCGTGCCCATCGTGAAGCCGATCAGCGCGTTCCGGGCTGTGACGCCGCAAGCCATCTGTTTGCCGCCGGCCTCGCAGGTTTGTGCGATTTCCGGGGCGTCGATACCGTGCAGCCGAATGCGCCGGCCTTGCAGGCTGATGGTATCGCCGTCGACAACGGCATCCGGCGCCACCGGCCCGGAGACGATGGGAGACGGAGGTGCCGTTGCGCTCGCCGTGGCCGGATTGCTTGTCCCTGCCGCAGGTGCCGGCGCCTGTGCTTGCGGCTGGCGCGGCTGCGGGGACGCATCTTGCGAACCGCAGCCCGCAGGGACGGCTAGAACGGCAAGCACAAGAATCATTAGCGGGCGCGGCATCGTGCTCCCCCGTATGGCCCGTTGATGAACGCTACGAAAGGTTGCGCTAGGATGCAAACCTGCGTAGGGCAGAATGGCAGGTGGTTGCGGATGCATGTTGCAGGGCACAGGCGCATTCTCAAGGCGACATGGCCGTGGTTGTGGATCGCCGCCTTGGCTTTTGTGGAACCCGCCCTGCCGGTACACGCGGACATGCCGCCGGCTAGTGCCGGTGGCAGCGGCGCGCAATTGCCTGCGCCTGCGGCAACGCGCAATGAGGACAGCACGCCGCGCGATGCCGTGCTACCTGCCAGCCCGGCTATCGCCGGCCCACGCAATCTGCCGGCACCGGACGCCGCGGAGGTGCTACGGGCAAAGGCGCATTTGCTGCGCCTGGGCTATGATGCGGGCAGTCTCGATGCAGCGCCGGACGCCCGGTTCCGCGCGGCGCTCTACGAATTCCAGAGGGCGCAGGGCCTGCCGCCGTCCGGTGCGCTCGACAATGTGACGGCCCGCGCATTGGGGATGCAAGAAGAATGAAACGCTACCTCATAGCCCTGAATGTCGTAGCTTGTTTGGTCATACTTGCGATTGGCGCTGACAGGTTTATCGCGCCGCAGATCGCTCTGGCGGTGCTTGGCGGCGACTACCAGGAGCTCATGTTCCGCTGCGACCACGCCATGCGGGAGCATTTTATCGCCAAGCAACTCGTCCTTGAGAAGACCGATGAGCGGTCGGTCCGAAACCTCGATGCGGCCGAAGTCGGCCTGGTGGCCTGCCACGACTACGACAGGCTGCGCAAAAGGATGCTGGGCTGGGGGGTGAAGGAAGCGAAGCTGGCGACGCTGGGTCTCGATGCAATCGAGGCACGCGCGACGGACATTCGGACCTTTGTGAGAATACATGAGATTCGTTACTAGGCTGATCGCCCCGGCGGCGCTATGGCTGATGGCAGCCTCTGCGGCGCAAGGCGAGGCGCTTACTGACATTCTGCGCAATGCCGCGCTCAAGAACGGCCTGCGGCCGGCGGCACAGCTATTCGACGATACGGATGCGCATTTGGCCGAATTCGGCAGGGCGTTTTTTGAAAGCCGTCACGTCAGTCTCAACGGCAATATTTCGTGCCGCAACTGTCATCTTGACCGCTTCTCTTCGGCCGATGGACTGCCAAATGCCGTCGGCGTCCTTGGCAAGGGAAAAGGTGCGGAACGGGCGCTCAGCGACGGCAGAATCGTTCCCAGGAATACGCTGCCGCTTTGGGGGCGGGGCGCTCACGGCTTTGAGACGTTCTTCTGGGACGGTAAGGTTGACTTCGCGAACGGGAAACGCATCAGCCAGTTCGGCGAGGCTGCTCCGTCGCCCGATCCGTTTGTCACGGCCGTACATCTGCCGCCGCTCGAAATTCGCGAAATGCTCAGTGACGGTCCCGACATTGCCCGCTACAAGCGTGAATCGCCATCAAGCGCGTCAGTGCTGTATGGGCGCATCGTAGATGTGCTGAACCGGGAAGAAAGGCAAGCTATAGAGCGGCTCGCGCGCGCCCTCGGAAAGCCGGCAAGCCAGATCGAGTTCATTGACGTGGCCCGTTCGATTGCGGCGTTTATCAGAACGGAATTTGCGCTGCGCGACACGAAGCTGCACGGCTTTGTGTTTGGCAGAGAAACATTGACTCCCGAGGAACTGAAAGGCGGGCTGTTGTTCTACGGAAAGGGAAAATGCAGCACGTGTCATACGGGGCCGTACTTTTCCGACTTTGAATTTTATGCCGTGCCGTTTCCACAGCTCGGCTTCGGTAAAAATGGTTTCGGTGTTGACTACGGTCGATTCAACGTGACGTTCAATCCCGGCGATCTGTACAAGTTTCGCACGCCGCCTCTTTTCAATGTAACAAGAACGGCACCTTATGGGCACGCAGGTTCGCTGCCGGACCTTAAAAGCGCGATCGTGACGCATTTTGATCCGTTGCGATCCATCGATAGCACGGAGATGGACGCAATCGCGCGCCACGAGCAGTTCAAGCGCATGGCGGCCGTCGGAGATGACTACCTCCTGTTGTCGGTCTTAAGTGATGATGAAGTCGAACTGATTGGTCAATTTTTGACAAGCCTAGAATTCGATCCATAGGGGGCATCACGATAATCTACCAGACATAACTTGATTTCCGAGCGGGTGGTGGAGTAATGAGTAAGAATGACTCCAGATTTTAATGCTACATGAGAAATACATTCGGACTGGAAAGTAATTGTAATAATTCAAACGTTCTCAATGTTTCAGCTTCCAAGAAAATATTACTGCTTCGACAATCAAGTAGACCCGACATCAACGTTGTCATCTTCCGAATCTTCTATTTTCACGGGCTGCTTTATGGATATACCGACGCCCAAGTCGGGCACACGGGATGCGTCCGCCGAGAGAATTGCCAAAAGCAAGATGAAGAAAACAGCCATCCTACTCGGTCTTGGTCGCCGTGAAGATCATGGCGAAGGCGTCGAACATCGGCATGCTGTGCGCCTCTCGGCCCCAAAGCCGACGCGACGGAGGCACGTGCTGACGCAGTTCCGGCAGGCGCTCCGCAATCGCGTGTGCGATCTCGACCTTTGTCGGTCGGCGCCCCTCGCCGAAGTGTTCGAGCACTGCCAGTCGGCCGATCGGCCGGACCGCGATCCCACGCCTCTCGGCAGCCTCGGCGAGTCCGCGGATGAGGTCGCGGGCACCTCGGCGCCGACGGCACCCGGCCGCTTCGATGTCCTCTAGGATCAGAATGTCGGGTCGGTACCATTCGATCAGCCGGGTCAAGACGGCCACTCGCGCCGTTGGCGCGCCGGTGCAGGAGTTCACGCCCCGATCGAGCGTAAACAGCGGCGTCTCGATAACGGCATAGCCGGTGCCGCAAGGCCCGGGCGCCAGGGCCATGATGCGGTGCGATCGCTCGTATGTTTCTGTGTAAGGTGCCGTCATATCTCCTGATTGCGGCGGGCCTCGATGCGCCGCTTGATGCCGGCGACATGCGCCCGCTTGTGGCGCACGCGTTCGCTGCCTCCCTGCCGTTCCAAACGGTCCAATAGTGTGTCGGCTTGAACCAGCAACCGGCTCTCCGCCGCGAGAGCCGCAATCGGGAACAGGTCTGCCGCACGCGCGTCGAAGATGAGCTCCAGCGTCAAGACAATCTCGACGGACGGGATGCTGCCGGCCCGCTCGTAACGCCAGACGTTCTTCTGCGTGAGGAAGCCGAGAAGCTCGGCTACTTCCTGTTGCGAGAGTCCGGCGCTCTTTCGGTATGCCTTGAGATAACTAGGGAGAGGTGTCGCCATATTGCCGTGCCAGCGGCAACGTGATCACCGCTCACCGCGTGTCACAGGATAAGGCATTGTCGAAGAACACGAAGAACCGAAATTGTGCCACGCTCGGCTCAATTATAGCCGCTGAACGCCCGCTGGCAGCGGTACGTTGCCGCCGATCCGGTGGACAAGGGTGACATTGGGGACGACGAGAGAACGAGACCTGGTCGATCTGTCCAGCCTTACCGGAAGACGATCAACGTCAGCGCCTAGAAGTCGATCGTTCGCAACGGTTCGTCGTCCAGCCCTGCGCCACCGGGCGATGGCGCTATGGGCTCCACCCTGACGTCCGATACGTCGTCCGAACCGCCGTCGACCCCGTATTTCTCGTAGAGCCTGAGCAGGCGCGGACGTTCCGAGTCCGGCAGTATATAGATCCCATGGCTCTTGCGCGGCCTGAGCAGCAATTCCTTGCGCAGCATCATGCCGACCGTCCGTGACGTGAACGGGCGATCGCTGTCGCCCAGATGCAGGCGGGAGTACTCGGCCGCGATCGTTCGGAGCGGGATGTTGCCGGATGACTCCGTCGCCTCCAGCGTCTTGATCACGCCGAGCAGGTCGGCGGCCCTGTCCAGGCCCCTATCGCTAGAGATGTCGGACTGAATCGCGCGTGCGGCCTCTTGTATGGCGGTCCTGGCTTCTCCAGTCGGCGCCACGGCGAGCAGCGGTCCCATCACCTGGTTGAGGCGGGGTTCGATCCTGGCGTCGTGCAAGCTCTCGTCTATACGGTGACGGTCGAGGGTGCGAAGCCGGTACAGCAACAGCTTGCTGCGCATTTCCCGGGCCTCGTCGGCATGCGCTTCGGGCAGGTTGAGCGGGATGTCCGCGCGAAGGACGCCTGCGCCGGCGAGTTCGGTCAGGAACCGGCTCTCCAAGGCACGGTCGGCGTAGATGCCGCGGGTAGCCACGAGCTTCGGTCCGAAGACGGAGAAGGCGCGCGGGCTGAATTCCTTCTGTGGCGTCACTTCTTGCCGGAGCACCGGGAATCCCCGGGCGTTGCCGTTGTTGAGGATTTTCACCAGGTCGGCCCGCTCGTCGCTCATGCGGAAGTCGGCCTCGTCAAGAATCAACGTGCCGCGGAAGGCGTCGAGGGCGTAGAAGATCGGCGAGACAGTCGAGGCGCCGCTAGAGAAGATCGGCGTACGGCAGATCGAGCCGACGATGTGGAGAAAGCGCGTCTTGCCCGAGCCGTAGTCGCCACGGATGCGCAGATACGGCAACTCGTTGAAGGCGTCGTAGACCCAGGACAGCATTACGTAGGCGGCGGCGATTTCCTCGAAGTCGGCCGACAGCGACACGTAGCGGTGAATGTATGCCTTGATCTCGTCCGCCAGTTCCGCTTCGGAGCCGTACTCGAGCGGTTCGCCGGGCAGCAGGATGACACGGTGCCGGATCAGGCTGTTGTTTTCCGGGTATGGCCTGAGGGCCCGCCGCCCGATCGTCGCGTCGGCGACCACCGACCAAGCGTCGGCCTTGCCGACGAGAAACTGCGTCTTTCCCTTCTCATCTAGGACCAACTCGACCACTGTTCCGTCCGCCGTTCTCTCGCAGGCGGCCGTCTCGATGCGCTTCGATGATTGGCGCGGATCTCCCTTCCCGTTCTGTTGTTGCATTCCTCCATCATAGGAAACGGACCCGAGCGAGCGAAGGCACGAGATGTCGCCGGCACTGGCACGTTCACGGACGCCGGCAGGATCGTGCCCGCGGCGCTACCATGAAAGACGAGGCAGACGCATTCGCCCAATTGTCAGCTGTGGACCGGGTCCATCTCCGGTTCATCGGCCGGCAGCAAGGTAGCGTTGATTCGCTGCTCCGCTGCCTTGAAATACTCCGCGTCGAGCTCGGCGCCGATGAAGTTGCGGTCGAGTTTGAGCGCCGCGATGCCGGTCGAACCGACGCCCATGAACGGGTCGTACACTAGGTCGCCCTCGCGCGAAGCCAGCCGCACGATGTGCTCCAGCACTCGAAGCGGCTTTTGCGTCGGGTGCTTCGGTGCCTTGCTCCGTTCGTGGCCCATGCAGATCGGCGCCTGGATGAAGTTGTGCATCTCGTTCTGCCGCGTGAAATTCCAGGTGTGCTCCTTGTCCCAGAGACAGACGATGAGCTCGCAGCTGTTGAGGAAGCCAGCCCGCCTGATCTTCGGCGTCGGGTTGGTCTTGTGCCAGACCATGAACTGGAAGGTGTCGAACTCGGGATCGAAGGCTTCGTGCCACTTGCCGAGAAGGTTGTAGCTGGTGAAGGCGAAGATGTTGCCGGTCGGTTTCAGGATGCGCTTGAACGCGGCGACCCAGTCTGCGGGATTGAAGTCCTTCCGGTCCCACGTCGCGAGGTCGTTGTTGATCTCAGCCCGCCAACTGAACTTCATGTTGCCGGTCGAGTAGGGACTGAGGTTGTAGGGCGGGTCCGTCAGGATAAGGTCGATCGAAGCATCCGGCATGCTGTCGATCAGTTCCCGACTGTCGCCGAGCTGCAATGTGATCTTGGGTTCATTCATAGGCTCCGAGGTAGGTTCGGCGGATATCGTCCAATGCTTCCCTGATCAGGTGCGCACTCTCGCGATAGGCACCGAGCACGATGTCGTAGCCGTCGTCGCGCTTGGCGACGAAGTTCCAGAAGTCCCGCCCGATCATCAGCTCCTCGGACGCGAAGAACTGGCGGACCCGCTCCTGTCGCCACTCCCGGTCCTCGCCATAACGGTTGTAGGCGGTCGCGAAGTGGACACGGATCGGCGCGCCGGGCGGCAGCGAGTTCGACAGGATCGCGAACTGCTCCAGGACCGCTTCCTTCTCCGAGCGCGCCTTCTTGTTGTCGAGGTCGCCCCCGATCTTGAGCTCGATCAGGTGATGGGTGCCGCTCTCTCGGTCGATCAGGTAGTAGTCGCTGTCGTGCCGCTTGATTGCCGTGGCGGCGGGATCCGGCTCGATCGTGCGGAGCGACTGGTAGTCGTCGATGCTCGGTCGCGCTTCCCGCCGCTTGTACCTCTCCAGGAGCTCGGCGATGAAGCCCGTCTGTTTCGCCGCTAGCGGGCCCTCGACACTCCGGTTCACCTCGAAGCCGAGCTTGGCAATGTTGATCGCGAGCCCCTCCAGCATGTTGCCGAGCGAACTGTCGAGCGAGCGGACCAGCGCGGTATAGTACTGGATCTCCTTCCCCAACGCCTCGATGAAGACATTGTGGATCTTCATGTTGATAGTGCCCTCCGGATCGTCCACCTCGCCATTGTGGCGAGCCTGAAAGCCGACGGCGAAGGCTTCCACCGCAGTGTGCACCAAGGCGCGGATTGCGTCTTTCTTGTCCTTTCCTTCCATATTGGCTTGCCAACCATTGTACCTCCGCCCGGGCCAGGTCAGCGACGCTGCGGTGGAGAACTCGGCCAACGGTGGTGCACGCCATGCTTAGTGGCTCAGTGGCCGACCGCCAAGCGAGTCTGGGGGACGGTGGGGACTTCAGCGACGGCTTGACCGGCCCGACAGAATCACCCATCCATGTACGTGTCGCTCCAAACGGCTGGTGAAGGGTGGAGGCTGGTAACGGTCGACCACTAGTATGGAGCTCGAGGACGGAAAGGGTCTGACGAACCGAAAAGTGCCAAGGTGCGCTCAGAAGCAGGTGTCTGGCGGTTGGCGGGACCAAGACGAATATGCCGAAAAGTGATATGCTCCTGGCAAGATGAAGAGCTACTTCCCATTCACAGACTACGATTTCTATGCATATCTTGCGAGCGGATCTGGCTTTCTGTTCGCCTTGGACTATGCGCTGACGGGAGGAGCAATTGCGTTTCAAGACGACTGGTCATTCATAGAGATCCTGCTCGTTGTCGCTGTAGCATACGCAACGGGTCACATCAGCGCCGGCATCTCTTCGCCGGTGCTGGAACACTGGCTTGCTCGAAGCTTTCTACTTCCTCCTATCGCCGTTCTCACCGGGTTGAAGCAGCCAAGATGGCGTGAACGGGTTGTCGCCAGGCTTGTAGGGCGATATTACGACCCCTTCAGTGCGAAAATCAGGACGAGTCTCCTCAGCAAAACCGCCTCATCTCTGAGCGTAGGCGTTGACGCGATTACTGATCCAGAGGATGTGTTTCAAGCGGCATTTCCAGTAGCACGTCAGTCTGACGATACTCGACGACGAATGGACGATTTCAGAAACCAGTATGGCTTCTGTCGCAATCTAGCCCTGGTTGGAATAGTGGGCGCGATCTTAATTGGTGTGAGAGCGTATCTGCTCTGCGATCAGACGGCGCTTATTGTCTCTGGGTTGACCTCTGCCTTGGGTATCGGCATGCTAGTTCGCTTCTTGAAGTTCTATAGTTCCTATGCTGCCGAAGTGCTGCGGGCTTTTGCATTCAATTCTACCGCCGAGTAGAATGAACCTCTGGATTATAGACTATGGCAGACTTCTTCGAGATTGATTTCCTAAAGGTTGAAACAGCAAAGAGTGGTGACGCAATTGCCATACGGTACGAAATTGACGGTGCGACTCGTATTCACGTAGTTGACGGAGGATTTCAGGCGACCGGTCCGGATCTTGCTGCCCACATTCGGCGATACTATGGCAACCCCAATCAAATTGATCATGTCGTTGTGACCCATCCAGATGGGGACCATGCGGGCGGCCTACGCACAATACTGGAGGATTTCACCGTCGGGACGCTCTGGATGTTACGACCGTGGGAATGCGTTGATGAGCTGGTTCATCGATTCCCGACATACAACTCCGTCGATGGCCTTGAAAGTAGACTGCGAACTTTGTATCCGAACCTAACAGCGCTGGAAGAGATAGCGCTCAATCGAGGTATCGACATCCGCAGCCCATTTCAGGGTGAGATAATAGGGGAGTTTGTCGTATTGGCGCCTAGCAGAGGAAGGTACCTCGACCTGATTGTGTCTTCCGAGCGTACTCCTGAAGGCACGGAGGTACAAGCGACAGAGCAGCTTGGCCAATTCGTCAGAGCCGCGGCAAGAACGGTTGTCAGACTGGTGCGTGCAGCATGGGGCGCTGAGACCTTCTCCCCGGAGGAGACGAGCGCCGAGAACGAAATGAGTGTCGTACAGTACGCCAGTCTGCAAGGGAAGCGAGTGTTGTTGACAGGCGACACTGGACGAGCGGGCTTGGCTGAGGCGGCTGACTATGCTCCCATGGTCGGCCTCATGTTGCCGGGGATCGACCGCTTTCAGGTTCCCCACCATGGATCACGCCGAAATGTCGCTACAGAGCTCCTCGACTGCTGGCTCGGCCCTAGACTCCCAAGACAGCCACCCCAAGGCGAGGTGCGATTCACTGCCATCATCAGCTCAGCCAAGGAGGATGAGGACCATCCGCGGAAATCTGTTGTCCGTGCAATGATGCATCGAGGTGCAAAGGTGATAACAACTGAAGGAGAGGACATTCGAACTGGGCACAACGCTCCACATCGTGACGGCTGGGGACCAGTCACCCCGCTTTCATACCCCGAGGATCAAGAAGAGTGAGCCGCAGGACTTGCCAGCGTATCGGACATTACTGACTAAATCAAACCTCGAACTAGAAGTATGGCGGTCGATCTAAAGATATTTGATGTTGAACACGGTGCTTGCGCATTGCTTACGTGCAACAATGGAACTAGATTGATGGTTGACTGCGGGCACAACGCATCAACAGGCTGGTATCCTGGGACGTATCTTCGAAATCAAGGTGTTCGTTATCTAAACATGTTGGCCATTACCAATTATGACGAAGATCATGTTAGTGGACTTCCCGATCTGCTTGGCCATGTTGATGTAGGATGGCTGTGGCGCAACGAGTCGGTGTCACCAGATGACATTGAGGATTTGAAGTCGGAAACTGGTATGGGGGATGGCATCGAGTCTCTTGTGGAAATGGCACGTAGCTACACAGGATCTAGAAGTGACCGCCCGCTCTTTGAAGGCGTTGAACGACGAGCGTTTCGGAACAGATATCCCGACTTTGAGGACGAAAACAATCTAAGCATGGCTGTCTACCTGGAATGTCATGGAATTGGAGTGCTTTTCCCCGGCGATCTCGAAACGGATGGTTGGCTTGCGCTTCTGGAGAATCAAGCCTTCCGACAAACGATCGCGAGAACCAAGGTTCTCATAGCATCGCACCACGGACGGGAGAACGGCATTAGTGAGGAGCTTTTTTATAACTATGGGTGCGAACCGTTTTACGTTGTGATCTCAGACAAAGGTTACATGTATGATACTCAACGCACCATACCCTACTACAGTAGCAAGGCATTGGGAGGGCCATTTCGAGGAGAGCATCGACGTGTTCTTACAACGCGTAGAGACGGCAGGATAGGCTTTACGTTCTCGAGCGATGCGTGGCACCCATACTAGTCGGGCGACATTGGGGACTTCGGGGACATTGGTACGCCGCTAGGAGCGTTGCCGAAAGCGGCGTAGAGAACTATGACTTCGTCAGTGGAAGTCTGCCATCCTAGGCCGATTGGTTCCAAAATTGTAAGATGAGGTGGACTCATTCAAACGTGGATCTATGGCGCACTCTCACAAGAGTACCTCGTGTGATGTTGGAACCAAGTCCACCGACTAAGGTTGGAAGTAACCTATGTCTCTTCTTTGTCGTCTACGTCATTGACGACTACCTCAGACTTTACCTGCTACGCGATAAATAGCACGCTATCGACTGAACAAGTCCCTTTGTACTTTCTGATATTCGCGCACTTCAGAGTCTCGAATGAGAATAGTTCGATTTGTTGTATACGATAATCCCTTGTTGGGCTGCGCCTCGAAACCGAGATAGATACAACTAACGTTTCGGTCCCGGACTTCCTTGATGGCCGGCTGGAGATCAGAATCAGAACTCGCCAAGATGATCTCGTCTGCATTCCCGTCGCAAGCCCAACTGACCATATCGACGGCAATACGCACATCCACGCCCTTTTCTTTGAATACTAAAAGTTTGCGGCCAAAGCGTCCGTCTTCATACTGGCCGCGCACGCGACCGGCAATCACGACCTCAAAGCTCTGGTTTTCCAGGTGCGTTTTTACAAGCCGCTGCTCTTGAATCAGTTGCCTAGATTTTTCCTTACTATCCGGGTGTTCCCTGAGACGCGCAAAATAGAACACCCTGCGTTCGATAGGAAGGTCTTTCAGCACGGCATCGAATAGACCCCGGAAATCGTACTCATGCCATAAAACGACAGTGTCTTCTTTCCCCCGAAGAATCTGCTTTATTTTGCCTTTGAAATTCTCTCCGTCTACGAGAACTATAGAACTCATTGACGGGCATTATACCAGAACACGAAACCCCGGCGGACCTTGCGGCTGGCCGGGGCGTGTATGCAGGCATCTTATCAGCACGATGATGAAAGTCAAATGAACTGTGCACAACAGCTATACTGGGGACTTCGGGGATCTTGGGGACGTCACACTGGTCACGCTGCGATGTTCAGGTTTCTAGGACATCGTCTTCGGCGGTTCTGTTCCACGTTGGTCTAATTGGTTCCAAAATTGTAAGATGAGGCGGACCATTTCTGAATCCGAACCGTTTTCACCCCGCAATCGCCTTAGGATTGGCGATACTTTGGCGGTTCCAATTCCTCGCTCCAGATCGAACGGAATTCCGCTTGGAAATACGAATTGTTGGAACCGCCGCCGCTTCTCGAATGTCGCGTCGGCCCAGTAGCGGCCCGGATCCGCGAAGTGTTCGGCGAGTCGGGCCGAAAGGACCTCCAGGGGCGGAAGGTCGGTTGGGTCAATCTCTGTGCTGACCTGGGGGATGGCTGCCAACTCTGCATTGATCCGTTCCTTCTCCCGCACGAATTCCTCGTCGGTCAGTAGATCGCGGAGCTTCAACTCGACCAGTTGCTCGCGCCGTCTTTCGAGCTTCTCCGCCCGGTCTCGGCGCATGGCGGCGGCCGATCTCTGTACGGCTCCGATGTTCTTGTAGACGCTTTTGAGGTACTCCATGGCGGCAAGGAAGCGTTTCGGGTGCGGCGCTATCGAACCGAGCGCGGTCATATACGCATCTTCGAGCGCCACCTTCGGCACCGTCTTCCCGCGACAAGGGCAGGCCTTGCCCCAACAGTGATAGTAGGGATAGCGGCGGGATCGGCCGCGGCTCCAGGAAGCGGTAAACGGCGTCTTGCAGCGCGCGCAGAGGACATGGCGCTTCAGGGGGAACTCCGGTCGGTCCGGTTGTTTCGGCACGCCGCGCGGGTCGGCGCGGCCTGCGCGGATGGATTGCACCCGCTGGAAGTCCTCGAGGCTCATGACGGGCACGTGATGTCCGGCGACATGCTCCTTGCGCCAGGGGTGGTAGATTTGGCCCGCATAGAAGCGGTTGGTGAGGACGTCGATCACGCCTTGGGCCGACAACGGCTTGCCCGCCCTCGTGCGAAGGCCGATGCGGGCGGCAGCTCGGGCGAGCGCAGTGGGTTCCCAGGCGCCGGTGTCCAGGACGATCCTGAAGAGCTGCCGTATCAATGGGAACCGCTCGGGGTCGGGGACGTCGGGTTGGTCCTTCTTCCCTCCCGGCGTGCGCTCGGGCGCCGCACGATAGCCGAGCGGCGCCTTCCAAGGATAGATGCCGGCGTCGATCTTGGCGCCCATGCCGCGGACGCAGCGGTCGCGACGCATGGTGTTGTCGATCTCGGCCTGAAGTGCCGAGAAGGTCTCGAAGATGCGTGCTTCCAGGGACTCCTTGCCGCTCAACGACGGTTCGGTCGCGGAGTGGATGGCAATGCCGAGATCGGCGAGGGTCCGCTTAAGGAAGTAATAGTCCATCTGGTTGCGGGAAAGCCGGTCGAGCTTCCAGACGATCAGCGCGTCGAGGGAGCGTCGGTGCGCCTTGCAGTACGAGAGAAGCTTCAGCAGCTCGGGCCGGTCGGCGAACTTGGCGCTCTCGCCGGCCTCGACGAAGAGCCGGTCGACGGCGATGTCGTTCGTTTCGGCATAGGAGAGGCAATCCTGGCGCTGGAACTCCAATGACATGCCCTTGACTTGCTCGTCCGAGCTGACGCGTGTGTAAACAATCCCCTTCATGACAATGGATTAGTTTCTAATTGTCAGACTCTAGCACGGAGTCGCCATAGAACGGAGTCTCGCCGGATTGCCTCAACACGTCGTAGAGGAAGAACTCGACCAACTGTCGGGCTGCGTCGAGCAATTCGTCGACTTCTTCGTCGGTGAGGTCCGGCTCGTCGACAAGCTTACGCAAACGGTCATGATCGATCATTGCGTCATCGTATCGGGATGGTCGCGACGTGCCAGACCTCAAGTTGTTCCCGCAGCGGCCGGGTTCCGGTTCTTCAGTTCACCATCGCGTCAGGCATCATTGCTGGGTGTTTCGCGACGAACCTGTTCACACCTTCGCCCGGACAAATGTCCGGCAACCCTACCGGCACTTCGGCATCAAGCCGGCAGACCGACTCATGCACGTCTACGTCATCGGCCGTTCCGGTACCGGCAAGACGACGCTCCTGGAGCGCATGATCGAAGGCGATCTCCGGCACGGCGCCGGCGGCGCGCTGATCGACCCGCACGGCGACCTGGCCGAGCGCGTGGTCGCCCGCGCCGAGCGGCTCGGCCGCACCGACCTGATATATCTCGACATGCCTGATCCGGACCTCCCCTTCGGCTACAACCCGCTGACCTACATCGCGCCCGAATACCGGCCGCTCCTGGCCTCCGGTATGCTGGAGGTGATGCAGATGCTCTGGCCGAGCGCCTGGGGCGTGCGCATGGAGTACATCCTCCGGAATGCGCTGCTGGCCCTTCTCGACCAGCCGAGCGCGACGCTCGCCGACGTGCCGCGGCTGTTGCGCGAGAAGGCCTTCCGCCGCCAGGTGGCCGAGAACGTGTCGCACGAACCGGTGCGGGAGTTCTGGAAGACCGACTACGAAAAGTTCGTCGGCCGCTTCCAGGCCGAAGCGATCGCCGCGATCATGAACAAGGTAGGCGCCCTGCTGGCCGATCCGAGGCTGCACCGCTTCCTGACCCGGGAGGACAACCGGCTCCGCTTCCGCCGTATCATGGACGAGGGCCAGTTCCTGGTCGTCAACCTGGCCAAGGGGGCGCTCGGCGCCGACAGCGCCAACTTGATGGGCGGGCTGCTGGTCACCGCGCTTTCGCTCGCGGCCCTGAGCCGGATCGACCTGCCGGCCGAGCAGCGCCGCCCCTTCTACCTCTACGTCGACGAGTTCCAGTCCTTCACCACGCTGAGCTTCGCTATAATGACGGCGGAACTGCGCAAGTTCGGCGTCGGCTTGGTCCTAGCGCATCAGTACCTGGGCCAGCTCTCGGAGCAGGTGCGCGACGCCGTTCTCGGCAACGCCGGCACGTTGATCGCCTTCCGGCTCGGTCCCTTCGATGCCCGCTTCGTCGCACGGGAGTTCGCCCCGCTCGCCGCCGAGCGCGACCTCCTGAACCTGCCCAACCACGAGGTCTACGTGAAGCTGATGGTCGACGGCGAGCCGCTCCGGCCGTTCAGCGCACGGACGCTGGTGCCCGACGCGTGAGCCAGCTGGCTGACCCGAGTCTGGGGCCGTCTTCTCGGCCGCCGCGTGAGGGACACCGAGGGCAGCTTCGCCTTGACGGCGCTGGTCGAAGGTCCTGGCTTGAGACCGCCCTAAAAGCTTGGCCACTAATAGGATGTCGTCGCCTTCGTCAAACCGCCCAAGTTCCCGGTGGTCTGGCAGGCGGACAGGGCCCGAATGGCGGCGAATAGCAGGACGTGACAGTGAACTGCCATGATGAAGCCACCATGCAGCCGGGCCCGGCGGGTCGGCGGTTGAACAGAATGGGACATTCTGTTCAGCATGACCCCCTGGGAGCTCGACGACGGGGGGCGCCATAAGATTTTAGCGTTTGATCCAGTTAATGATGGCAGTGGTTGGCTTATCGGCCAGCCAGAATACTAGGGTCCAGACTCAATTGAGCCAAAAAGCGATCACGGCGGCAAGGCAGATAGCGGAGAGGAAGTTTTGCGCCAGTTTGTCGTAGCGCGTGGCGATGCGCCTGAAGTCCTTGAGGCGACAGAACATGCGTTCGATGACGTTGCGCTCCCGGTAGGCCTCGGCGTCGAAGGGATGGCAGTTCTTGCGGTTGCTCTTGTTGGGAATAACCGGCGTGGCCTCTCGATTGATGATGTCGCAGCGAAAGCGGTCGCCGTCATAGGCCTTGTCGGCGATCAGCGCCCGCATCGCCGGGGCGAGTGCCAGCAGCTCTGGCGCGGCGGCGATGTCGGCCTCCTGGCCCGGGGTCAGGTGGAAGATCAGCGGTCGGCAGAGGGGATCGGTCAGGGCGTGGATTTTGGTCGTGCGTCCGCCGCGCGAGCGGCCGATGGCCTGGTTCTTCTCCCCCCTTTACCGCCCGCGGCCGAGCGGTGCGCCTTGACCGAGGTGGAGTCGAGCGCCAGCGCCACCGGTTCCTTGGCGTCACTAGCCAGGGCGGCGAAGATTGCCTGCCAGCAGCCACGCTTGGACCAGCGGTTGAAGCGGTTGTAGATGGTGGTGTACGGGCCATACTCGGGTGGGCAGTCGCGCCACCGAGCGCCGCATTGGAGCATGTGCACGATGCCGCTGATCACGCGCCGATCGTCGACCCGCTTGGGTCCGGTCAGACCCGTCGGCAAATGCGGCTCGAGCCGCGCCCACTGTGCATCACTCAGCCAAAACAATCCCGCTCGCATCACTCCCCTCCGTTACGAATCACTTCGCCAAGGGAATCAGATGCGGAGAATTAGGTACAGACCCTAATTCGCAGCGACCTTAGCATTCATTCAGGATATCCGGTTGGAATCGAGAGGGCGGGAGATTATAAACTACCCGCCATCCTTGCTGGGCGCGTGGCCGGTCAACTCAAGGACACGGTCCGCCATGGCATTTCCAGCAACGGTTTGGAGTTCATGTTCGCTGGCGGTTCATCCCCCGTAGTCCGCCACCACTTCACCATCCTCTTCCCAAATCACTTGGTCGCTGCACGCCGCGTAGATGTAGAGGCAGGCCTTGTATTTGGCCTTCGTGCGCTCAAACGGTACCCAAAAGTTTGTATCGGCCTGCTGCCCGGTCGAGAGGACTACGATCACCGAATCCGCATTGGTCTCGCCGGCTATCGCTCTATACGAGGCCACACGTTCACGGGGCGTCATCTGGTGTAGCGCCGGCGCTTCCGCGATCCCAACGAGGCGCGCGCCGCCGTCTTCCACTTCATCGAGGACTGGTACAATTCCCGCCGGCGGCATTCCGCCCTCGGCTATCTCTCGCCCCTCAACTACGAAAGGAGCACCCTCCCCCCCGCGTGCGCGCGGAGCAGGGGCGGCAGTGTCAGGTGAATACCCTATCTGTACAGACGGACCCACAATAAAGTGGTGCCGTATCCGCGTGCATCGTCGCGTAGCCGGGCAACCCACCGCCGCACATAGCGCACGTTCCCTGTCTCAACGTTTTGAGGCAGAGACGCTCCCATGACAACGCACGACAGCCTCGGTCGTCGTCTTCCGCTAGCCGCGATTCGACCGGAAAGCATATCGCCCACGGCGCCGATTACACGGACTATGGGACACTGCCTGCCAATATGAACTCAATTACGCAACCAAAGACGATGTATTGTAAGGGTAGCCAACACGGCAAACAACAATATACCAAGAGCAGTTGCGACCACTCCGGTGATTGCGAGCCAGTAGGCGGGATACATCACTCCCACTATCGCGATTATTGCCCCAAGTGTCGCGAAATAAACCACATATTGAACAAACCTTACAACGAATCTTACTTGTTTCTCAAGATATCTTTCATCTAATGAAAATTTTCGACTATCTTGAGCTCCTACAAGCTCCAACACGGATGAGAAAACCAACACTCCTACCAAGATAGTGGAATTCACAGACAGAAAGGTAGAAAACAGGCTGCCATCCAACTGCATCACTACCGCCTCCTTACCTCACTCCCCTATTGGAGATCGTGCGACACTGCTTCCTCAGCGCGAATAGATTTAAGACACTCTCGGTATCGTTTTCCACGTTTCGCCATACGTTCTACTGACTGACGTCCGCCGTCGATACCTCCTTCTTGCATTCCCTGCCACACCTCCCTGATACACTCCATGAGCAATTCACTATCGAAGCCTGCTAGGAGGTACTCCGCAAACTGATACCCCATGGAAAGGAACATCGGACCCGTATACTCGCTAGAATTCTTCAATATCTCCGGCAAACCCAGTCCGCCAGACATTACTGCAGCAGATGCCTTCCGGTCACACCCTGGGCCGAATCCCTCAGTTAACGCTCTGAAAAAATGGGTCGAAGAATGATCCTGACTATCTATCAACCCAACCATGGGACCAGTATACACTGCGTCAGCCCCAGAAAGACGTGCAAACTTCACTAATAACTCCGTGGAAACTCTAAATTGGGGACCACGAGTCAACACACCAAGCCCAAGACCGTTAGCCACCACCCCGGGACGATAACTTTGATCGTTCGCTAGTTCCATGAGCACGTCAAAACCCATGCTGAATATGTTAACCATTACACCGTCGACACCAGAATCCATTGCTTTCTCTGCAAGAGCCATAGCTGCACGCACATCACCGGTCACATTAGCAATGAAAGCGGGACGTACTCCTGTCTCGTCTTCTATCATCCGTAACTCGCGCATTATCGTAC
>Ga0326597_10002636_pt1 | contig 26578 bp, 21 predicted proteins | sample RVTome_12_FD_203789 | JGI IMG/M metagenome (GOLD analysis project Ga0326597, IMG submission 203789) | Soil microbial communities from uranium-contaminated site in the Upper Colorado River Basin, Wyoming, United States - RVT100D185 | ecosystem: Environmental > Terrestrial > Soil > Contaminated >... | reverse complement strand
GCGACCTGACTACCGTGAACGTGCACCATGACAGCACCTCCGGGGATGCTCGTAGGGATGTGTGCACTTCCCTTGAACATCTCCGGAGGCGCTCTGTCGAGAAGCACCCCCGACCTATATCAACCCGCAATTCCGGGGCGTGTCGAGCAGGTGTCTTGGGATGCCTGGATGAGAAGGAACCGGTCGTGGCGTCGTCGTCGTCGAAGCGGCCGTCGACGGCGCCGGCTGGTCCGCTGGATGCTGAGATCCTCAACGTGAGCTCCTCCGACGGCCGCGGCTGACGCTCGGGATGTAGCAGGCAGCAACGCAGGGGAACCACCGGACTGACGTCGCCGGACACGGACCATCCCGTGCTCGCTACGCGGTGGGTCGCGCTTCGATGTTCTCGGCCTCGTTTCGGACCTTGGCGAGGGACTTGGGTTTGGCCAGTAGCGAGCTCAGCGCGAACTCGGCAAAGCCGTGGGCGACTTCGTCGGCGGACAGGCGCCCTTCGCCGCGGAACCAGCGCAACGCCCAGTTCGCCATGCCAAGGATGGCCATCGCACCCAGGAAGTCGTCGTTGGCCCGGAACTGGCCCGCCGCGATGCCCTCCTGCAGGAGTTGGCGGATGCCGTGCGTGTAGCTGCGGGCCTTCTCGTAGTACTCGTCGAAGCCGCCGTTGCTGGCAAGACGAGCTGTGTCGTCCGCCACCGCGGCCAGCGTGAACGGCGAATTGAGGTTGTGCGTGACCTGGAAGACGATCTGGTCGTAGAGCTTCGCGGCGGGTGACGCGTCGGTGGCCAGGACGCTGGTCAGATGGCTCAGCGGCTCGTCGACGGACTCGTTGGCCAGCTCGCGGAACAGGCCCTCCTTCGAGTCGAAGTAGTAGAAGATCGCCGGTGGGGTCAGGCCGGCGGCCTCGGCGATGTCCGCCGTCGACGTCCCCTCGTACCCCTTCTCACCGAACAGCTTCCCGGCCACCAGCAACAGGTGCTCGCGTGAGCTCTCCGAGCCCTGCTCCGACTTGCGCGGACGACCTGGCCCGCGTCGAGACTTCGGCTTCACCACTCGATTGCCCCTGTCACGCCACAGACCCCACCGTAGTGGCGTCCCCGCCCAAGACCTGTCACGCCCATCGGCGCAGCTCCCATCGGCCCAGCTGGTCGAGGTGGACGGCATCCGGGCCGTCCGCGATCCGCAGGCTGCGGGCATGTGCCCACAGTCCCGCCAGCGGTGTCGTGTCGCCCAGCCCCGCGGCGCCGTGGAGTTGGATCGCTTCATCGAGGACCATCACGGCGACCCGGGGCGCGGCGATCTTGATCTCCGCGATCTCGTGACGGGCCGATGAGGCGTCGCCGTAGTCGAGCAGCCAAGCGGTGCGCAGAACGAGTTGACGGACCTGGTCGATCGCGAGACGGCACTCGGCGACCGTTCGGCGGACGACGCCCTGTTCAGCCAGCGGTCGCCCGAAGGCGATCCGATCGTTGGCGCGACGGCACATGAGTTCAAGCGCACGCTCCGCCATACCGATGGTCCGCATCGCGTGATGGACCCGACCCGGTCCCAGCCGTGCCTGAGCCATCGCGAATCCGCCCCCGTCGGTGCCCAGCAGATTCGACGCGGGGAGACGAGCTCCGTCGAAACTCACCTCGCAGTGACCCGGTTGGTCCTGGAACCCGAACACCGGTTGCGATCGGCCGATCGTCATGCCGGCGGTGCCACGCGAGACCAGGATCATGCTGTGGCGCTGGTGGCGCTCGGCGGTCGGGTTCGTCTGGCCGAGGACGATGAACAGCTGGCAGCGTTCGTCCGCCGCTCCGCTGATCCACCACTTGCAGCCGTGCAGCACGTACTCGTCGCCATCGCGCTCGATACGCGTTGCCACATTGGTTGCATCACTGCTCGCCACGTCTGGTTCGGTCATGGCAAAGGCCGACCGAATCGATCCGTCCATGAGTGGCTGCAGCCAACGCTGTCGCTGCTCCTCGGTCGCGAAGAGGTGGAGCAGTTCCATGTTCCCAGTGTCCGGTGCTGCACAGTTGCATGCCTCGGGAGCCAGGACGGGGGAGCGCCCCATGACCTCGGCCAGTTGCGCGTAGTCGACGTGAGAGAGGCCGGAGATCGCGGGCAGGAACAGGTTCCACAGGCCCCGTGAACGTGCCTCGGTCTTGAGTTCCTCGACGACCGGCGGGACGGTGTGGTCGTGGGGTCCGCGAGCCAGACGGTCTTCCGCATACTCGGCCTCGGCGGGGTGGACGCACTCCTCCATGAAGGCGTGCAGCCGTTCGAGATGGTCCCTCGCAACGGCTGACGGCTCGAAGTTCATGAACGGTCCCACGGGATCGGTGCTCGACGGCAGTGGGTACGGTAGCGTATTAATCTATTGGTCGGTCAAATACTCGGAGGGGGGTGTTCGATGCGGCGCGTTCTGCTCATGGTCGTGTTGGCTCTGCTCGCGGGAGCCTGCACGGACGGCCTTGCCTTCCGACAGGACCAGCGGGTCAGCATCGAGTCCCCCCGCTACCGCGAGAAGGTTCCCGTCCCCGTCACCCTCGAGTGGTCGGTCGACGACGAGCTCCAGGCAGCGCTCGATGCTCCTGACGGCGGCGTCGCAGGGTTCGCCGTCCTCGTCGACCTCGGCCCCCAGCCGGCTGGTGAGCCCATGAGCTACTACGCCCGCGACGACGACAGCTGTCGTGCATCGGACGGGTGTCCCGACCTGGCCTACCTCGCCGACCGCGGCATCTTCACGACTCGGGCCACCCGCATCACGATCGACCACCTCCGGCCGCGCCGTGACGTCGACCTCGCGGCCGGCCACCGCGACACGCACGAGGTCACGCTGATCCTGCTCGACGAACGCGGGCGTCGGATCGGCCAGGCCGCCTGGACGATCCTGTTCGAGGTCGACCATGACGAAGCCTGAGGGGGCGCCCATGTCGAACGTGGGTGGCCATGAGCAGCCGGCGTCTGCCGAGGACGGCCTTGCCGTCATCGAGGAGCTGGAGCGGCAGCGTGACGGGCTGCGCTCGCGGGCCCGTGCCGTGCTGGGGATCGAGGGTAAGCAGGCGGAGGCCGTCGCTCCCTTGCGGGAGACGCTCGCCGCGGCCGGCGTGGGCTGGTACCCCTTGGCGGCCCTGAGCGTTCTCGTCGTCGTGGACCAGTTCCAGGCGACGGCCCTGTTCCTTCTCGGCCCCGAGCTCACCCGTGCGCTGGGGATCAGCCCCGGCGCCCTCGCGCTGTTGATCGCGCTGAAGTCCCTGGCAGCAGGCTTGACGACGCTGCCGATCGCGGCCATCGTCCAGCGCCGCCCCGTGCGCGCCGCCACGGCAATCATCGCGGCGTTCGCCTGGTCCGTGGTCACGCTGTTGACCGGCCTCGTGACGGGGCTGTTCGCGCTTGCGATCGTCCTGGTCATCGACGGGGCCTCGACCGGATCCGTCCAGGCCGTCCACAAGCCGCTGCTGCTGGACAACTACCCGCCCGAGGTGCGCGTGCGCGTCCTGTCGGTTTACCAGGGTGCGGACGCGCTGGGGAACATCGCGTCGCTGTTCGCGGTCCTCGTCCTGACGACCGTCGCCGCCCTGACCTGGCGTGGCGTGTTCGTGGCGATGGGGGTGATGTCCATCACGGGGGCGGTCGTCGCCGTTCGACTGCGGGACCCCGGCCTCGGGCACTGGGACACCGCTCGCGTCCGCGAACTCGTGCGCACGGGCAAGGATCGCCACGAGGTCTCCGAGCTCGAGGAGCAGACGGAGCTCGGCTTCTTCGAGATCGTTCGGCGGCTCATGCTCATCCCGTCGCAACGGCGCATCCTGGCTGGCTTCGCCGTCTTGGGGATGATGTTGTTTCCCATCCAGTCGTTCTTCGCGTTCTTCCTCGACGAGCGCTGGGGCATGGGGCCAGGCGGCCGCGTGGTGCTCACAATGGGGACGTGGGCGGTGGCCCTTGCGGCGCTGGCCATCTTCGGCCGGCGCGGTGAGGAGATCTTCCGTCGGGATCCGGCCCGGCTGATGGATCTCACGGCGGTGCTGCTGGTCGCCTCGGTCGCGTGCTTCGCCCTCGGTGCCGTGATGCCCGTGTTCGGGCTGATGGTCCTCTTCTTCCTGCTCGCGTTCGCGCTGGTGCCGGTCCTGTTCCCCGCGTTCCACATCGCTGCCCTCACGATCATCCCGCCGGTCATGCGACCGCATGCGCAGGCCATGATCACGATCTTCACGCTGGGGGTGGGCGGTGTCGCCGGCGCGGTGCTCCTCGGGTCGGTCGAACGTCGCTTCGGTGTCACGGGAGCCATCGTCTCGATCGCCGTCCCGGGCATCGTCGCCGGCTTCGTCCTGCGCAGCCTGCGGCACACGATCATCCACGATCTCGACCGCATGATCGACGAGGTGGTCGAGCAGGAGGAGACGCAGCAGCTGATCGCGGCCGGCCACGTCCCGCCCATGCTCGCCTGCAAGGGGATCGACTTCAGCTACGGACAACTGCAGGTCCTGTTCGACGTCGACTTCACGGTGGACCAGGGGGAGATGGTCGCGCTGCTCGGCGTCAACGGCGCCGGCAAGTCGACCCTGCTGCGAACGATCTCGGGGATCGGGCTGCCCAGCCGTGGGTCGATCCGCCTCCACGGCGTCGACATCACCTATCTCGACCCCCACCGGCGGACGAAACTGGGCATCATCCAGATACCCGGCGGTCGGGCCGTCTTCGGTCCGCTCAGCGTGGTCGAGAACATCCGCCTGTACGGCTACACGCTGGACAAGGGCGCGGCGCGCATCGACCAGGCCATCGAGATGGCCTTCGACGCCTTCCCCCGACTGGCCGAACGCCGCAATCAGGCCGCAGAGACGTTGTCGGGGGGTGAACAGCAGATGCTGGCGCTCACGAAGGCGCTGATCCTGAAGCCCCGCCTGTTGCTGATCGACGAACTCTCGCTGGGGCTCGCGCCGGTGATCGTCGCGCAGTTGCTCGACATGGTCCGTTCCATCAACGCCACGGGCACGGCGGTCGTCCTCGTCGAACAGTCCGTCAACGTCGCGCTGTCGCTGGTCGACCACGCCTACTTCATGGAGAAGGGCGAGATCCGCTTCGACGGACCAGCCCAGGAGGTCCTCGCCCGCAAGGACCTGCTGCGGTCGGTGTTCCTCGAGGGCGTGGCCCGGGGAGGGGTCGCCTGATGTTGGACGCCATCATCCCGGTCGCCGGGTTCGAGATCGCGATCCCCGCGGTCATCCTCGGGATGATCATCGGGATGACCTATGGCATCCTCGCCGTCGGCTTGGTCCTGGTCTTCCGGTCGAACAAGATCATCAACTTCGCCCATGGTGAAATCGGTGCCTTCGGTGCCGTGATCTTCGGCGTGGCCGTCACACGCTGGCACGTGCCGTACTGGGTCGGCTTCCCGCTGGCCCTGGGGCTGTCCGCCGGGCTGAGCAGCCTGGCCGAGGTCGCGGTGGTTCGCCGATTGCGCAACGCGCCCCGGCTGATGTCCATCGTCGCGACCCTGGGCGTGGCCCAGTTCCTCCTCGCCCTCTCGATCGTCATCAACAGCCAGGCGGCCGTCGGCCAGCTCTTCCCGCAGCCATCTTGGTTGCCGGACTTCTTCGTCGGTCCGCTGCTGGTCACGCGCGCCCACGTCGCCATGCTCTTGCTGACGCCCGTGCTCGTCTTCGGTCTGGTCACGTTCCTGCGGCGTAGCAAGTACGGCCTTGCGATCCGTGGCGCTGCGGCCAATCCGGACGCGGCGCACATGGCCGGCATCTCGACGGGCCGCATGTCCGCGATCGCATGGGGAATCGCCGGCGCCGTGTCGGCCTACACGGCGATCCTCTTCCTGCCCACGCGGGGTGTCATGGCGGGGGAGTCGTTCGGCCCGGGCCTGCTGCTGCGGGCACTGGTCGCGGCCGTCATCGGTCGGATGTCGAGCCTCCCCATGGCGCTGGTCGCAGGTGTCGGCGTGGGTGTGATCGAGCAGCTGCTGCTGTGGAACGCCCCACGCGGCGGGCTCGTGGAGGGGCTGATGTTCCTGGGCATCCTCGGGGCTCTCCTGGCCCAACGCCGCGCGGCGAGCGGCCGCGAGGAGCAGAAGGGCACCTGGGCGTCTGTCCAGGCCTGGGCGCCACTGCCGGAAGGGCTTCTGGCGAGCTGGCCCGTGCGCAACCTCGGACGCATGTTCGCCGGCGTCGCGCTCGTGGTCGCCCTCGCGCTGCCGATGGTCGTCACTCACTCCAGTGCCGTCACGCTCACCACGATCGTCGCGTTCGCGATCATCGGCCTGTCGGTGGGGGTGGTCACCGGCCTCGGTGGCCAGTTGACGCTGGGACAGTTCGCCGTGGCCGGGATCGGGGCCGCTGGCTCGTATGCCGTCGCACGACAGGGCACGGCTCTGTGGGACGTCGGCGGCTACCTGGCTGCTGGCGCGGTCGGAGCAGCAGCGTCCATCGTCATCGGGATCCCTGCGCTGCGCATCCGCGGGCTGATGCTCGCTGTCGCCACGCTCGGGCTTGCCCTGGTGACGCAGTCGTGGCTGCTCGACCAGTCGTGGATGCTGGGCGACGGCGTGAGTCCGGGGCGTCCCGAGTTCGGCGGCCTCGTGCTCGACAGCGGCAAGAGCTACTACGTCTTCTCCGTCGTGGTGCTCGCCATCGCCCTGTGGCTGGCACACAATGTGCGGGCCGGTGGGATCGGTCGTCGGCTGGTCGCCGTGCGCGACAACGAGGACAACGCTCGCGCCTTCACGATCTCCGCGACTGCCGTCAAGCTGCAGGGCTTCGCGCTGGCCGGGTTCCTCGCAGGCATCGGTGGGGCCGTCTACGGCCACGCCCTCTCGAGCATCTCGAAGGCCGCCTTCCCGGTCGCGAACAGCGTCGACGTCGTGGTCATGAGTGTCATCGGCGGGATCGGTGTCCTGTCCGGCCCCATCGTAGGCGCCCTGTTCGTCCTGGGTGTTCCTGCATTCGTGCCACTGGACTCCGCCGGCCTGGCCGCCACCGACCTTGGCGCGCTCGCCCTGATCCTGTATGTGCCCGGCGGCATCGCGCAGCTGGTACGGCCGCTGCGTGACCGTCTCGTCGACCGCCTTGCGCGCGGCTCAGGCCTGGACGCACAGGCAATCCGGGCCGAGGCGGCCGACGAGCCGCAGGACGTTGCAGCCAAACCGAGCGTGGACCTTTCCCTGCCCGTCGTCCGGTCGACCACGAACTCCGACGTGGCGGAAGGCGACGTGCTCCTGCGTGCCACCGACCTGCGCATGTCCTTCGGCGGTGTCCATGCTGTCGCAGGGGTGAGCCTCGAAGTCCGTCGTGGCGAGATCGTCGGGCTGATCGGTCCCAACGGGGCCGGCAAGACGACCACGTTCGAGGTGCTCGGTGGCTTCACGGCGCCCGACAGCGGCCGCGTGGTGTTCGCCGGCCAGGACATCACGCACCTCGCCGCGCACCAACGGGCGCGTCTGGGCCTGATCCGGTCGTTCCAGGACGCGGGACTGTTCGCGACCCTGACCGTGCTGGACGTCGTGCGACTCGCGCAGGAACGGGCCGAACCGACCCGCATCGGACCGGCCCTGTTCGGCATGGACGCGGGCGAAGGACGCAAGGACGCCCGGGCCAGGGAGCTGGTCGCGGCAATGGGGCTGGACCGTTACCGCAACAAGCAGACCCGGGAGTTGTCGACCGGCACGCGTCGGATCACCGAGCTGGCGTGCTTGGTGGCCCTCGCGCCTGAACTCCTGCTGCTGGACGAGCCATCGTCGGGGATCGCCCAGCGCGAGACCGAGGCGCTCGAGGGTCTGCTGCGCAGTCTGCACGTGGACCTGGGCATCACGATGGTGGTCATCGAGCACGACATTCCGCTCATCATGGGGCTGTCGGACCGCATCATCGCCATGGACACGGGCACGGTCATCGCCGACGGCCCGCCCGACGAGGTTCGCAACCACCCACGTGTCGTCTCCTCCTATCTCGGTGGGGACCTCACGGCGATCGAACGATCAGGGGTGGTGACGTGACGCCGCGTTGCGACGCCTTGCCAGTGGTGGCCGATGCCGGTGACGTGCGCCAGAGGGACGAACTGGACTGGACCCGGATTGCCGACCACCTGCGGCACTCCCTCACGACCGGTCTGGTCCTGGGCCAGCTGCTCGACGTCAAGCAGTTCACCAACGGCAAGGCGAATCTCACGTATCTCTTGCGGTTCGAGGGCCGGGCCCTGGTCCTGCGCCGCCCGCCGCACGGGCAGATCGCCGCAGGGGCACACGACATGGCCCGGGAGGCCCGTGTCCTCGACGCCCTGGCACCCGTGTACGACCTGGCCCCGCGGTCGGTCCTGCGTTGCGACGACCTCGCCGTGTGCGGAACGGGCTTCATCGTCCTCGAATACCGTGAGGGCGTGACGCTGTCGCGACGCCCGACGGCCGCCGCCGACCACGGCGCGAGCGTGCGGGCGTTGGCCGAGGCCTTCGTGGCAGGAGTGGCCGACCTGCACCGTCTCGACGCCCAACGGCCGGGTCTGCGTGAGCTGGGGCGACCCGACGGCTTCGTCGACCGCCAGCTGAGGGGATGGCGGCGACGGTGGGAGCAGGTGGCAACCGATGAGTTCGACGCCAGGGTCCGGCGCACCCATGCCGCCCTGGTGGCGCGCCGGCCAGCCCCGGTCGCTCCGGCGGTCGTGCACATGGACCTCCACCTCGACAACGTCCTCGCGGACCCGGAGCACCTCGACCGACCCGTCGCACTCCTCGACTGGGACATGGCGACGTTGGGGGATCCGCGTGTCGACCTCGGCATCCTGCTGGCCTACTGGCCCGACCCGTCCGACCCTGCACCGTCGCCGCGGGTCGTCCACCCGTCGATCGGCCTGATGCCCCTTCCGGGCCGTGCCGAGGTCGTCGAGCTCTATCGCTCGGCCGGGGGGCCGGACGTGACCGGGCTGGAGTGGTTCGAGGCCTTCGCGCTGTGGCGCAATGTCATTGCGATCCGGCAGCTCGTCGATCGATGGGAGTCCGGTGCGTCCTCGGACGCCGACATCCTGAGGGTTGCCGCCGGGCTCGAAGGTCTGCTGGCCGCCGCCGCCGAACTGGTCGAGGCGTGATCGAACGAGCGGCGAAGAACACGCTGACTGCTGTCGACGAACTCGGGGCCGTCCTGGTCGCCAACCGTGGTGAGGTCGCCTTGCGCATCTACCGCGCCTGCCACGAACTGGGGCTGGAAGCCGTGGCCGTCCACTCCGACGCGGACCGGGACGCGCCCTGGCTGACCCACGCCGACCGACGTCTCCACATCGGGGGCGCCGCACCGCGCGACAGCTACCTCCACGTGGGCCGTCTGCTCGAGGCAGCCGTCGAGGCCGATGCGGGTGCGGTCCATCCCGGGTACGGCTTCCTCGCCGAGAACGCCGAGTTCGCAGCCGCCGTGAGCGCGGCGGGTCTGGTGTGGGTCGGACCTTCCCCTGACGTGATCGCGACGATGGGTGACAAGGTCGCGGCGCGCGGACTCGCTGCCTCGGTGGGTTGCCCGGTGATCGCCGGCCTGACGTCCACCGACGACGTGGCCGCGGTCGCGGACTTCGGGCTGGAGCACGGCTATCCGCTGCTCGTCAAGGCGGCCCACGGTGGCGGCGGTCGCGGCATGCGCATGGTCCATGGGCCCGACGAGCTGGAAGCCTCGCTCGCCGCCGCGCGGCGTGAGGCGTCGGCCGCCTTCGGGCGGGGCGACGTCTACGTCGAGCGCTGTCTGGCGCGGCCCCGTCACGTCGAGGTCCAGGTCCTCGCCGACCGCCACGGCCATGTCCTCGCCGTGGGTGACCGCGACTGTTCGACCCAGCGACGACACCAGAAGCTCATCGAGGAGGCGCCTGCCCCCGGACTCCACGACGGGCTGCGCCAGGCCATCGCCGACGCCGCGGTCGCCATCAGCCGCAAGGTCGGCTACCAGGGCGCCGGGACGTGCGAGTTCCTCGTCGAGGGGGACGACTTCCGGTTCCTCGAGATGAACACGCGCCTCCAGGTGGAGCATCCGGTCACGGAGATGGTCAGCGGCGTCGACCTCGTCGCGTGGCAGTTGCGCCTCGCGGCGGGCGAGGAACTCAGCCTGGGGCCCGACGACGTCCGGCCTCGCGGGCACGCCATCGAGGTGCGCGTGAATGCCGAGGACGTGACGCAGGGGTTCCTGCCGTCCACGGGTCGGATCGTCGACTGGCGTACACCCGACGGACCCGGTGTACGCGTCGACGCCGCCGCGACCAGTGGCTGGTCCGTCCCACACGAGTACGACTCGCTGCTGGCAAAGCTGATCGTCGTCGCCGCCGACCGCGACAGCGCCAGGCACCGAATGCTGCGGGCACTGGACGAGTTCGTCGTGGACGGCGTGCCGACGACCCTGGAGTTTCACCGCTTCGCGATTGCCCACGACGACTTCGCGCGAGCCGCGGTCACCACGGTGTCCGTCGAGCGAGAGTGGGATCTGTCGGCGCTGGACAACGCGCCCATCGCTACGCCCGAGCAGACGAACCCGTCGGTGGCCGCCCCCGCCCTGACCGAGGCCGTCCAACCTGCTTCCGGTCCGCCCGAAGCGACGCCGCTGGACGTCGTCACCCCGATGCAGGGCACGATCGTGAAGATCGACGTCGCGGTCGGGGATGCCGTCCAGCAGGGCGACCCCATCGTGGTGATCGAGGCCATGAAGATGGAGAACGCGCTGTACGCCCATCGTGCCGGTGTAGTCGTTGCGCTCAACGTGGCGACGGGGGACGTCGTGGACGCGGGAACGCCGGTCGTCACCATCGGGGATGCGTGACCGTGGCGGTGACGCAGGGGATGCGGCGTGGAGTGGTCCGGGTTCGGTGGATAATTAATTGAAGAGATAGTAGGTTTCTTTTGGGAGTCTGAGGGGGCAGTTGTGAAGACGCTTCGTGTGCACGGGCGGATGACGGCGCTCATCGTGGTGGCCTGCGTGGCAGCCGCGGGCTGCTCGTCGGGAGGATCCTCGGATCCCGCCGTTGATGCTTCGCCAGCTGGGACGGGTGACGAAGCGATGGCGTCCGACGGAAACACCGCAGCCGGCGCTGCTGTCAACGGGGCGGTCTTCCCGGAAGACGACATGTCCGACAGCACGGTGACACCGTCCGGCGGACAGGCAGCGTCGACCTCCAGCGGGGAGACGGCCAGACCGACGGCGACGGGTGAGCCGTCCTCCAACCAGACCGGTGCGGGGACCTCGACCGGAGGGACCGCGAGCGGGGGGCTCATTCCTGCCGCCGGCGCCCCAGGCGTCACCGACACCGAGATCATCATCGGTGTGGAGGCGCTGTCCGACCCGAGCGCGGCCATGGAATCTGTCGGTTACAACGGCGAGGGGGCGAGCAACGCGGAGACCCGGCGGGTCGTCGACGCTGTCTTCGACGCGATCAACCGTCGCGGCGGGATCGCCGGACGTACCGCCGTCCCGCTGCTGCACTACACCGATGTCACCGTCGGCACCCACGCCAGCCGTGGTCAGCAGGCGTGCTCCTTCTTCACCGAGGACAACCAGGTCTGGGCCGTCGTCGCGCAGGGCAATCACTCGGACCCCTTCCCGGTCTGCCTCGCCGAGAAGGGCGTGCCCCTGATCGACGACGCCAACTCCTTGCCGATGGACGATGCCCAGGCGAATGCATTGTCGCCGTTCATCTACTGGCCGATGAAGCTCAGCCTGAGTCGCTTCGACGCCTACATCGACGGTCTGGCAGAGGCCGGTTTCTTCGACGACGGCACCATCGGACTGCTGCGGTACGACCGGCCCAGTCACGAGCGTGCCATGAACGACGTGATCGTCCCGGCCCTCGAGCGGCACGGCTTCACGCTCGAGATCGACTTCGCCTTCAGCGAGGTGCAGTCGATCGGGGACCTCAGTGGCACGTCCGCCGAGGCCAGCAACGCCGTCCTGCAGTTTCGCCAGGCCGGTGTCGACCGGGTCCTGTTCCTGCCGACGGCGCTCGTTCTGCAGACCCTGTTCCCGCCGGCGGCCTCGAGCCAGCAGTACTACCCCCGCTACGGGATCAACTCGGCCGAGGGGCCCAAGGGATGGACGGCCAATGCCTCCCCGAGCCAACTCGAGGGCGCGATGGCGGTGGGCTGGAACGGCATGTCGGACCGGGGTTCGGCGTCGGAGAACTTCGACAACGCGCTGTGGGTGTACTGCCGCGACATCATGACCGAGCACGGTGCCCTCGAGGCTGGGGCATGGGGCTGCGGCCCGTACTTCTTCCTCCAGGAAGCGGCTTCTCGCGCGCCGGACCTCAGTCCCCAGGGTCTGCGAGCTGGCGCGGATCAGATTGGCACGGCGGCCTACTCCACGAAGAACTACGGCACCGACAGTCGCCCCGGGCGGTGGGACGCCGTGGCGGCCAGGATCACCATGGCCTACGCCGCCGCGTGCAACTGCTTCGAGCCGATCACGTCCGTGACGCTCATTCCCTGACCTCGCACTGCCGGACCGGGGGCATGCACCTCAAGGAGCCGAGATGACCTACACCGACGCCGCGTGGTGGGCCGGGGACCCGACGGGCACGCCACCGGTGCTGTTCGACGAGACGGTCCGTACGAGCCGGTACCTCACCATGTCGGACGGCACCCGTCTCGCCATCGACCTCACGCTGCCCGCGGGGCTCCCGGCCGGCGCGCAACTCCCGACGCTGGTCTCGTTCACGCCGTACGTGCGTGGCATGGACTTCCGCGGGCCGTTCGCGGAGAAGCTCCTGGCCATGATGGGCAAGGCCGAGTTCGACTGGGGAAGGGCCTTCGCCAGGCTCGGCTACGCGCATTTGGTGGTCGAGATTCGCGGCGCGGGTGCCTCGTTCGGGACCAAGCGGTCGATCTTCGTCAAGGAACTCGTTGCTGACGGTGGCGAGGTCCTCGACTGGATCGTTGAGCAGCCATGGTCCAACGGCCGGGTCGGGGCGACCGGCATCTCTGCCCTCGGCCTCACCTCGATGATGCTGGCGACGGGCAAGCATCCGGCACTCAAGGCGATCGCCCCGCGTTTCACCGTGTTCGACGTGTTCTGCGCGGTGCACCCGGGAGGGCTGTTGGAGAACCGTTTCCTGACGGACATCGGTCGGTCGCTGCGGGCCATGGACATGGGGCGACTTCACGAGGCCATGGAGACGCCACTGCAACAGACGGCCGTCCAGTTGCTGGTGCGAGGTGTCCGAGGCGTAGACGGGGACCGCGACGGCTCGCAACTGCGAGCGGCGCAGGCAGAGCACGAACACAACGAGGGGTTCGACAAGGACATCGCCGCCGTACGACTGCGGGATGACCGCCTGCCCCACTCGTCGGTCGAAGCGACTCTGGACACGCAGAGTCCCTTCCGTCTCCTGCCCGACATCGTGGCCAGCGGCGTCGCGGTCTACGCCTACGGTGGCTGGCTGGACGCCGCGTTCCAGCGCGAGATGATCCACCTGTTCATGAACGTCGACGACGATGCCTCGCGCCTGATCCTCGGGCCGTGGCCGCACGGCGCGAGGATCTACTCCAGCCCGCTGGTTGCCGAGGATGGCCGTGCGTCGGAGTTCGATCAGGCGGCGGAACTCGTCCGCTTCTTCGACCCTCACCTGCGCGACATCGATCGGCGCGTCGACGGTGAGGATCGCGTCCAGTACTTCACGATGGGGGAGGAGCGGTGGAAGTCAGCACCCACCTGGCCGCCCCCCGGCCTCACCACCCGGCGCATGCATCTGCAGGCCAACGGCGGCTTGGTCGACGATGTTCCGACCGCGTCCACCACGACGTATCTGGTCGACCGTGAGGCGACGACCGGTGTGTGGAGCCGCTACGGCAAGCACCTGTCGGGCGGCATCGAGGCCGCCCGGTACCCCGATCGCCAGGCCGCCGACCGACGGCTGCTGCATTTCACCTCAGCGCCCCTGACCGACGACGTTGAGGTCACCGGCCACGCCGTCGCAGAGATACAACTCACATGCGACACCGTGGACGCGAGCCTGTTCGTCTACCTCGAGGATGTCGACCCGTTGGGCAAGCCCCTGGTCGTGACCGACTCGTGCCTGCGGCTGAGCATGCGCGCCGAGGGTGACGAGCCGCCCTACCGCGTGGCGGGCGTCTGGCACCCCGGGACGTCGTCGGACGTCGCGCCCGTGCGCCCGGGCGATCCGATGACGGTCCGGCTCGACCTGATCCCCACGTCCTGGCTGATCCGCAAGGGCCACCGCCTGCGCCTGGCCATCGCAGGGGCCGACGTCGACAACTTCGTGATGGTTCCCGAGGGGGGCCGCGCACCAACCTTCGAGATCTTCACGGGCGGCGACGAGCCGTCCTTCATCGACCTTCCGGTCATGCCGCGACAGGGGGCATCCTGATGGACCGAGTGACCAGCATCCCGCGCCGACTCGAACAGCGCGCCGCCGAGCATCCGGATCGACCGTTCGCGCTGGAGGTCGGTGGGCGTGAACTCACCTACGGCGAGTTCCAGGCCGAAGCCCTTCAATGGGCGGCGGCGTTGCGCGGCATCGGGATTGAGCCGGGCGACCGTGTCGTCACGATGACCACGCCGAGCATCACGGCCTTCAGCGCCTGGATCGGCATGGCCTGGCTGGGTGCTGTCGACACCGCCTGCAATACGGACTACCGCGGACGCATGCTCGCCTACCTGTTGGCAAATTCGGGCGCCAAGGCCGTGCTGGTCGAGTCCCAGTGGGTCGACCGCCTGGCCGAGGTCGCAGACAGGACGCCAGCGCTGGAGACCGTCATCGTCGTGGGTGACGAAGGCGTCGACGGGGATCACCCGTGGCGTGTGATGTCCACTACCGAGTTGCTCCGCGACGTCAAGCCCGAGGACGACTTGGAGGCCCCGGCCGTGTGGGACACGGCCATGATGATCTACACCTCGGGGACCACGGGTCCCTCCAAGGGCGTGTTGATCCCTTGGGGGCAGCAGTACGAGAACACGGTGGGCGTCATCCCCGCCGACGACCTCGACGCGGACGACTGCTACTACTCGCCCTTCCCCATGTTCCACGGCTCTGGCCGAATCCCGCTGTGCCTGATGACGGCATCGGGGGGTCGCTTCGTCCTTCCCGGCCAGTTCAGCCCGACGCGCTACTGGGAGGACATCCGCTCGTACGGCTGCACGACGACGGGGTTCGTAGGCGCCATGTCGCTGTTCCTGTTCAGCCAGCCCCCCTCCGACGACGACGCCGACAACCCGCTGAAGCGGGCGATCATGTTGCCGGTGATCCCCCAATACCGCGATTTCGAGGAGCGCTTCGGCGTGAAGTTGCGGACCTGCTATGCGATGACGGAGGTCGCGCCACCCTTCGGGACGGACTGGGACATCACCGACCCGCGGTCGTGCGGGCAGGTGCGACCGGGTTTCGACGTGCGCCTCGTCGACGAGCACGACTTCCAGGTCCCCAGCGGTGAGGTCGGCGAGTTGATCGTCCGCCACCAGGATCCGTGGACGCTCAACCAGGGCTACTTCGGGATGCGCGACAAGACGGCCGATGCTTGGCGCAACGGCTGGTTCCACACCGGCGATGCGTTCCGGCGCGACGAGGCCGGCGACTATTTCTTCGTCGACCGGATCAAGGACGCCATCCGTCGCCGTGGTGAGAACATCTCCAGTTTCGAGGTCGAAGCCCTCGTCAACGCCCACCCCGGTGTGGCGGAGACCGCGGCGATCGCGGTCCCTTCGGAGTGGGGCGAGGACGACGTGAAGATCTGTGTCGTGCCGGCCGAGGGGGCCGACGTCACCGAGGAGCAGCTCGTGCGTGACCTCATCTCGACCATGCCGCGGTTCATGGTCCCGCGCTATGTGGAGTTCGTCGAGGCGCTTGCCAAGACCGAAGCAACGCATCGCGTCAAGAAGGTCGAGTTGCGCCGTGATGCCCTGAACGACCGCACATGGGACCGCGAGGCGGCCGGCATCGAGGTGCCCAAGTGACCGCCCAACCACCGCCCGGATGGTCACGCACCACGTTGGACGATGTGGCGGCGACGCGTCACAACCTGCTGGACGAAGGACGGCCCGACGCCGTCGCCAAGCAGCACGGCCGCGGGAAGATGACTGCCCGTGAGCGCCTCGACGCGTTGCTCGATCCCGACAGCATGATGGAGTACGGGGCCTACGTCACCCCGGACGAGAACGAGATGCTCAAGGGCATCGACGTCCCGGCCGAGGGGCTCGTGACGTGCACCGGGACGATTGACGGTCGCCCCGTCAGCGTGGTCGCGATCGATTTCACCGTACTCGGTGGTTCGAACGGGAACGCCGGCGTGGCGAAGCTGGTCCGCATGGCCCAACTGTCGTTGCAACGAGGGTTTCCCCACATCATGCTGCTCGACGGTGGCGGCCACCGTATGCAGGAGATGGACAGCCGCGAGTTCGCGACGGGTGGACCCTCGGCGTTCCGCGAGCAGGCCCTGATGTCGGGCTGGACGCCGCAGGTGGCAGCGCTCATGGGGCCCGCCTTCGCCGGCCCGGCGGCCCAGGCCATGTTCGCCGAATTCGTCCCCGTCGTCCGTGGCACCGGTGCCATCGGCGTTGCGGGGCGGGCGCTGGTCCAGTCTGCGACCGGAAAGGAGATCACGACGGAGGAGCTGGGCGGTTCGGCCGTCCAGGCCTCCAACGGCGTGGTCGACTTGGAGGTCGATGACGACAAGGCGTGCATCCAGGCCATCCAGGAGTTCCTGTCCTTCCTGCCGTCCAATGCGTCGGAAGAACCGCCGATCCGTCCGACCGCCGATCCAGTGGATCGCAAGGCCCCCGAACTGCGTGACGTCATCCCCGTGAATCGCAGGCAGGCCTACGACGTTCACGACGTGATGCGGCCCATCGTCGACGACGGCCACCTGTTCGAGTTGCGGCCCGCCTTTGCCCGCAACGTCGTGACCGCACTGGCTCGTATCGACGGGCGGCCGGTCGGCCTGGTCGCAACACAGCCGTCGTGGATGGCGGGGGCCTTTGACCGTGACGCCTGCATCAAGGCGGCCCATTTCGTTTCCATGTGCGACGCGTACGGCGTGCCGCTGGTGACCTTCATCGACTCGCCGGGGATGCTCATCGGGCCGGACGCAGAGAAGCAAGGCCTCATCCGTTACGCGACCAAGCTGTTGATGACGCTCGGCCACGTCACGGTTCCGCTCATCTCGGTGGTGACGCGCAAGTGCTACGGGCTGGCCTATCTGGCACTTGCCGGTGGCCGCAGCTACAACGCCGAGGCGTCCCTGTTGTGGCCGTCGGCGGAGGTGTCCCCGATGGGCATCGAGGGGGCGGTCGAGCAGGTTCATGGACGCAGGATCGCGTCAGCCGACGATCCCGAACAGCTGCGGGCCGAGCTGATTGGCTACCACTACGAACGTGCGACACCGTTCCGTGCGGCGTCCGGGTTCGGAGTTGACGACATCATCGACCCGGCGAGCACCCGCCAGCGCATCGCGACGGTCCTGCGTACGCACCGCGGCCGGCGCGCGCTCGCCGTGCCGCCGAAGCGACACAGCGTTGATCCGATCTGACGTGCTCGACCTGACAGGCAAGGTGGCCCTGATCACGGGTGGCAGCCGCGGCCTCGGGCGCGAGATCGCCAGCGCGTATGCGCGCAGCGGTGCCGAGGTCGTCGTGGCGAGTCGCAAGCTGGACGCCTGTGAGGCCGCGGCCGCCGACATCCGCGCCCAGGGCGGGAAGGCGCACGCCGTGGCGTGCCATGTCGGGCAGTGGGACCAGGTCGACGCTCTCGTCGACACGTGCCTCGGTCTGACCGGGCGCATCGACGTGCTGGTGAACAATGCCGGCATGTCGCCGCTCTACGACCGCCTGGTCGACGTGACGCCGGAGTTGTTCGACAAGGTCGTGGCCGTGAACTTGCGCGGCCCGTTCCGGCTGGGCGCACTGGTCGGTGAGCACATGCGTGACAAGGGCGGCGGCGCGATCATCAACGTGAGCTCTGCGTCGGCCGTGCGCCCCTCGCCCGCCGAGGCGGTGTACGCCGCGGCGAAGGCTGGGCTCAACACGCTGACCCAGGTCTTCGCGCTGGCCTTCGGTCCCACGGTGCGCGCCAACGGGATCATGCCTGGTCCCTTCCTGACGGACATCTCCAAGGCCTGGGACATGGACGCGGTCGAACGCGACCTGCTTTCGCAGATCGCCCTCGGGCGGGCCGGCAGGCCCGAGGAGATCGTGGGACTCGCCCTCTTGCTGGCCAGTGACGCGGCGACCTACCTCAACGGGGAGACCGTCCGCCTCGACGGCGGTTGGCTCAGGTGACCACGGGCCTATCTGGTCTTCCCGCTCTCGAGCGGCTGGCCCATGAGGCGGGCGATCAACGCGCCGACCGAAGGGTCCTCCGACGCGAGCACGCCGCGATCGGCGGTCGATTCGATCAGACGCGCAAGGGCGGTGCGAAGGCCCTCGTCGGGGTCCTCCCCCTCGAAGCGCTCCACACCGGCGACGGACCAGCCTCGGTACAGCCCGATCTCCGAGCCCGCGACGTGGATGATCGCACCCGTCACCGTCGAGGCGGGCTCGGCCAGCAGCGCGACCAAGCGCGAGACCCTCTTGGGGTCCCAAGGATCGTTCGGCGTGCCCTCGACGGCCTCCACGTTGGCGGCCAACTCAGGTGTCGAGGCCGTCATGCGCGTACGCGCCCATGGCGTGACCGCGTTGACCCGGACGCCGTAGGGCGCGAGCTCCTTGGCGCTGGTGATCGTGAGGGAGGCCACGGCGGCCTTGGCAGCCACGTAGTTGGCGTTGCCCGTCGAGTGCACGAACGCCGAGCCGGAGGCCGTGTTGATGATCGCACGCGGTCGTTTCCCATCGCGGTGCTCGCGCCAGTAGCGGCTGGCATGGTGAGTCGTCCACAACGTTCCGTCCACGTGGACACGCAGGACCGCGTGCCAGTCTTGCGGCGTCATCTGGCGGATGGCGCGGTTGCGCATCGTCCCGGCATTGTTCATGACGATGTCGAGGTCGCCGAACTCCTCGACGGCCTGTTCTACGACTTGGGCGGCGCCGTCGTAGGACGCGATGTCGGTCGTGTTGGCGACGGCGCGGCCGCCGGCGGCGACGATCTCCTTGGCGACTTGGGACGCAACGCCCTCGTCGGCGCCGTCGCCGCCCAGGGCGACGCCCGGGTCGTTGACGACGACGGCAGCCCCGAGCTCGGCGAGCATGAGCGCGTGCGAGCGTCCAAGCCCTCGTCCAGCGCCGGTGACGATCGCGGTCATCCCTGCGAGTGCCGACATATTGAGTGTCCTGATGTTTATCGTGGTTTACACTAGGATCCTACCGTTCGAAGCTGTGGAGCATCATGAGTCAACGGACGGTGCCGACGCCGATCGATGAGACGATCGCGACGTGGTCGGCCGACGACTTCCGCCTGGTCGGCGGTCGCTGCCAGCAGTGCGCAACGGTCACGTTCCCGAGGTTGGACGGGTGTCCGAAGTGCGGCAGCGACGACACACGTGCGCTCGAGTTGAGCCAGCAAGGGACCCTGTGGACGTGGACGACGCAGGAGTTCCAGCCCAAACGGCCCTATGTGGGAAGACACGAGCAGGAGCCGTTCACGCCGTACCTGCTCGGCTATGTAGAGCTGGAGGAGGGTGTCAAGGTCGAGGCTCGCCTCGTTGATTGTGACACCCAGTCCGTGCACATCGGGATGCCGATGGAGTTGACGCGCTTCGACTTCCAGACAGCTGACGAACGTGGTGCGGTGGCGATGTTCGCGTTCAGGCCCTGCGCCCCGATGCTGGAGGTGCAGGCATGAACGTGGCTGTCGTCGGAATCGGGATCCATCCGTTCGGTCGGTTCGAAGGCGTGTCCGGCCTGCAGATGGGAGCACAGGCGACGCGGTTGGCGCTCGCCGACGCCGGGATGCAGTGGACCGATGTCCAGATTGCGTTCGGGGGCAGCCTCGGGGTGGTGCTGACGGACAGCCGGGACGACGCGATGGCCGATGCGCTGGTCACCGAACTCGGCCTGACCGGCCTGCCGTTCGTGAACGTCGTCAATGGCTGCGCAACCGCGGGGACTGCCCTGCTGATGGCGGCCATCGCCATCGAGTCGGGAACCGCGGACGTGGCCTTGGCCGTCGGCTTCGACAAGCACCCGCGCGGTCACTTCAACGCCGACCCGGGGGTCTACGGCCTGCCGCAGTGGTACGGCGAGGCAGGCATGTTCGTCACCACGCAGTTCTTCGCGATGAAGCTGAACCGCTACATGCACGAGCACGGCATCTCGGAGAACACGCTGGCCAAGGTCGCCGCCAAGGCGTTCCGCAACGGGGCGAAGAACCCGAACGCATGGCGCCGCAAGCCGTTCACCGAAGAGGAGATCCTTGCGTCACGGATGGTCAACCACCCACTGACCCAGTACATGTTCTGCTCGCCCGACGAGGGGGCCGCGGCGGTCGTGCTGTGTCGCGCGGACAAGGCGCGCCAATTCACGGACCGGCCCGTCTTCCTGAAGGCGGCGGCCCTGCGGACCCGGCGCTTCGGAACGTTCGAGGTCTTCAGTCCGTGGTTGGCCCACGAGCAGACGCCGGCGCCGACCGCGGACGCCGCCGCTGCAGCGTTCGAGCAGGCCGGTATCGGCCCGGGTGATGTCGACGTGTCACAGATCCAGGACTCGGAATCCGGTGCTGAGATCATCCACATGGCGGAAACCGGCCTCTGTGAGCACGGCGAGCAGGACGAACTGATCCAGCGCGGCGCGACGGAGATCGACGGCGAACTCCCGATCAACACCGACGGTGGACTCCTGGCCAACGGCGAACCCATCGGCGCGTCGGGTATGCGCCAGATCTACGAGAACGTTCTCCAGTTGCGTGGCGATGCGGGCGAACGCCAGGTGCCACGGCAACCGTGGGTCGGGTTCACCCAGGTCTACGGCGCTCCTGGCCTGTCCGCCTGCACGGTGATGACTCGATAGAGGTTGTCGTAAGCACGGACGCGGATACGCGGGCCGCACCGACGGTCGACGTTCTGCGCCACCTCATCCGCAACGCCTGCGTCAACGATGGCCGGACTGGCTCCGAAGCCGCCAATGTCGACGTGCTGCGCGAGGTGCTCGATCGTCCGGCCATCGAGGTCGAGGTGTACGAGACGGCGCCAGGACGATCCAACATCGTCCCGCGGATGCAAGGGCGTGATCGGTCAGCGCCGAGCCTGATGCTCTCCGGCCACACCGACGTCGTGACGGCCGACCCGTACGGGTGGCGCCGCGATCCTTTCGGTGGCGAACTCGTCGACGGGTTCGTGTGGGGCCGAGGTGCGTACGGCAGCGTCGACAGGCATCGACCGGCTCGCCGCGTATGCCACACCGGCCGTGGTCACCGACCCCTGGCGACGTCGCGTCGCGGGCCTGGGACTCCCTCTGATGTCGAGGCTGCACGAGGAGCACCGTTCGCCGGGCACGGTGATGCGCGACATGGTGGAGCAGTTCGTTGACGCCGCCTGCCGGACCGCGCTGGGTGGCCAGCGCCTCGTCACGGGACGCGGTCGGCGCGGCCTCGAGCAGGCATGGGTCCTGGCCCTGACGGCATCCGATCCGGTCGTCGTCCACGCCGACACTGGCGCGCTCCACGTGCTGGCCAAGGAGGTCGACGCGTGGCACCGCACTGGCGAGCGGACGGCACCACTGCGCGCCGCATTCCGCCTCGCCCCGCCGACGATCGTCGACGACCCACCCGCCGAGCAGGACGCGGACGCGAACGCTGGTACGGGACCGGCGGACGCGTTGCCGTGGCGGCTCGAGTTCGCGCTCCAGGCGACCGACGACCCCAGCCTGCTCGTAGCCGCGGCCGACATCTGGGGCTCCGAGCGGACGCTGCGTTTCCTCGACCGTGCACTCGAGGCGCCGGAGGAACGGCTGCTCGCCGATCTCGGCCGCGCCAGCCGTCTCTACCCGGAGCTCGACCGCGCGCTCGACACGGCCCGGCCCGAGGCGTTGGAGCTGCAGCTCGACGAGGTCCTGGAGTTCCTGCGCGACACCGCCCCGCTGCTGGAACAGGCCGGCTTCGGGGTGCTGCTGCCCGACGAGCTGCGTCGCCCGGTCCGGCTCGGCGCCCGGCTCAAGACGACCGCCCGGTCCGCGAGCGGCCCCGCAGGGGAGCCGTCCGGGCTCCTCGGCTACGAGGGCATCCTCGACTACCGCTGGGAGATCGCCGTCGGCGACCACAGCCTGAGCGCCGAGGAGCTGTTGGAGCTGGTACGCCTGAAGACTCCGCTGGTCCGGCTGCGCGGCCGCTGGGTGGAGCTGGGCGAGGAGGACCTCACGGCGGCGCTGCGGCTCCTCGAGGACCGACCGACCGGGCAGATGACGGTCGCGCAGGCGGCACGCATCGGGCTCGGCGTCACCGATCCCGGCATCGGCCTGGAGCTCGCCGGCGTCGACGCCGACGGTGCGCTGGGGGCGCTGCTGGACGGCGACGCGGACCAGCGGCTCGAGGCGCTGGCCACCCCCGACGGGCTCCACGGGACGTTGCGGGCCTACCAGGAACGCGGCCTGTCGTGGCTGGCGTTCCTCGACGCGGTCGGGCTCGGCGGGTGCCTCGCCGACGACATGGGGCTGGGCAAGTCGATCCAGCTGCTGGCGCTGCTGGTCCACGAACGCGGCGGCATCAGCCGCCGCGCGAAACGGTGGCCGGCGCCGACGCTGCTGGTGTGTCCGATGTCGATCGTCGGCAACTGGGCGCGTGAGGCGGCCCGGTTCGCACCCGACCTCCGCATCCTCGTCCACCACGGTCGCGAACGCCTCGCCGGCGACGCGTTCGCGAAGGCGGCGCGACGCAGCGATCTCGTGATCACCACCTACAGCCTCGCCGCCCGCGACCGCGACGACCTCGCCGCGACCGGGTGGCGGCGGATCGTGCTCGACGAGGCGCAGAACATCAAGAATCCGGCGGCCAAGCAGACCCGTGCGATCCGGACGCTCGACGCGCCGCAGCGGCTGGCGCTGACCGGCACGCCGGTGGAGAACCGGCTCTCGGAGCTGTGGTCGATCATGGACTTCTGCAACCCCGGCCTGCCCGGCACCCAGACCGCGTTCCGCGAAGCCTTCGCCGTCCCGATCGAGAAGCTCCGCGACGACGAGGCCGCCGCCCGGCTGCGGCGGCTCACCAGGCCGTTCGTCTGCGACGGAAGAAGACCGACCGGTCGATCGCGCCGGACCTTCCCGACAAGATCGAGTTCGACGAGGGCTGCAACCTCACCCGCGAGCAGGCGAGCCTCTACGGCGCGGTCGTCGAGGACATGCTCGCCAAGGTCGAGGCGGCGGAGGGCATCGAGCGGCGCGGCCTGGTGCTGCAGACGATGCTGCGACTCAAACAGGTGGGCAACCATCCGGCGCACCTGCTGGCCGACGGCTCGCGGCTCCCCGGCCGCTCCGGCAAGCTCAACCGGCTCGATGAGCTCGTCGACGAAATCCTCGCCTCGGGCGAGAAGACGTTGGTGTTCACGCAGTTCGCCCAGTGTGGCCGCCGCCTCCAGACACATCTGCGTGAACGGCTCGGCCGTGAGGTCCTCTACCTCCACGGAAGCGTCCCGCGGGCCGACCGCGACCGTATGGTCGCGGCGTTCCAGGACGAGGACGGACCTGGCGTGTTCGTGCTGTCGCTCAAGGCCGGCGGGGTGGGATTGAACCTCACCGCCGCCAACCACGTGATCCACTACGACCGGTGGCGGAACCCGGCGGTGGAGGACCAGGCCACCGACCGGGCCTTCCGGATCGGCCAACGCCGCGACGTCGTGGTCCGCAAGCTCGTCTGCGTCGGCACGCTCGAGGAACGCATCGCAGAGCTGATCGAACGCAAGAAGGACCTCGCCGAGCGCGTCATCGGTTCCGGCGAGGGCTGGCTCACCGAGTTGTCCACCGACGAGCTGCGGCGGGTCGTGACGCTCAGCGCCGACGCGGTCGCCGAGTAGGGGGTCCCGACATGCCACGCAAGGGTTCCTGGGACGGCTGGTACCCGCCGCCATCGCGGCCGCGGCCGGTCGAAGGTGGCATCCGCGCCAAGAGCTCCCGGGGACCGATCGGGGAGACCTGGTGGTCCCGACGATTCATCGGGCTGCTCGAGTCGTTGCGGATCGGCGGGCGCATGGACCGTGGCAGGACCTACGCCCGGCAGGGTCAGGTCGTCTCGATCGACGTGGAACCGGGTGTCGTCACCGCCGCCGTGCAAGGGTCGCGGGCCCGCCCGTACCGGGTCCAGATCGGACTCGCGCGGCTGTCGGAGGTCGACTGGCGGCTCGCCGAGTCCACGATGGTGTCGCGAGCGGCGTTCCTCGCGCGGCTGCTCGCTGGCGAGATGCCCGAGGACATCGACGAGGCATTCGGAGACTGCTCGCACGGGCTGTTCCCGACGACCGCTGGCGAGCTCGAGAGCAGCTGCTCCTGCCCCGACTGGGTCGACCCTTGCAAGCACGTCGCCGCGGTCTACTACCTGCTCGCCGAAGCCTTCAACGACGACCCGTTCCTGCTCCTGCGCTGGCGCGGACGCAACCGCGAGGAACTCCTTGGCAACCTCCGCGCTCTGCGCGGCAGCGACCCGACCCCTGTGGCAGAAGCTGCCGACGTCGACCCCTGGGGAGACATCGAGGCGGTCGACGTCCCACCGCTGGCAGACCGGATCGACGTCTTCTGGCATGCCGGTCTCGCCGTCACCACCCTGCAGCTCGCACCCACCGCCCCGCACATCCCAGACGCCGCCATCCGGGCGCTCGACGACCTCGACCTCGACGTCTGCGGCCACCGGGTCATCGACGTGCTGGAACCCGCCTACTCGACCATCACGAGCCGGGCCAGCCGACAGCTCCGAGGCACCACCTGATGCAGCGATGAGTGAGGAGCTGCTCCGCATCGAGTACGCGATGGACCGGGTGTTGTGGCAGAACCCCGACCAGGACCAACTCGACGTGTGGACCATGACCCTGCAGGTTGGCCACGCGTCCGATGAGAACTAGACCGGATCGCCTGGGAAGGCGTCGCGAACGCGACCCTTTACGGCTTCGACACCGACCGGAGCATCGCGCTCGGACGGGCGCCGTTCGACGTCGCCGACGCCCACTCCGCCGACGCCGCCTACTACCACGAGCATGTCTTCGATGTCGCCGGCAACCTGCTGCCCGACGTGAGACAGACCTTCGAGTGGGTCGCCGTGCGCGCCTTGTTCCTCCACGATGTCCAAGTGCCGACGCAGCTTCGCCGACGGGGCTACGCCAGCGATGCCATCTTCACGCTGGCGCCGACCGGGACGGCCGTGTTCGCACACCCGGCCCACCGCCCGCGGCACGACCGATGAAGATGACGTGTCACGGCTCCGCTCCGAGACCGCCAACACGCGTTTCCTCGGCTCGCTCGGGTTCACACCCTTCCGTGATCGACTGTGGCTGCTGGACCTCTCCGCCCAACCGGCTGTCGAAGCACCGGCGGACGTCCGCTGCCATCGGCACGCGGGGTCGGCTCGGCCGTCTCCGCTCCCCACCGTCGTGGAGCCTTCCTCACAGGTCGGACGGCGGCTCTCAGGTGACGCGAGTCCCGGGGACCCGGGACCGTGCGGGATGGTGGGAGTGAATGACCGTGCGTTTGCCCAGCTCAGAGGCGGTTTCCGGGATGCCGCGGGACTGAGCGGGACCTGACCAGCCGGGCTTCCAACCCGGAGGTCGCAGGTTCAAGTCCTGCCCCCCGCTACTGGTGTGATGTCGCGGGACATTCATGACAGATGTCCCGCGACATCATTGCCTTTCTGCCTTGGGTGGTGGGCCACCGAGGCGCAATGGGCAGGCGAGTTCTACTACCTGCTGATCGTCCATTACAGCGAGGCCCCCGTAGCCGTCATCAACGAGGCGCTCGCCGTCGCCAACTCGTTCGTACCGATCTGACGTACTCGCCCCTGCACGAAGTGAATGACGGGCGCCACGACCTCACACCCGTGCCGTAGGTACGGCATCCTTGCAGTGAGCAGTGGGCTCCTCCCGTGCGATTCGCTCGCCCAGATCAGCTCGTCCCAGATCAGGCGAGTTTGCGCGCTCTGGTGTAAGAGAAGGCGGGCTAGAATCGAGCCGAACGCAAGTTCGATTCTTGCGTTGGACAGTTGCTCACGTGTGGGGGTTCCGGGAGGCGGCTGGACGACTACTTCCGGGATCACCTGAAACGCGCGCTTGATGAGCTGGCACGGATCGATCCGGACGCGCTCCTTGCCGAGAATGCTGTCAGACCTCCGGGACGAGGATGACGCTCCAAATCGGCAACGAGGATCGGCGTTGCAACGGTCCTTCTTGACGGAAGATTCGCTCACCAAACGAGTTGCCCAATAGCGTGCCAAGTCGCGATTTTGTCGACGGTCACTTCGCGGGTCGATCCCATGATTTAGCGAGCGCTGAGGCCGCCTACGCCAAGAATCGGCCCTGATCGGGGCCAAGTCCATGTCTGCGGCGGAGCGATCGGTCTCTGCGGCAAGGAAACCGGTCCCTTTTTGTCGGGTATGCTGGTATTGCGGCCCTACGCGATGAGTGAGGGGGCGGTCGGTGTCATTGCGGCGGTGCGGCCTCGGAGTCTTGGGGTGACGGGAGTGTTCCAGACCACGGCGGTCTTCAGGAGCATTCTGGTGCGGTAGTTGCCGA
>Ga0326597_10002635_pt1 | contig 26588 bp, 40 predicted proteins | sample RVTome_12_FD_203789 | JGI IMG/M metagenome (GOLD analysis project Ga0326597, IMG submission 203789) | Soil microbial communities from uranium-contaminated site in the Upper Colorado River Basin, Wyoming, United States - RVT100D185 | ecosystem: Environmental > Terrestrial > Soil > Contaminated >... | reverse complement strand
GCCATTGGCGACGTGGGGTTCAACACCCTCGATGCGTTTGTCATCGAGGACGCCCGCGTAAACGAGCGTTACAGCGGGGGGGATACCCTGGGCTTACGGCGGGCCAACTCGTTCATTCGCTCAGTGGCCCGGGACCAATACGGCGTCAATCTCTCTTTGCACGAGGCCGATGATTTGATTCGGATGAGGCTGGCCGGGCGCGCCCCCATGCTCCACCACGCTCAGGACAGCACCAATATCAGCGCATTGATAGACCAGGCTCTCGACGATAATTTCGCCCAGATCGCCACCTACCTGGAGGAGACCTGGGGCAACGGCCGCCAGTTTCGCCGGATCATCCTCACCGGCGGCGGGGCTGAGGCGCTCAGAGACCGGCTATTGAGGCTCTACCCCCAGGCCCTGGTTTTGCCCAACGCTCAGGAGGCCAACGCCATCGGCCTGGCTAAATTCGCGCAGCGCGAAAGCGTTTTCAAATAGGTGACTTATGCCCCACACCTCCCGCTCCATCAGTTTTGACGAAAAACGGCACGCCGCGCTCCTGCAATGGTGGGATAGCCAGGAGAACGCTTCAGCGGTTCTGCGAGGGCTGATTGAGGCCCATTTGGCCGGTCATTATGCCCCTAACGGCTTGCCGTCTAGCATTGACCTGGCCGCCATCAGGCAGGTGGTCGAGGCGGCCATTGACCAAAAACTGGCCAGGCTGATGGTCAACACCGGCCCGGCCAGCGAACCAGAACCCGAAACAGACGCCCTGAGCGCATTTGATAATTTACTTGAATGAGAGGAGACCATGAAAGATTTTACCGCCACCATCAGCAACCGCTCCAACCCGGAGCGGGCCATAGCCTGGCAAAAGGTTTTTGGCAGCGAAACCATTGTCTTAAAATCGCCCGTCCCCTCCCTGGCGAGATTACCAGGCAGATTAACGACGGCCTTGATTTACGAGGTAGACATCCAGGCCCTGACCGGGCCGCAGCGGAAACGGTTGGTCGCTCACCTGGCTGAGAAATTTGGCTACGAGGCGCAGGTGGTTGAAGACGCTCTGGACACCGAGGGCTGTCCAATTCTGGCGGAGGATGTTTTGGTGACCATCCACAACCCGCAGAGATGGCTGGATTAACATGCGCGACCTTGGCCCAATCCTGATCGTGATCGGAAATTGTTGCCTGATGCCCCTGCTGAGTTTCCTGGCCGGGGTGTGGATAGCTAAAGGTATGCCCGGCTCGCCGTGGGTTTTCTCCCGGCGAGGGGGCGAAATAGACGACCCATACAAAGATTAGAAAGGAACTTTATAAAAATGCCCCCAACCCCAAATTGTCCCAACTGCGGCCAACAAATGTACCAGGTTGGTGATACCTGGTACTGCCTCTCCTGCGAAACCGAAAAGGCTGACCAACTGACCGACCAGGGCCAGAACGACCCCGCTGCCCCTGCTGAGGGAGCACACAAATGCGGTCTGTTCCTGGACGAAACGTATCTGTGTACCCAAGCCGCAACCAACTTCTGTCAACGCGAATGTGTTTATAGGCTGTTTCTAACCAAAAACGGGAATGGAGAAAGTAACTATGTCAACCGTTCAAATAATTGTCATTAAAGACCAGATGAGCGGCGGGTATGTAGCTCATTTTCCGGTCCAAGATGATGAGGAACTATATATTAGCGACCCGGCCGATAGCCCGCTGAGAGCCATGTGGTATTTGTTAGACCACATCATAGCTACTCCCCTCGACAAATGGCCTAAAGCAGCCACATTTCTGGAGATGGCGCTGGCCTTTGATGACGATGAGGACACCGACCATCATTGGCTGTGCGTCTGTGGCCACTACGAAACCAGCGGTCTCCATTGCTCGGTTTGCAAGGCTGAACCGCCCTGGGGCTGTGATTGTTCGTTTTGCCATGAACGGTGGATGGAACAAACAGATGAGGATGATGATTTCCTGTTTATTGGCGGGCCGTGGGAAGTGGACCCGGAAAGCAAAGGTGACAATGACGACCCTGATCGCAGTCTATAACAGCGACGGCCTGGTCGGGCGCTGTGATGCAAAATGCTATGAGGCTCACGAACCTGAATGTACTTGTATTTGTCACGGGGCCAACCATGGCAAGGGGCTCGAGCGGGCCATTGAAAACACGCGAGAAATGGCCGAAACCTGGCTAGAAACGTATGTCCGCCAGAACAACCTGAAGAATTGGTGGAGCGAAATCCCTGTCCGGGCGCCAATACAATTGCCGTTATTTGACGTTGAGGGGGTGGCCGAATGACCGACTTCAAAGATCCCGACAAAATCGGCCAATTGGAGACCTGGCTAGAGTGCCCGGCGTGCGATTTTCGCGGGGTGGTCTATTACAACACCCAACCCCCACGCTACTGTTCTGATGCCTGCCGGCAGCGGGCTTACCGGCTACGCAAGGCAAAACACCAGATGCGTCATAGCCCAAGCGTAACGTATCTACTGGGAGAATTTCAGGATCAGGGTTTCAGGGGGGAATTGTTAGGCATGCTAGAGTGGATTTTAAAAACCTGGGGGGCAGATGCTGCTAACGCAGCGGCCGAATTGGCGGTTTGCACGGCTAAGGAGATTCGCCAATTGTTGGCAAAAAGGAGAGGATTGTCATGACCACCCTTGACCGAATTGCTGAGGAAATGACCCATCGCTGCATGTCGCTGTTGAGAGACCACCCCCAAACCATTTATAGCTGCGTCCAAAAACAACTGGAGCGCGGCCTGTCATTGACGCTCGAGGCTGATAGTCTGCATTGGACATTGACCCTGGCCAGGCTGACCGTTGCGCCCAGTCAGGCGGAAGCAGACATTTGTTATCGGGCGTTTCAAATCCCCGAACAGTGGCAGCGCACCACGCAAGCGGGCCTTATCTCGACCCCCTCGCAGACGCAAATCAAAACGCTGCGCGTGCGCTGGACGCGCCGGGTTCAAGTAAGGCTCGGCCTGCCCATACCCGTCAAGGAAGCACTTGACACCACCCCATAAACCATGTTACTATGTTCCTATAAAATTCAAACGCGGCCCGGCCCGGTGTCTGCACACCGGGCCGGGCCTGACCGCCGCCGTTGGGAGTTACCTGACAACGGGCAACGGCTTATGCCATTATAGCCGTTACACCCTTTTTGAGCAATTGATTTGGCGAGTGACTCCTGACTGGCGCTGCGGCCCCGATCAACGAAAGGAGTTACTATTATGTTTGCCAGTCAAGAGACTGCTGTTATGGTCACAGCCCCACCAAACGGTTCATTTACGCTTGAAGAGATCGCCCTAAAATTGAGTTTCTACCGCCAGGAGAGGCTTTTTGAAGCCGCTATTCTGGACACAGAGGCCGAGGTGAAAGAGCAGGAAATAGACCTGGGCGCGGAATTGGCCGGCGTTTGCCAGTTATTCTGCATGCCCGTAGAAATGCAGCGCGCGGTCATTGGCGAATACGCGGCCGAAGTATTGGGCCTATAGGAGTTACCATCCATGGACGACCTTGACGAAATCCTATCCCTGGTCTCCCAGGCCAAAAGCGACCTCTATAAAACAGTCGGCGATGAAAACGCAGCGGCCAAAGAACTGGTTCGCTCAGCCAGGCTGCTGTTAAACGCGGCCCTGGGCGCGGCCCGGAAGGAGAATTACCGGGAGGCGCTGCGGCTATTCGAGGCCCTGCAAAAAATCTTACAAGAGGGGGATTTGCTGGCCAGCGAATGGGCCGAACTGTATCTAGTGCAAGCCATTTGTCACGCCCGGCTAGGCCAGAAGCGCGAAAGGGCCGCCGCCTGGGGCAAGGCGCAAACGTTGGAGCCGGATAACGAGGTTCTGAAACAAACCGCCCAACGTTTGGGGCTGATAAAAAAGTAGCCTTACTTGAGCGTCAACCGGTAGGCGATCAACGCCCAATAGTCCCTGACAGCCTCAAACGGGCCGGGCAGATAAATGACCGCCAGGCCCATCACCACCGCGACCCACAACAACCCCCCTAAAAATGTTTCTAACCGGCCTCCTGTCCGCAACGGCAGGAGGCTGAACTTTTTTGAGATCAGCGGCCCCAACGCGGGCACCCCCTGGACGGTCAGCGCATCCCCCAGGATGTGCAACAGATAGCCAATGCCGAACCAGGCCAGCCAGGGCCAGCCCCAATGAAACCCCGCCCAGATTAGGGCCACCCCCCACACCGGCCAATGTGTTGCTCCTCGATGCCCCACCAAAGCGCGGACGATTTTGGAGACCGTCAACCCGATGCGGTCCAATACATCCAAAATCGGTTCTGGGATCAGCGATGGCAGAAATTTTGATGGTCTGGCTATCGCCCCGCCCCCATCTATATCCGGGGCCAGGCTGCCCAGGGCCAACCCGGCCCAGGCCAACAAATCAGGCGGGAGGCCGATCAGGTTCGCCGTAGCGGGGAGCAGAGTCAGACCCAGAGGCGCGGCCAGGGCCAGGGCCAGGTGATTTTTACCTTGCATAAGAAAAACCTTTCTATGGCCAGCATGGCCAGGGGGATAGAAAACGGGTAGGTGGTCCAGGAGAAACGGCCATCCAACCAGGCTGAAAAAGCTGCATAGACTGTCAACAGCACGGCCATACACAGGCCAACTAAATACGGGGCGAGTTCGACAAAATCCTTGCGTTTTAAGTAAAAAAGAAAAGTCAGGGACAACAGCCCGGGCAAACCAAAGACAAACAGACAATTGGCTACGTGGCTGAGGGACAAATTTGATTTTAATATCGCCAGATTGGGCGTCCAGACATAAGCCGGGTCGGGGCTGATAACCCGGATCGAAATCATTGTCAGCGTGGTCAGTAGAGCGGCCAGAGGGATCAGGTAAATCTGTTTCCGTTGCGAAAGCCAGGCATGGACCAGCCAGACCGGAAACAGAATGATGATCGTCTCTTTGACCAGACAGCCAACCAGAATGATGGCCGCTGCATAACCATAGCGATGGGTCAGGATGAAATAAAAACCCACCGTTAGCAGTCCAATTAACACCGCATCCACGTGGGCGTTAACGGCAAAATTCAGCATCGGGGGCGCAAAGACAAACAATTCACACCCTACCAGGCGCAACAGGGGATGAACGCCCAGCTGGGCCATAATCAGGTAGAGAAACCAGAGCGCGGCCAATAACGCCCCGGCGTTGATCAGTTTGATGGCGGTATGAGCCTCGAAGGGCAGCAGCGCGGCCAGCATCGGCACCAGCGGCCGGTAAACAAATGGAGCCGTCAGCGTTGTCCGTGGCGCTTCGCCCCGGAAACGAAAAACCAGGCCGATGTACTGGGCCGCGTCCCCTATTTCGGCCATGGTCAGCGTTGGGTCTGACAAATCAATATTACGGTTGAACCGCAGCGCCAGAATGGCCAGCAGACACAAGCTCAGGATTGGCAAAAAGATAAATTTGTTTTTGTCCATAGCAACCTGCCAAAATAAGCATCAACACCGCGCCAACCAGAAAACTATGTTGGAGCGGGTTATCAACCATCGCGTGCGCAGCAAACGCTGTCAACCAGGCCAGCGTCCAGGCCGGAACGGTCGAGCGGGCCAGGGAGATGACGAGCCATAGCCCGATAACCAACCCGATCAGCCCGGTCTCCCATAGCAGCCATAAAACAAGATTGTGTTGGCCAAGTATCTGGCTGCCGTTGGAAAGAACGGTGTAAAACGAGTGCAACCCATTTCCCCACCAGGGCGATTGTAAAAAGCCGCTCCAGGCCGATTGGTAAATCTCCAGGCGACCCCAAAAGCTATAGCTGGCGCTGGCGTATTTATCTATGATGATTGCCCCGCCCACTATCCCGGCCAGGCTGAAGGCCGGCCAAAATATCCCCGGCCGACGGCCGGCAGCCCAGGCCAGCAGCCCGGCCAGCATCGCCAGGACGCCCCCCTCGCTGCCATTGAACGCGATTATCCCTAGAGTCAGAAAGCCCAACCTGTAATCAGCCTTATACGCCAGGCTCATGAAAAACAGCCCCCACAGCACAAAGGCCAGGCTGTTTCCATTCTCCCAGGGAAACAGGAGCGCCAGCGGCGTAACTATCCACCCGGCCCAGTATGCGCCCCGGCCAAGCTCCTCGATGTCAGGATCGGCAACGTGATAAAGGGCGACCAAAACCAGCCGGTAATACCAGTTGATCAGGCCATCGCCGGGGGTGATCAGCGTGGCGACCAGGGCGACCAGCAAATAAATTAACAAGGGCAATGACAGAGATCGCCAGGGCTGGCCGCGCTTCAGCAGCCAGGCCCAGCGCAGCAATATCAACGCTGACGCCAAGCCGTTGAGCCACAGCAGGGGGAGCTGATACCAGCCCTCGAAGCTGCCGGTCAGGGCGAGCCATAGCAACAGGAGCGCGTAAATTAACGCCATATAGAAACGCCCCAGTTCCACCCGGCGTGGATGAGAATGCCCCACCAGATGTGACCGGCCCGGCGAGCTAACAGCGACATCAGAACGCTGAATAGGGTCAGGCTGATGATAGCCCAGGCCGTAAAATCCGGGTTCAGGGCGTGAAACATCACAAAGACCAGTGTATTGGCAATTATGCCCATTTCGACGCCCTGACGCGCGCTAATCCGGTTCAATATCCAACCCCGGCAAACCGACTCCTCAGCCCCGGCCTGGATGAAACGAGCGGCCAGCAGCCAGACTGCCCCCAGGCCCATAAACCGGCCGACCAACAAAACAACCAGCCCGATGTAGAGCCAGGGATAAATACCTTTGCCGATTTTCCACGGGATCGGGCTCAGGCCGATGCTGGATAGAGGTCGCTTTTCAATCCAGCGCATATACAGGAGTAAGGCCAGCCAAACCCCGCCAAACCTGAAAACCATCTCTACCAACGTCCCCAGGCCCGTCCCGGCCAGCGGCCAGGCGAAATACAACGCCAGCCTGGAGGCGATAATCCCTACCAGGCCTGGCCCCAGCAGAAAAAATGTCCCCCAAAAAACCAGGTTTATTGTTTCTTGAACGGGTTGCCGCTGACCTTTTGGGCCTTCTTGAAGGGGTTCGCCCCTTTCATGGGTTTCTTCTTGCCTTTGCGCTTCTTTGGCATGGTCGATCACCTCCTCTCTCATTGATTTCCTCCATCAAACTGAAGTTCTGGCATAAGCCAGTCTGGGATTTCGTCAGATTCTTCGGCCGTTTGGTCATCATCCGAGATGATTTTGGGCATATCGGGCCAATTTTCGAGGGTTCGAGCGTTATCTCCAAAGCCATTTTTTGCCGCTTTTGGGGGCTGGTCATTGGGTAATAGGCCACAGGCTACGAGCCTTCTGGGTTTGGTGCCACTACTAGGCTCCAGAAGATATGTTTTGCCATTCAGTTGAATTTCTTGTCCTTCGTAATCCTTACCGATTTTTTCTATTTCGGCTCTGGGTATTCCACGCTCCTGAAATGCGGCATGGAGTTTCTTGTAGGCAAAATTGCCGTTTAATTGCTCCAACGAATAGGCAAATAGCTCCTCCGGGGTGACATCGTGTTTTGGTGCAGGGGGTGGTAATTCGGCCGGTGGTTCTTCTGGTTGGTTGGCCTGGTCATATTTAGCCTTGGTAATGACCCGGGCCGGCCTGACGCCGGGAATGTGGGGCACCATCACATGGTCAACGCCATCAATCCGAAAAATGGGTTCAGGTTCGCCATTTTCCTCGTTGACTTTGAGTAGATAGTCGTCACGGATAGATTGGATTTGCGCCCGGTTAACAGACATCGTGCGCCAGTGTTGATAAACCCGATCTGTGTTGTAATCGCCGTTCTGTTCTTCTAAACACCACTTGAATACCTCCATTGCCAGTTTATCTTCGCTGTCCTGACCGCCAACCCACTTATTAATGACCTGCTCGGTTAGTTGGATGGCCACCTTGGGATCCACCCATGGCAATTGCACCTCTAGCTCTCCATCAACATCCCGCCACATCGCCCGCCCCTTGATTTTGGGCAGCCGGGCCGCAGACCACGAACCGTTGCCCATCGCCATGGCTGATTGCGGACCGCTGGCGCACAGCCCGACGATCCGGGCCTCGATGTTGTCAGAAATTGACCCGTCGAGAATTTTCTTGACCAGTTTCTGCAACCCCAGGGTCAGGTGAATACCGGCGCTGCGACCTAACATGGCGATGTCCGCCAGTTGTTCGGTCAGGATACTCTGCTCCTTGACGGCTAGACGGTTCATAATCACCCCGATTTCGTCAACGATGATCACTACATGCGGCAGCGGCGCTTTACGGTGTTTAGCGTTCCAGCGGTCAATATCGGTAATGTCCTGGTCAAACATGGCGTTGCGGCGGTCGATTTCCTTCCTGGCCCATTGGAGCACCTCCACGATTTCGCCTAAATCGGTCAAAATCCGATCCATATAATCGCCGGTGCGCTCATGTTCCAGCTCGCCGGTTTCGGTGAGGCCGGTCACGGTTTTGTCATAGCGGACCGGCAACGGCGTCCCCAGGTGGGGCAGTTCAGCCAATGCTTTGAAATCGGGCCCCCGTTTGAAGTCGCAAATGACAAATCTAAGCCGCTTGGGGCTGCAATTCATAGCCAGGGTGTAAATCAGCGATTTCAAAAAAACCGTCTTGCCCGCCCCGGTGGAGCCAATGAGCAGCATGTGAGGGGTTTTGCGGAGATCAATCCAAATCAGGCGTTTGTTCTCCGTCACCCCAATTGGAAACGCCCAAATATCGCAACTGGCCGGGATCATCTCGATTACATCTTCATAATCAATGATGCGCGGGATGATACCTAGCCCGCCGCGACGCGGGATGAGATACCAGAACCCTTCGACGGGGTTGAATTTGACCTCAACCTCTATCCGGCAGGCCGCGCTCAAAGTGGTGAGCACCTCCGGGTCTTTCAGGTTTTCTATCCTGATGCCGTAGGGCAGCCGGGTGGTGTTGATTTCGAGCATGTAATAGTCCTCATGGATCAGTATCGGGGGCCTGACTCTGACTTTGTTGATCTGTAGCTTGTTTTTGTGTTTGGTGATGGTAGCGATTTTCAAACGCGCCAGGGCGTTGGGGATCATCTGGGCGTAGAAAGTTGCTTCAGTGATTTGTTGGCGACGCAGCCCCTTTTCGTCTCCCTCCTCAACCTTGGCGCGGATTTTGGCTATTTTTTCGGCGCTGCTCAGTTTGTGGGGCATTATTTTTTTAGCCAACTTGCGGGCAAAATTCATCGATCTAACCTCCAGGCCCGGCTCGCAACAAATTCATTTTGAAATAAGATGATTTCATCGCTGGCCGGGTATTTGCTTAGGATGCGATTCAATTCATCAAATTCAGCCTGGTTGCTGAACGGCTCGGCGGTGTGGAACAACCAGGTTATCCCTCGAGGGACGCGCTCGATGTCACGCTCATCGAGGCCAATTATGCCGATGGTTTCCGGGCTGAGGCCGTTGGGCTTGCGCGGCGCGCTCCAGGTGTAATGGTCGCACTGAGGGAGGTACACCTGGGCTAAGACGTTGCTGCCGGGGGTCAAGTGGTAGCAGTGTTCGCCATCCGGAACAGCCAGGCTGTTGTAACTGGCTGTATAGTCGGGCCGGATTTGAGAGGTGAGAAACGAAACTAGGATCGCGGCCAGGGCAATCACGCCGGCGGGCCAACTCCACCGCCCGGCCTGTTGATAGGCCGTGTAGGCCCCCCAGGCCACCAGAGCCAGCAAAAACGGCGATGAGCCAATCAACACCCGGTCAATCAGCACCGGCCGGATCAGGGAGATAGACGCGCCCAGGGCCAGCGGGCCAAAGGCGACGGCCATCACCGGCCAGGCCCGGGCGCGCCAGGCCGCAGCACTCCCCAGGGCCAACAGAATTAATACTATCATCCCTACCGGCAAAATCAGGCTAGTAGGCAGCCAACTACCCGCCAAAACCTGGTTGACCACATAAACGATGCGCCCCGGTGAGATGGGCAAAATCCAATACGAATTGGTCACGGCCCGGGCCTGGTTGAGCGCCAGGGGCAGCCACAGCACAAATGGCAGGGCTATAATCGGACTCGCTTTGAGCAGCCCCCAACCGTCAGAGGTCAACAGATAAACCAAAACCAGGGGCAACAAATAGAGAACCATCAGATTGTGGGTGATCAACCCCAACCCCGCAGCCAGGCCAAATAACAGCCAATCGCGGGAGATAGCTGACCAGGTAGCCAACAACACCAGGCACAACAACCCGGCGTACATCCGGGCCTCGGCGCTGTAATAAACCAGGAAGGGTGATAGGGCTACCAACGCAACGGCTAGCCGTTGAACGGGCGCGGGAAGGAGCTTTGAAAAAACTTTGTAGGCCAGCCAGATCGCGGCCAGGCCCAACAACAGCGCCGGCAGCCGCAGTGCCCAGGCTGATGACCCCAACAGGCGAATAACGCCCCACTCCACCATGTACCAGGCCGGGGGGTGGACATCGTAGGCCGTGGCGGTCAACAGGTCAGGCAGGCTCAATTGGGCCAGGCGCAGCGTGAACGACTCGTCATACCAAAGCGAGTCGAACATCAACCAGAGGCGCAATACCACGCCCAGAACTATAGCCAATCCATAACCCATAGCACCACCAAAACGATTGCGGCCAGGCTGACCCCGACCTTGACTAATAGTCCAAATACTCTTAACGACGTTTTGAAAACCAGCCAGCCCACAGAAAGCAGAACCAACGCGCCCAGGCAAACCGCCAGAAAAATCAGGTCAACCTGTTGGTTGTATTGCTGCCATCTCAGGAAAATTTCAGTCACGGTCTCCCCCTCCGATCAGCAGCGGAAGAAATACCCGGTTTGGATATACTGACGCCTCAAAATTTGGCAACTGGGGATGATTTTTGACCACCACTGGCAGATAGTACCTGTAATCTCTCTGGCGAACCACCAGGGGCAAAAAAACACGCCTGGCGTATTTGGCGGGGGTTTTAGCCGTGCCCAAGCCACTGGTGGCGCTGGGGCCTGACCAGGGGTTTGAGCGGGCAACAGCAACGGAACGGGTAATTACGAATCTGAAACTAATCTCATGGCGTGTTGGTTCGTTGCCGATGGTTACAGGTACTTTCGGCGCGCCCGGATCGTCAATGCTCAGCCAGTATTCCCCTGGCGAAGCCAGAAATTCGTAATGGCCGTTGGCAATATCAGTGTTGTTGGGCCGGGGGTAACGCATCTCGCCGGTGGGATAATGCAGCTTGACCCCAACCGGGCGCGGGGTCTGGCCGTCCATTTCCACGACCCATCCACTGACATAACTGTATAACCCCTCTGGCGTGATTTCATGCCCAATCACCTCGTAATCAAATGCTCGCGTCGTCGCTGTGGGCAGGGGCAGCGGCGAATTAAAAACCGGCGTGAGGGGTGTTACTACTGGCCCTTGTTGCTTCGAGGCCAGTAGTAACTTTTTGGGGGAGGCAACGGGGGAGGAGATGCGGCTCTCAGGAAGCGAGATAGTAGCCGTGGCTGTGGTGGTTGGGGTGGGGGGTAAAGGGGAGGGTGTTGGGATAGGTGTGAAGGTTTGGTTAGGGGTAAGTGTGGGAGTTTGCGGGGCCAGGGCCACAGCCGTGGCCGTTAATTGCGATGGTTCTAACGTTGACGCCGTTGTCTGATCGGTATTGCGGCCGAAAAACCACCAGACCGAACATGAAACCAGTACGCCAAAACCCAACAGCAAACCGATGAGCGTCATAACGTCTTTTTTGCTGACACCCATCTGTCGTTTCCGTTGTCTGCGGGCCTCCTCTGGAGTCATCCCAGGGGGCACAAATTCGACCGGCACCCGTCCAAAGAACATCAGAACCATCCATGGGTCAGAGACAAAGCCCGCTCAGAGGCTCTCAAAGCAAGGTAAGAGGCGGTGAGCCACCATTTATGACCCTGTATTTTTGAGGCCAGTACGGGGGCAAATAGGGCCATTTTGGGGCGATTTCGAGCCATTCTAAGGGCAAGTTTCCAGGTTTCTCAACCAAAATGGCTCTGAGCGGGCTTTTTGAGAATTTTACAAAATTACAAATTGGTAAAAACCCGGTTAGCCCAACGAGTTGAAAACTCTCTGGACAAACCCAACCACAAACCGGGCCAGGGCAAAACCAAGACTGATCAACACGATAGGGATCAGCGCGGCCAGCAGGATATTGGCATAGGTAAAGATAGAGTCGGTGTCCAATAACCCAGCGATGTTCAACGTCTCAAACATCACCATCGGCATTGCTGAAGTGACCAGCAGGGCCACAGCCAGGACGGTCAGGGTTGTGCGATTGTATATAGCCAGCATGTGTGGAGCTCCTTTCTTTTAGATTTTTTAAGACCAGGCTGGAGCGGGCCAATGGCGCCCCGCCCGGCGCAATTTGAATTATGACTAGCCCAGCCCATTGAAAACACGTTGCACAAAGGCGACGACAAACCGGGCCAGGGCAAAACCAAGGCCGATCAACACAACGGGAATGAGCGCGGCCAGTAGGATGTTGGCATAGCGGAAAATCTCATCGGTGTTGAGCAAACCGGAAATGTTGAGCGTTTCCATGGCTACAATCTGGATCACGGAAACGGCCAACAGCGCGGCCAGCAGGCTAAACGCAGCCAAACAGTTAGAACGTGTTGCGAGCATGTTTTTACCTCCTTTCTGTCAAATTTGTTTGCCTGGTCATTCAACGTCAACGCCTGATGGCTCTGCCAGGCCACAGCGTCAGATTGGCCCGCGTTGACGCATTATTTGTTATCTTCTCCAGAACCTGATCAGATTTCTGGCGCGCTGCTGTCTGCCCCTACTCTGCTGAAGCAACTCATCCAGCTGCTCATCGTCATCAGTTTTGTTTTCTAGCCCCAGGCGTTGCAAGTCATAATAATCATCAATGGCGGTGGTAATATTCAATTGTTCCCCGCGTGCAGGCATGTCGGTGACGAATTTGAACAACCAACGTAAGACAAAAATGGCCAGCAGAATAACAAACATAATGCCCAAAATCTCGTATTGATCAATAAGGGCAAACGTTGTTGTAACAATTTTCCCCACGAAATTTATCTCAGGCACGCCAAAAGCAATTGTTAGTGTCTGACTTGGTGAAGCGGTAGGAATTACTAAGGGTTCAAAATCAAACGGCGAGGTGTAAGCATTTGTATATGTAATTTGTAACTCGCTATCATCAGGCGAATCTGCCTTTGTTGTTAAGGGCAAAAACAGGACTGACAATAGTATTCCAATGATTATTCTTTGTCTCATCTTGAAATCCATCCCTTTTGTCTACCAGAAAGGAACTAGTTTCCCTATGATGATTCTGATCAAGTCAAACAGGAAATTAAATATTTGAATGATCAGATTCTTGAGCCAATTTAACGCCTTAAAAAGCAAAACAACAGGGAACATAATCAGCAACCAGGCCAGAAACAGACCAAAAGGGCCAAATAGTTCAGCGATAAAACTTAAACCCTTTATGAATTTAATGGGCAACGTCAATACTTCAATCATCCAAATTCCCCAAGCAGCAATGCTATAACGCCTGGTTACATCAGTTCCCATTTGTTCAAATCGCCAGCCCACATCAGCCATGGGCCGGGGAAGGGCGGGAGCGTACCAGTCAGGGGCATGGTCAATATTCAGGGTGTCAGTAGCTATGGTGATTTGATAGATGGTGGTGCTGAGACCGTTGGTATAACTGACTATATCTGAAATGGTATCTCTGGTTGACAATAACAAACCAGAAATGCCACTAATTATATTTGTGGCCGTCATGTCGGCCGATATGTTTATAGGCGCGGGCGTCGAGTATGATAAACCAATTGAGGCATTTATAGGTGACAGTGTAGGTATAGGTGTATCAGGCAAATTTATCTCCGGCAATTGAGGCGTCGCCCAGGGTGACGGTGTAACCGGTGGAGGTGTATCAGGCAAATTTATCTCCGGCAATTGAGGCGTCACCCAGGGTGATGGTGTAACCTGTGGAATTGGTGGCGGAGATGGTAGCCCCGGCAGCGCAGGTAAATCAATATCAGGAATAGCTGTTGGTACCATTTCGTAATATGGGTCATCTGGGAAATTGGGGATAGTTGGCGTAGGCAACGGTGTAGGCGTCATTTCTTGAGCCACAGAAATTGGAGCAGACACAAAAACGCCAAGCAAGAACGACGCTAAGACAATAACTACCGATATTTGAAATCGAGGAGTTCCCAAATATGCCTCCAGAAAATAGCTATTGTTCCCACAATGATTCCCACTATAACCAATGGGTAGCCCACGGAGTGGGCAATGGCCTGGTCAACTACCTCTAATCCGGCAAGAATAACGCACCATTTGTTACTCATGTCGCCGGTACAAAGGGGAATAAGTTCAAACTCCGCATCATTAACGGAATTATTGAACGTGGAATAGAATTGAATGGGCAAGGTTTCTGCCCCCTTTAACCCTTCCCAAATCATAAGGGCAAACTGCCAGATGACCTGAAAGAAGAAAATAATTAGCTCTCCTATAACCCCCACTTGGGAAATGAGGAAAAGAATAAATTCCCAAACTCCACCAATTCTGGACAAGAATGGGGCCAACATATTCCAAATAAATACACCTACCTCAACCATCTCGCTTAAGGCCGCTGAGACAAATGGCAGAAGTATGTTCCAGGCGGTAATCAAAGTATTCAGGATGGTCATAGCCCAACCAATCCAGTGACCAATAATCCAGAAAAACAGGGCCACCAGAATATCCCACAGCCAGGAAACCACAGTCCCTGACCAGGTTAAAACTTCTCCGGAATTCCCTAAAAACCACAGGATGAGATTAATTAGGGACAGCAACGGCGACGTGAACCACAATAACAGGGCCACTAGAACATCCCACAGCCAGGAAACTACAGTCCCCGACCAGGTTAAAACTTCTCCGAAATTCCCTGAAAACCATAGGATGAGATTAATTAGGGATAACAACGGCGATGTGAACCACAGTAGCCAGCTCCCTAATGACAGCAAAAATGGCGCAAACCAATCTGAGAACCAGGCAAAAATACGGTTTGGTTGCCTGGTAAACCAGGCTAACCAATTCAAAAAATTTGTTCCCACCAGGTTGTCAAGTAAGGCCAGCAAGATGCAGATTATTGGTTTAGCCGCATAAATCCACAGCTTTGACGCCAACCATGGCACCCACTGATCAACGTCCCATATACTGGGGGTCTCCATTTGTTCCAGGGCAGGAAAATCAATTCCAATGGTATCACTCAACCACTCAGAGACATTAGCACAATTTACCCCCCACAACGGCGAATAAAAATATCCTGGCGCAATTACAGGCACGGTCATGGGGGTGGTTGAAACAAACAGACAAACGTTATCAAAAAAAACACCGTTTGTCTGAGTCACAAGGTAGGAATCATTATAAAAACCGATTTCTATATCACTTGTGTCACCGGCAAGATAAGAAAAGTCAGTCTGAAAGGTGTAGTACTCGGCATAGGTGCCAAATGTGTACGTCAATTCGACAGTATTAGTTAACGAGTTGTTTCTATATAGGGCAGTAATTAGACCATCGCCGTCACCCACTGCCCGAGCATCAAACTGGAGAATTAGATATTCTCCCGGATTTAACAGGGGGGGGATACCGTTCAATGTCGGACGACCCACAACAGCTAAACTGTAATTTTCCCACGTCCCGCTAATGACACTGGGTATCCAGGCGTTTTGGCCCACATCGTTGTGAGCAGCTCCATTGACAAAAACCCATTCGTCAGGCGTGTCAAATTCGCCATTTGGGATAATATTATTTAGACAATCACCATATTGACCAATAAAAAGCAGGTTGGGATACAAACAAATAAAATCTATCTCTACGGTGCCGCTGATGCCGATCAAACGCAGAATTTCAGTAGTCGGCCCACTGGCCAACATGGTGGTATAAGTAGCAGTATCGGTAATCGTCAAGGTGCTGGTTGTTCCTGCTGTGACAAACTCAACCATGATCGAATTTGTCTCACTCGTCACCCCTGTGGCAGTCATCACCACGTCATAATTGATGTTTGGGGGCAACGTGAACGTAATTGGTTGAGTGGCATAGTCAACAGCAGACAGGATGAGCAAACTGTTAGTAATAGCTGCCGAACCATATAACGTCCAGCCATCGCCGGTGGTAAAATCGGCGTCAGTTACAGCGTCACAGGGTATACCAAAAATACATTCTTGGGTTATTTGGATTTGCAGCGTAAACGAAAAATCGGTATCGCTCTCAATAGCAAAAAAAGCCGCTTCAAATGTCTGCCCCTGGGGAAAAGTGTCATTGCTATAAATCAATGCGCTATCTTCATCCCAGATACGCACACCTGGATCTGCCCCGGAACGTGCGGTATAGTTGGATTGTGAAACAAACGTTATAAAGACATTACTGAGAACGCCTCCGATATAGGCCCCATAATCAACGCGGTAAAAAGTGCCAGGTGTGGTATGTTCGCCATCAAACGTAACCTGATCCTGAAAAATTTCGACTGAATCACCAAAATAATGGGAAAGTGGCCTGAATTCCACGGTACCATCACACAGAGGCATAGTATAACCATAACCAGCACAACCAGGAATATCCACATGGACGGTCATAGTCATGGAGGTGTTAGAATTGATCGTAAACCCCTGACCGCGATACTTTGGTGATGACGGCGGCCAGGAATTTGAAGAATATACCGTACCTGACCAGGCCGGGGCCCAAACTCTAACGGCCGGGGAAATGCCAGGCGAAAAACCAGATTGGGACGTGAACCAGATATAGACGTAACTGGTTACGCCATTGAGCTTGAAAACATAATCAATTTGGTGTTTTCCAGTGCCACCATTTAATTGAGACTGAAATTCGATGTCCCATCCGTCAGCGTTATTGCCGCCCAGGATATTGTATGTCCCGGCTGGCGAACCTGCTGCGCTCAACGTCAACGTATCGCCACAATTAGGCCCTTGAGCATAGGCCCGGGGAGCCAAAAAAAACAAACCCAGGACCGCAATCCCCGCCGAAATGAGCAAACAATAGAGATGTTTCATAGTCGCCCCCTGGCCGCCTGGTAAACCACCATGGATATTGCCAGAACAACCAACGCCCAGGCCACCGTAGCGATGATCACATCTTCAGAGGTTACACGTCGTTGGTAAATCACGATATCGCCGGTGGTTGGCAGGGTATAGGCTAATGTGGCAATCAATGGTGTTGATATAGGGATAGGGGTTGACGTTGGAACAGGGGTTGGTGTTGGACATACCTGTGTTATGACAATAGAAATGGTGGCCAAAAAATCCGTGCTGCTTTCAATGGCAAATGACGTGGCTTGAAACGTTTGCCCCAGGGGATATGTATTGCTGCTGTAGATCAACGTAGAGTTTTGATTCCAAATTCTTACCCCGGTCTTGCCCGGTGGAGGAGTTGTGTAGCCGGTTTGAGAGGAAAACGTCAGCGAAACATTAGTTTTGACCCCGTTAACCCTGGTATCATAATCGGTCCTGTAAAATGTTCCTGTTGCTTCCGAAAACTCGCCATCGAATATAAATTGATTGGGTTGAGTAAAATTCACGGCGTCACCAAAATAAACCCCAGCCGGCAACACCCCTAAATTGCCATCACACATAGAAAACGTGAAATAACCATCACAACCAATAATATCCACATGAACGTTCATGGTCATACTGGTGGCTGAAGCAATTGTAAAACCCTGGCCTCTATATTTTGGCGTGTTGGCCGGGAAGACCCGACTGTTATAAACAGTCGCGGACCAGGCCGGGGCCCAAACCCGGACACGTTGATTGGTATTGTTAGATGTGTAACCGGATTGAGAGACAAAAGTTATATAGACATAGGCGTTAACCCCGTTAATCCGAAAAACATAGTCAATCTGATGATTGCCTGTTGGTGGGTTGGCCTGTTGTGACGTGAATTGGATGTCATAACCATTAATGCTGTTGCCAGTCATGGTATACGTTCCAGATGGGTTGCCAGCCGGAATAACAGCCAGACTCTGGCTGCAATTGGGGCCGCTCCCATCACCCGGATGCGCCCGGATAGTTGCTGGATAAACCAGAAGCGATAAAATCAATAAAATCAAGCAGATTGAAACAAATTTATTCATTCTCCCGTTCCCGGCTAATAATCTCCACACGCGGCAGCCGCTGCCATAACATCGCCAACGCGGTCAGACAAACGGACCCGGCCACGGCCAGGCCCATGTAAATAACCACCCACGGCCCAATAAAAATGGCGAAAATATCCTGAATATTGAGCCATTCATTCCCGATCATATCCACCGCTCCAAAACTGATTTGATGATCTCGGCAACAAACGGCACCAAAAATATAACCGCAAAGGCAATGGCGACCCCCTGGATCAATGCGGCCGTGGCTTCAGTAACTTCCATCAGAGCCTGCCCCTGGCCGCTAAATAGACAATCAAAAACAAAACAACTATGACCAAAATCCAGATAGGCGTAGCAATCAGGATGTCGCCGGAGGTAACAATCCGCTCGTAACCCACCACGTCGCCGGTGGACAATGTGTAGACCAGCGTGTGACTCAGCCCCTGGGTTGAGGTGATGACAATTGGCTCCATATTGCCTAAAACCTGGTTTCTGATACAATCTCAGGAACGAAAAAAGCCTGTAAATCCAAACGATTTACAGGCTCATCACTAATAGGAGAGGGCAACAGGGCAGCGTAAATTATACACGAATGGTTGTTGTTTGTGCTTGCGCTCCCCAGCTGAAAAAATTCAAACCCTGGGTTCAACCCTGCGCCCTCGAAACCATCATGGCCAACGAGGATCGCTCCCCCAGGGGCAAAAACCAATTCTAACAACTGGCGTTTCTCCTCAAACGTAGTCAACGCCTCAAAAACCGCGCCTACGCTGGGGGAGACCGCCAGGGCCAATCCAAACATATCAGAGGTGTCAACATCAAACGCTCTAACTGAATACAGATAGTGGGCTATCTGATCTTCCAGCTTGCGGCACGGAACATTGTGTTCTGAAAATTCGTGGTTGGTTGAGCGATAATAACAAAACGGCTTGCCGTGACGATTTATGACCGTATTGCCCGTCATCGGGGCCTGGTGAACTGTCGAGAATAACAGCCCCTTCAGCAAATAGCGATGCCGTCTACGTTCCTGTCCATTTCCGCTCCGGCCTAAAATGGCCTGAACTTTGGCAAAGGTCACTGCATCAACCAGGGGGTGATGTCGCCCTTCAAACGCTTGACCGTTCCAGACAATCACCCCTAAATAGAAACGGTTGCGGAAGATTTTATGCCAGGTCGAAGGGAAAATCTTCTTGCCGGAGCGCTGGCCGCGATAGCCACGGCGATACGCTTCAGCGGCCCAGGATTGCAGGGTGTAATTGCCGCCGCTAAATTCCTTGAACGCAGAGCCAATCATCGCCCCCATTTCGCTGACCTCGATCCAATTGGCCCGGCCATCGCGCACGCGCCTGTATCCGGCCGGCGCATCCCGACCCGGCCACTCGCCGGCCCGGGCCTTGGCTAACAGCCCCTTGCGGACTTCGGCCCCCAGGTTGACGATATAATATTCGGCAAACAGTTCCAAAACGCCCTCCATCAATTGGCCGGCGGGGCCCCCGTCAATCGGTTCGCTGACAGAAAGAATATCGTTGCCGTTGGAACGCAGCATTTGCTTGTAAAGGCGACTATCCAGGACGTTCCGCGAGAAGCGATCAAATTTATGCACCACCAGGGTATCCGCTTGCCCGGCCAACACCATCTTGATCGCCTGTTGAAAGACCGGCCGGTCATCCGACTTGGCCGATAGGCCCGGCTCGACCAGGATGACCCTTAGCTGATGCCCCCCGGCCTGGGCCCAACGCCGGATCGCCTCGATTTGCGCCTCAATCGAGTAGCCCGCTACCTGTTCTTCAGATGACACCCTGACATAGCCTATAACATTCATCACGAGCCACTATGCCCTATGTAACCATTGATCAGGCCGTTAAACAATACGACCTGACCAAAGATGAATTAGACAAACTCATCAGGTCAAAGAAAATTAGAACCGACCTGTTAGACGATAAATTTACCATCTTGCGCCAGATAGATGTGGCCCGGGCCTCAGCTGAGAAATACGTCCACCGGGAAAGTTTTAAGCATTTGGAAAATATACCAATTGCCATGAGTGACGCGTCCTTGAAATATCAAATAAAACAGGCTACCATCAATAAATGGCGTAAAAATGGCATAATCAGAGAGTTGGGGGCTGACCCAGACCATAAACAGCGAATATTTGTCAACGAGGCCGATATAGCCTACGTAAAGGCCGTTTCGGACATTACCGGCATCCAAATAGGACGGTCAACCCTTAGCCCAAACGGCGACCCCTAAGACCCCCTGATTTTTCACCCTCAACCCTAAGCCACGACACTTGTCGTGGCTTTTATTTTATCACATCTTATAACACTTAGCAATAGCTCTGAATTAAAAAATTATACTTAGACCTCTTGACAAGTGTCACCACCCATGTTATCATAGACGTGTCAGATGTCACCACTCCCGGTGACACTCAGAACTTATCAGAAAGGATGTATGAGATGACCCACCCTATGATTTTCGCAGAGGATTATTTGGATTTTGACCGAGACGAGGCGCAAGCGGAGTATGAGAGCGCCTTACCCCCCCTTTCCTCTTTTCCTGTCCATCTGGTTTGTGGGGGATGCGGCGGTAATGAAACCGAGTGCGAATGTGGCTCACAACCGGAATATACCGCCGATGAAATAGATTATTTCGCTGCGATTTATTCATCGCCTTATTGAAAGGATTTACGAAATGATTAACTACGAGAGTTTGAAACAAGCAGCCAGCGACTTGCGGCAGAGAGGCGTCAGGGTTCAGGTCTCCGACCTGGTAACGCTGGCCCCCAAAAATGACCCGTTCTATGCCGGAGCTCCGGCCCAGGTGCGTGACGGGGAATGGTTCGCCAACCTCTATCATCAGGTCGCCTCCGGCCAGGCCGGAGTACATCTGCGGCGGGTTCATTACCGCATCCTGGATTTGCCCGAAGCTGAACGCAATTTGCCCATCACTCTGTCCACCGTCCTGACCGATGCCAGCGGCCGCAAACAAACGTTAGAATTGACCGCCTATGAAAATTACCAACGCTGTTGGGATTTTCTGACCGAAGCGGCTAAATCAGCCCGCTACCTCAACCTGGTGCCCATCAATGCCTTTGTAGACAATCGGGCCAAGGAAAGCTCATTCAGCTTTTACACCCGCTGGCTGAAAGAAGGGGACTGGGGTTACGAGGACCCGACTCCAGGCTACCAGGTCCACAAGGACGAATATTATGCCCCCTGGCAACAGGATTTACCCGAGCTTCCCGAATTAGACAGCCTGCCCGATTTGGACGAATTGCCCCGCCTCGAGGCTCTTGGCTATGCGGTTCAACAACCCTATCACATCGAAATTTGGGTCGAGAAGTCGGAGGGGGAGGATGTTTTCTTGCCTCTCTGCCAACGCTATAACGTCAATTTCGTTCCCGGCGTGGGGGATATGAGCATCTCTACCACCTATCGCTTTGCCGAGCGGGTCAGAGAGGCTGGCCGTCCGGCCAAGCTGCTCTACATCTCCGATTTTGACCCTTCCGGGTTCAATATGCCCGTGGCCGTGGCCCGCAAGCTGGAGCATTTCTGCCGTAATTACGGCTTTAACGATCTGGACATCACGTTAGAGCCGATCATGCTGACGGCGAAACAAGTCGATCTGTTCAACTTGCCCCCCATGCCGGTCAAGGACACTGACGCCCGAAAGGACATTTGGGAACAAATGTATGGCGGGGCGGTGGAGCTCAACGCCATGTTTGCCCGTGACGAGCGCATTGTCGCCGCTCGCCGCATCATCGAGCAGGCCATCCTCAAATACTACGATACCGGCCTGGAACGGCGGGCCAGAGACCAAAAGAACCTCCTGGCGGAAGCTCTGGAAAGTCGCCGCCAGGAGGTTTTACAAAACCATACGAATGAAAGGGAGGTATTACAGGAGGATTATAACACCCTCGATGACGAATGGGAAAATATCCGTTGGGAATTTGACGCCCTCATAGACCCCCTGCGTGAGCGTTTAACCGCATATCGGGAACGCTTAGAGGCCCTCAAAGAGCGCGGCGCGGACTTGTGGGGCCGAATTACGGACGACCTGACCAACATTAGCCTGGACGCTGAGACTGAATACCCTCTGCCCGACCCCGAAGTCCAAACCGAAACCGATGATCTCCTTTTTCACAGCAAGCGCGGCTATTGGTCACAGTTGCGCGCCTACCACCAGCACAAGGACAATGGCAGCAACCCGGACCTGAGCGATTTGTTAGACCTGCTGGCGGATCGGGAGGAGGGGGATAATGTCTGACAAACCTCAAGCTGCGGGCGGTGTGGCCACGGCGACCAAATACGGTTCGGACTACATGGCCGAGATCGGCCGGCGTGGGTATGAAACCACCGTCCAGCGCTATTTCAACGGCGACCATCAGGCCGCCAATGAATGGCTGGCCCGGAAAGGCCAATTTACCGCCGATGAAGGGTATCGCCGCTTGGGCCTGGGAAAGTTCTTCGACCCCGGCCCTCACCCGGCCCAGGAACAATAAAAAGCGCGATAGCTGGCCCGTTATACGGACGGGCCAGCTATCTCTAACTTCAGCAGCAGGGAGATACTGATGCGTAACTCTATTTTAACCGATTTCGAGCGGGAGGAAAAATTTATGGAAACAGCCAGCGTCATCATTTTGTTGATTATCCTGTTGATCGCCGGGGTGTACATCCTGCTGCACCGGTTTCACGGCCAGGATTATGATTATCAACGCGCTTTTGACCAGGCGTTTTTGGGAGGCGATGAATGATCACCAACGACAAACGTGTACTGGATGCCATCAGAACCCTGCTATGGGAGCAGGATTCTCTGATCACCTATCAGAAAATCCAGGGCCTGACCCTGGTTAGCTACCGCACCGTGGTCAGGTCCGTACAGCGACTCCAGAACAAAGGCTATCTGGCCGTCGCCCGGCCCAAACCCGGTTTGCCCTATCAGTACCAAATCCTTGCCCCTAACGGAGATGAACCATGATCAAAACCAACGGGTTTATCCCCATCCTCGATGATTTGGTTGAACAAATCGGCAATTTATATGGCGCCTACGTCTACGGCTATATTTGGTTGAACCGTTCACGGCAAGGTGTTTTTGACCAACCCCTGGACACGGTTGCAGCCCGGGCCAAACTAAGCCGGACGACTATTATCAAATGGGTCAAGTATCTTTGCGCCTACGGCTACTTAGACGACCTGACCCCCACGGAACGCGCCCGGCCTCACCAATACACCTGTACGAACAAGGTTGATTTAGACCTGACCATCGCTTTTGAGGTGTCCAAATCTGTACACCCAGGTGTACAGATTTGGACACCTGAGGAGTCCATCTCGCGCACCCCAGGGGTCCGTGAAGTGGACTCCTCAGGAGTCCATCTCGCGCACCCCAGGGGTCCGTCAAATGTACCCCGGAGTCCATCTCGCGCACCCCAGGAGTCCATTTCGCGCACCCACCATCATGATGATCATGATGATGATGATCATAATAACAATATTATCATCGAATCTGCACACCTCGACGCAAATTTGTACACCACCCTCTGGCGCAGCATCGGCCTGGATAAAAACGGCCTGGACACGATGTTGACGCACTATCAGGGCCGTGAGCAGGATTTGGGATCGTTGCTTCAGGCATGGGCCGAGGCGGTTGGCAACGAACAGTTGCCCACAAATTGGGGCCCTGGCCTGATTTACAAGAAAATCTTTTCCGGCCACAAACCGCCTGAAAAACAAAAAACCTTTGGCGATGAGGTCATGGAATTGATGAGACTGAAACAGGCGCACGTGGACGCAGCCAAAGAGGGTCAGGCCGATGAAACATAGATACCGCATTAAGCTCTGTTATCAGGTCTATGATCGCAAGGCCAATCAGGTAATATCCCAAAACGATATTCTTGAGCGGCAGGCCAAAGGCGCGGAGGAGGCGGTAATTCAGGCAATAAAAGCTATTTCTGGCAAGGGGCAGATCATAAATTTGCAATTGATGGTTACACTCGTTCACGATGTTTCAAGAGGGGAAGATGGTCTGTGACGCCTGTGAGGAGACCGGGAGATTGATCCTGCATCATCTGGATGGCAACAAGAGAAACTACAACTGGAACAACCTGGTCAATCTTTGCCAGAGATGCAGTCTACGTCTCCGGGCGCTGGCCCCGCCGGCATTGACCAAGAAAAGCGCCATCAAACGACTCCAGGCCAGGATCGAATTAGACAACTACAAATCAAAGTTCAACTAAAAAGGGCCTGGTGCTGGCCAGGCCCGGGTCAGGCGAACCGATGTTCCTGACCCGAAATGATTGTACGAAAGGAACCGACATGAAACCAATTTTGGGGTACTTAATCGTCTTTTTAGGGCTGGCGGCCGTCATCGCCTTTGGCTGTTCAGCCTGGAACGAAACTGCCGCAAACCGGCATTACGCTCAGGCCGAAATTGCCCGCGCCAGGGGAGATGCTGAAGCCAGAGTTATAGCCGCTCAAGCGGAAAGTCGCTTACATGCGGCCCAGGCCGCTGCCGTCACCCAGTCCGCCGCCGCTCAGGCCAACGCCACGAACCTGGCCGCTCAGTCTCAAGCGACCCTGGCGACCTCTACCGCCTATTTGCCTTACGTTTTGCTTGGTATCGTGTCAGTCATGGCAATTGCTGGACTGGCCGCTGTGGTGGTTGTGGTGACGAATCGGCAAACGACCCCGCCAGGGCCGATTGAAACCCGTACCGTTATTTTTGTGCTTGGACCCGGGCAAACGCGCCGTGATCTGTTCAAGCTGCTTGGCTCATCTGAGTTGTTACCAGAAAACAGACTGTTAGAGGGGGTGAGCCGTGAACGATAGAATTATTCTGCTCCCCTACCAACGCCGCAAGCCGGATAAATTGGCCCCCACCCGGAGGCTGCTGATCACTCTGTACGTACTGCTGGTCTGCGTTCTGATTTCGCCGCTATGTCTCTATGCTCAGGGCCGGTTCGCCTATCAGTCTCTGAGCCAGTGCATCATCGAGGCCGTAGCCATGGCCTCCTTGGGGCTGGTTTTCTATCTGGCCGTGGCGGTCGCCATCCGGGAGGTGCTGCTATGATGACCTGCCCTCACTGCGGCTTGCCGTTAGACCCAAATTACAGCGTTTCCTATAGCCATCAGTACGAGTCATCGCTCCCCTGGCGGTCTCAAGTGGCAAACAGCGCGCCCAACTTCACCGAGGCTACCCGGCGCACCCCCACCGGCCGGCCATCGCTGGCCGGGGATGTGGCGGTCCCATTCCTCCAGGCTCTTATCACCGCCCTGGTGGTGGCGATTGTCGCTATCCCGTTGACCATCGCCTTTGGCAAGCCGTGGTGGTTGCCGCTGGTAATTGCTTCAGTGGTATTATTGGTGGTCTGGTGGGTGCTGCTATGGGGGGGGCGTGAACTACTCTGGACCACCGAAACAATCATCAATGAAAACGCCCCGGCCAGCGCCCAACGGGCCTTACCGGCCCCCCGGGTCGAGGTCGCCATCAACCAGGAACGCCACACCGAACTGGATGACCTGCCCGGCCCGCTCCCCCTATTACAGAAATTCGCCCAGGGCGTAACGGATGACCGCTGGACCTTTTCGGAGCGCGGCGCGGCCCGGAGCGGCTACGGCACCACGGCGTTCAAGGCGTCAAGAGAGGTCTTTATCCAACGTGGATGGGCGACCTGGAGCGTGCCCGGCTCGCTGCAACAGGGCGTCAGTTTGAACCGCAAGGGGCTGGCAATTTTGCGCGGCATTGCCGGGCTCCCCTCCCCCACTCAGGATGGCTCGTGAATTTCTCGAAACGGTTGCACACACGCACGCGCACGCACAAAATTTGGCTCTAAAATCTGTCATAAAATATCGTAAACCGAAAGGATTGGTAAAATTTATGAACACCCTAAACTTAGCAGTAGACCCAGGATTTGGCGGTTTCAAAACCGCATATATCAACGGCCAGGGCCCTCAGGCATGCACCCTGCCCTCTGTGGTTGGGGCCGGGTCGCTCAAACAAAGCGAACTCTCCACCGGCCTGGGGCGCGGCCGGGCGCACCAACAGCCCTACAGCATCCAATTCAACGGGCTGCAATACCTGGTTGGCCCAAACGTCCACCGCCATGCCCGGCCCGTGGAACGGCTCGATTTTCAACGGTTGAATGATGGGCCCGAGCTGAAGGCGTTAATCTATACCTCATTATGGCAGGCCCTGGGCGACGGCGATCACAACCTGAATTTATTGATCGGTCTGCCGGTCGAGGTCTTACAAAACAGGGCGATGGCGACCATCACCCTGGGCGTTCTGCGCAACTGGCTGGTGGGCGAACATGAGTTCAGCGTCAATGGCCAGATCGTCAGCCTGGCCGTCAACCAGGTCAAGGCGATGGCCCAGCCCATGGGCGCGTTTTTCTGCTGGGGCTCCAACGACCAGGGGCAATGGATACAGCCCGATGACCCCCGCGCCAAGTTCGCCATTGGCGACGTGGGGTTCAACACCCTCGATGCGTTTGTCATCGAGGACGCCCGCGTAAACGAGCGTTACAGCGGGGGGGATACCCTGGGCTTACGGCGGGCCAACTCGTTCATTCGCTCAGTGG
>Ga0326597_10002632_pt1 | contig 26611 bp, 32 predicted proteins | sample RVTome_12_FD_203789 | JGI IMG/M metagenome (GOLD analysis project Ga0326597, IMG submission 203789) | Soil microbial communities from uranium-contaminated site in the Upper Colorado River Basin, Wyoming, United States - RVT100D185 | ecosystem: Environmental > Terrestrial > Soil > Contaminated >... | reverse complement strand
CGATCAAGAAGAAGCTCGAAGAGCAGGGCGCCAAAGTGGAAATCAAGTAAGTCTCTCGCGGTGGTGCTTCCCGTTGAATTTTCAATGATGGATTGTTGACCGCTATCGAGAGAGGAGAACGCATGGCATTTCAAGTTGCCAATAACCTACGCTTTCGGCGCAGTTTCGGGAGGATCAGAAAGATTATCGATCTTCCCTATTTGATTGAAATCCAAAAAAATTCTTACGATTTGTTCCTGCAGAAGGGTGCCCTGCCGACGGAACGGCAGAACATGGGATTGCAGGAAGTTTTCAAATCGGTTTTCCCGATCAAGGATTTTAACGAAACCGCATCCCTGGAGTTCGTCAGTTTTTCACTCGGCGAACCCAAGTATGATGTCGAGGAGTGTCATCAGCGCGGCATGACGTTCGCCGCGCCGTTGAAAGTCACCGTGCAGCTGGTGCTGTGGGATGTCGATCAGCAGACCGGCTCGCGTAGCATCAAGAACGTCAAAGAGCAGGAAGTATATTTCGGCGAAATTCCCCTAATGACCGTCAACGGGACGTTCATGGTGAACGGTACCGAGCGAGTCATTGTCAGCCAGCTGCACCGTTCGCCCGGGGTTTTCTTCGAGCATGACAAGGGTAAGACCCATGCGAGTGGCAAGCTGCTCTATTCCGCCAGGGTGATTCCTTACCGTGGATCATGGGTGGATCTTGAGTTCGACCCCCGCGATATTCTCTATGTGCGCATCGACCGGCGGCGCAAATTCCACGCCACGGTCTTGTTGCGCGCCTTGGGCATGATCTCGGAGGATTTGCTCAACTATTATTATAGAAGCGACACGATCGTATTTGACGGGCGCAAACCATCGCTCGTCTTCAACCCTCATCATCTGCTTGGTGCCAAGGTGAGCGCCGATGTGCGCGATCCCAAGTCCAATGACATGATCGTCAAGGAAGGCAAGAAATTCACTCGACCCGTGTTGCGTCAAATGGAAGCGGCCAGAGTGAAAAACGTGCCGATCGCGTTGGAAGATATTCTGGGACGGATCGCCTCTCACGATATTATCGATGCGCAGACCAAAGAGGTGCTCGTGGAGTGCAACCACGAGATCACTCAGGACAAGCTCGATTTGATTCGCGACAAGGGAATCCATCAGATCGAAGTGCTGTTCATCGATGAGTCCAGCGTTGGCCCGTACTTGCGCAACACGCTGCTCCAGGACCGTATTAAGTCCCCGCAGGATGCGATCATGGAGATTTACCGGCGCTTGCGTCCGGGGGATCCGCCGACGGTCGAATCGGCGACCAATTTTTTCAACAATCTATTTTTTAATCCCGATCGCTACGATCTGTCCAAAGTGGGTCGCTTGAAACTCAATCACCGGCTAAAGCTCAGTGTGCCGCTGGAACAGGGTACGCTGCGCAAAGAAGACATTCTCGAAGTGGTGCGTTACTTGATGGAGCTTAAGAACGGCAACGGCTCGGTGGATGACATCGACCATCTCGGCAACCGCCGCGTGCGCGCCGTCGGCGAGCTGGTGGAAAATCATTTTCGAGTGGGTTTGGTGCGCATGGAGCGGGCGATCAAGGAAAAGATGAGTCTGCAGGATATCGAAACCCTGATGCCCCAGGAGTTGATCAACTACAAGCCGGTTTCCGCGGCGCTCAAGGAATTCTTCGGCTCCAGCCAGCTATCGCAGTTCATGGATCAGACCAATCCGCTTTCGGAGATCACTCACAAGCGGCGTCTTTCGGCCCTTGGTCCAGGCGGTTTAACCCGCGAGCGCGCCGGTTTCGAAGTGCGTGACGTGCATCCCACCCATTATGGCCGGGTTTGTCCGATCGAAACGCCGGAAGGACCGAACATCGGTTTGATCGCGTCGCTGACGACATATGCGCGGGTCAACGATTTCGGCTTTATTGAAACTCCCTACCGTGAAGTTGACAACAGTCGAGTGACCGATCGCATTCGATATCTTTCCGCTTTAGAGGAGGAAGACCATGTGATCGCCCAGGCCAACGCGCCGATCGATAGCCGCGGTCACTTTGATGTCGACTTAGTCTCGTCGCGCAAGGGCGGCGAGTTCATCATGGCACGACCCGAAGAAGTTAACTTTATGGACGTGTCGCCGAACCAACTCGTGAGCGTGGCGGCATCTTTGATTCCATTCCTTGAAAACGATGACGCCAACCGCGCCTTGATGGGTTCCAACATGCAGCGCCAAGCGGTGCCGCTGCTCCGCACCGAGGCGCCCTTTGTCGGCACCGGCATGGAGAAGACTGTTGCGCGCGACTCTGGTGTAACGATTGTCGCACGCCGGGATGGCTTGGTCGAAAGCGTCGACTCGACGCGCATCGTTGTCAAGGCCGATAAGAGCTCGGGGCCGCGCGATACCGGCGTCGACATCTACAACATGGTCAAGTACCAGCGCTCGAATCAAAATACTTGCATCAACCAACGTCCTATTGTGGTCGTTGGCGATCAGGTGAAAGCCGGCGATGTCATCGCCGACGGTCCCTCGACGGAGATGGGCGAATTGGCGCTGGGCCGCAACGTGGTCGTCGCGCTGATGCCCTGGGGCGGTTATAACTTTGAAGACTCGATTCTGATCAGCGAGCGCGTCGTTAAAGAGGATATTTTCACTTCGATCCACATCGAAGAGTTTGAATGTGTGTCCCGTGATACCAAGCTCGGCCCGGAGGAAATCACCCGCGATATCCCCAACGTTGGCGATGAAGCGCTCACTGATCTCGACGAGAGCGGCATCATCCGCATTGGTGCGGAAGTGAAGCCCGGTAATATCCTGGTCGGCAAGATCACGCCCAAGGGGGAAACCCAATTGTCGCCCGAAGAAAAACTCTTGCGGGCGATTTTCGGCGAGAAGGCCGGCGAGGTGCGCGACACCTCGCTGCGTGTACCGCCGGGCGTCGAAGGCACGGTTATTAACGTGCGTATCTTTTCACGCAAAGGCTTGGGCAAGGACGAGCGCAGCAAATTCATCGAAGACGAAGAGGTCACGCGGCTCAGAAAAGACCAGCATGACGAAGTGCGAATTCTCCAAGAAGGTGCGCTCAGGCGGTTGAAAAAGCTTCTCGCGGGTCGGCGCTTGGCGAGCCGGATCAGCGACGACAGCCGCAGGGTCTTGTTCAACAAGGGTCAGGAGTTAACCGAAGATGATCTCGATCAGCTGCCGATGTCTTATTGGAGCGAGATCCGGGTCGACAACGAGTCGGTGGAAAACGAGCTGCAGCGAATCATTGAGAGCACGACCAGCCAGGTCAACTTGATCAAGCATGCTTTCGAGGACAAGATCGACAAGCTCAAAGGCGGTGATGAGCTCCCTCCTGGCGTGATCAAGATGGTCAAGACATTCGTCGCGATCAAACGTAAACTCCAGGTTGGCGACAAGATGGCTGGCCGCCACGGAAATAAGGGAGTGATCTCCCGGATTCTGCCCGAAGAGGACATGCCCTACTTGGAAGACGGCGCGCCGGTGGACGTCGTCTTGAATCCCCTCGGGGTCCCATCGCGCATGAACGTCGGCCAAATCCTCGAGGCACATTTAGGTTGGGCGGCGCTGAGCCTCGGCCGCCAACTTGATGCGCTGCTACGCGCCCCTCGCAACGACAGCGATGTCGTGCGGCGCCGGCTTAAGGAATACTTAAACTCCCGGGACGCCAATGAGTTGATCGACGGCGCCAAGGACGCGGAAGTCTTCAAGCTCGCGGAAAAATACCGCGATGGCGTGCGGATTGCCTCGCCGGTCTTCGATGGCGCGGCTGAAGATGAGATTTTTGACTTGCTCAAGAAGGCCGGTTTGCCGGCTACCGGGCAGGTAACACTCTATGATGGCCGTACCGGTCGGCCGTTCGATGGCAAGGTGACCGTCGGCGTCATGTATATCATGAAGCTGCATCACCTGGTCGACGATAAGATTCACGCGCGCTCCACCGGTCCTTATTCTCTCGTAACCCAGCAACCCTTGGGTGGCAAGGCGCAGTTCGGTGGCCAGCGCTTGGGCGAAATGGAGGTCTGGGCGTTGGAGGCCTACGGGGCCGCCTACACCCTGCAAGAAATGTTGACCGTGAAATCGGACGATGTGGTGGGTCGCACGCGTATGTATGAGGCGATCGTCAAAGGAGAGAACTTGCTCGAACCGGGTCTGCCGGAATCCTTTAACGTTATGGTCAAGGAATTACAAAGCTTGTGCTTGGACGTCGATTTAGTCGAGGAAAAGTAGGTAACCCCAGAGAGGCTGTGGCGCTCTAACCGGAGGTGATCCTTAAATGGAAGATCTGTTCAATTTATTCGAGAAACCAAAAAACCCGATCAGTTTTAACGCGATCAAAATTTCGGTCGCTTCACCCGACAAGATTCGCTCTTGGTCTCACGGCGAAGTAAAAAAACCCGAGACCATCAACTACCGGACGTTCAAGCCGGAGCGCGATGGGTTGTTCTGCGCGAAGATTTTCGGCCCGACCAAAGATTACGAATGTAATTGCGGCAAGTACAAACGGATGCGCCACCGCGGCGTAGTCTGCGAGAAATGCGGTGTCGAGGTCATTCAGTCGAAGGTGCGGCGCGAGCGAATGGGCCACATCGAGTTGGCCACGCCGGTCGTGCATATCTGGTTTCTGAAAAGTCTGCCAAGCCGCATCGGCGCGCTGCTCGACATGTCGCTCAAAGAGATTGAAAAGGTCCTTTACTTCGAGTCCTATATCGTCGTCGACCCCGGGGAGACGCCGCTACAGTATAAAGAACTCTTGACCGAAGTTCGTTTTCGCAAGGCGGTAGAAGAGTACGGCGCAAAATTCATCGCCGAGATGGGTGCGGAAGCAATCCGCAAACTGCTCAAAGCGATCGATGTCAACAAACTTTCCGAAGAGCTACACCAAGAGATGCGCGACGTCAACTCCGAAGTGCGGCGCAAGAAGATGGCCAAGCGGATCAAGGTCTTGAGCGCGTTCAAGAGCTCGGGTAACCGGCCGGAGTGGATGGTGCTGGAAGTTGTTCCGGTGATTCCGCCGGATTTGCGCCCTTTGGTGCCGCTCGACGGCGGTCGATTCGCCACTTCCGATTTAAATGACTTGTACCGCCGCGTCATCAACCGAAACAACCGGCTTAAAAGGTTAATGGAGTTGAGCGCGCCGGACATGATTATCCGCAACGAAAAACGCATGTTGCAAGAGGCGGTGGACGCGTTGTTCGATAACGGGCGGCGCGGCCGGGCGATCACCGGCCAAAATCGCCGGCCGTTAAAGTCGTTGAGCGATATGCTAAAAGGTAAGACCGGCCGTTTCCGCCAGAACCTGCTGGGGAAACGGGTCGACTACTCGGGCCGTTCGGTGATCGTAGTCGGCCCCGAGCTCCGCCTTCATCAATGCGGGTTGCCGAAGAAAATGGCTCTGGAGCTGTTCAAGCCGTTTATTTACAACAAGCTCGAAGAGCGCGGTCATGTGACGACGATCAAGAGCGCCAAAAAGATGGTTGAGCGCGAGCTGCCAGAGGTGTGGGACATTCTCGATGAGGTGATCCGCGAACATCCGATCCTGCTCAACCGCGCGCCAACTCTGCATCGTCTCGGCATTCAAGCCTTCGAGCCGATTCTCATTGAAGGCAAAGCGATTCAGCTCCATCCGCTGGTTTGCGCCGCCTACAACGCTGATTTCGACGGCGACCAGATGGCCGTGCACGTACCGCTCTCGGTCGAAGCGCAGGTCGAGGCGCGCGCCTTAATGATGTCCACCAATAACATTCTGTCGCCGGCCAACGGCAAGCCGGTCATCGTGCCGACCCAAGACATCGTTTTGGGACTTTATTATATGACGCGGGACAGGCTGCACGCCAAAGGCAGCGGCCGGCTGTTCAGTAGTCCAACCGAAGTGAATATCGCGTACGACCAAGGTGAGGTGGATTTGCAAGCGGCCGTGACCGTTCGAATCGGCGGGGAGCGGATCGAAACCACCGTCGGCCGGGTGCTCCTCTACGATGTCGTCCCGGAGGTCATTCCCTTCAAAGAGGTTAACCGAGTGATGAAGAAAAAGGAGCTGGCCAATCTGATTGAGGTCAGCTACCGCCTAGCCGGTAACAAGGCGACCGTCATTCTCGCCGATCGTCTGAAGGATATGGGCTTTCGCAACGCGACCCGAGCGGGCATCTCGATCTCGATCAAGGACATGTTGATTCCGCCGAGGAAAGAAGAGCTGCTCAAGAATGCCCATGACGACGTGCGCGAGATCGAAGAGCAGTACAAAAACGGTCTGATCACCGATGGTGAACGTTACAACAAGGTGGTTGACATTTGGGCCGAAGTCACCGACCTCATCGCCGACGAGATGCTGCGCGATCTGGGTACGGAAACGGTCACCGACGACAAGGGGCAGGCGATTTCGTTGCCGAGTTTTAATCCGATCTTCATGATGGCCGACTCGGGCGCCCGCGGTAGCGCGCAGCAGATCCGCCAGTTGGCCGGTATGCGCGGCCTGATGGCCAAACCTTCCGGCGAAATCATCGAGACGCCAATCACGGCAAATTTTCGCGAAGGTCTGACGGTGTTGCAATACTTCATCTCGACCCATGGCGCCCGCAAGGGCCTCGCGGACACGGCACTTAAAACCGCCAATTCCGGTTACCTGACACGCCGGCTGGTCGACGTGGCGCAGGATGCGGTTATCGGCGATGATGATTGTGGCACCATGGACGGGATTGAGATGACCCCGCTCATGGAAGGCGGCGAGATTATCGAGCCGCTAGGTGACCGTGTGCTGGGTCGAGTCGCACTGGAAAACGTCATAGATCCCTTTACTGGCGACGTCATCGTCAAAGCGAATCAAGAAATTGACGAAGAATTAGTTCAGCGTATCGAAGACGCAGGGCTGGAACGGATCAAGATCCGTTCGGTGCTTACCTGCGCGTCGCGCCGGGGCGTCTGCATCATGTGCTATGGCCGTGATCTTGGGCGTGGTCATATGATCAACACGGGCGAAGCGGTGGGCGTCATTGCGGCACAGTCGATTGGCGAACCTGGGACCCAGCTTACTATGCGGACCTTCCATATTGGCGGTACCGCGAGCCGGCGCGCCGAGCAGACAACTTTAGAATCGCGCAATGACGGCTTCATAAAGTTCATCAAGGTCAACACGGTTGCCAATAAAGCTGATGATCAGGTGGTGATGAACCGCAACGGTGAAGTCGCCATTGTCGATTATCCTGAGGGCGAAAAGGGCCGGGTACGCGAGCGTGAACGTTATCCGGTGGTTTACGGTGCCAAGCTCAAAAAGAAAGACGGCGCGAAGGTGAAGGCCGGAGAACTTTTGGCCGAGTGGGATCCTTACACGATTCCGATTCTCACCGAAGTGACCGGCGAGGTCAAATTCGGCGATGTTATCGAGGCGATCACCATGGAAGAAAAGGTCGATGAGCGCACTGGTTTGTCGACCAAGGTGATCACCGATTCCAAGGACATCGAGAAACGACCGCGAATTTCGATCAAAAACGTCGAAGGAAAAACCGCGCGCCTGACGGGGACTGCCGAGGCGCGTTATCTTTTGCCCGTTGGCGCGCATATCAATGTCCAGGATGGCCAGATGGTTTTTGCCGGCGACGCCTTGGCGAAGATTCCCCGGGAGACGACCAAGACCAAAGATATTACCGGTGGTCTGCCGCGGGTTGCGGAACTTTTTGAGGCGCGCAAGCCAAAAGAGTTCGCCGTCATCAGCGAGATCGACGGTGCGGTGTCGTTCGGCAAAGACACCAAAGGCAAACGCAAAGTCGTGGTTACTCCAGAAGTGGGTGAAGCCAGGGAATATCTGATCCCCAAGGGCAAACATATTAGTGTCCATGACGGTGATCGGATTCGTGCCGGCGAAGCGTTGATGGACGGTTCTTCTAACCCGCACGACATTCTGAATATTCTCGGCGAGAAAGCGCTGGCGAAATATCTGGTTGACGAAGTTCAGGAAATTTACCGACTGCAGGGCGTGCGCATCAACGACAAGCATATCGAAGTCATTGTCCGGCAAATGTTGCGCCGCGTACGCATCAAAGAGGCGGGGGACACCGACTTCTTGGTTGGCGATCAGGTCGAGAAATGGCGCTTCGATGAGGAGAATCAGAAATCGATCGTTGAGCGGGGCAAACCCGCGGTCGCGGAGCCGTTGTTGTTGGGCATCACCAAGGCGTCGCTGTCGACCGAAAGCTTCATTTCGGCCGCTTCGTTTCAAGAGACCACTAAAGTCCTTACCGACGCATCGATTCACGGCAAGGTCGATCTGCTCCGCGGCCTTAAGGAAAATGTCATCATGGGACGGCTGATCCCAGCCGGTACGGGCGTGGCAACCTACGCCAAGCCGGAGATTGAAATGGACGAGCCGGAAGGTCCGGGAGGCGAACTCTCCGAAGTTGTCGAAGCCTAAGCTTTGACAATGGAGTGTTAATTTGTTAGTTAAAGGATTTTCCTAGTGAAGATTGGCTAGGAAGTGCTACCCAGCATCCATTTAAACAGTACGAATGAGATCTTATGCCGACGATCAGTCAATTGGTGCGCGAAAGCCGAGAAAAACAGCGACGTAAAAACACCGCGCCTGCGTTGCAGGGTTGTCCGCAAAAACGCGGCGTTTGTACGCGCGTCTACACATCGACGCCGAAAAAGCCGAACTCGGCGCTCCGTAAGGTCGCCCGGGTACGATTGACGAACGGGATCGAAGTAACCTCCTACATTCCCGGCGTCGGGCATAACCTGCAGGAGCATTCTGTGGTGTTGATTCGCGGCGGTCGTGTCAAGGACCTGCCGGGCGTGCGCTATCACATCGTGCGCGGCACCTTGGATTCCATCGGAGTACAGGAAAGGCGACAGGGACGCTCCAAATACGGCGCGAAACGACCCAAGTAAAGCACTATGCCGCGCAAAGGTGAAGTAAAAAAACGCGAGATTCTGCCGGACCCGAAGTACGGTGATAAGGTCGTGGCCAAGTTCGTCAACACGATAATGAACCAAGGCAAGAAGAGTGTTGCCGAGTCGATCTTCTATCATTCATTGGACATTGTGACGGCGAAAACGAAAGAGGATTCCCTGGGCGTCTTCAAGCGGGCTATCGAGAACACCCGGCCCACGGTGGAAGTACGCTCACGCCGAGTCGGCGGCGCGACCTATCAGGTGCCGGTTGAAGTGCGGCCCCAGCGGCGCCTATCCCTGAGCATGCGCTGGTTGATCGATGCGGCGCGTGAACGGGCGGAAAAATCGATGGAAGAGAAGCTGGCGGCAGAGATTATCGATGCTGCGAATAATCGGGGCACGGCGATCAAGAAAAAAGAAGACACCCATCGCATGGCCGAAGCCAATCGAGCTTTCGCGCATTATCGTTGGTAACTTAACCTGGCAAATGAAGCTGAACAAGGAGGCGGTTGAACCGCCTCCTTTTTTTCCGGCGCTGAGAAAAATGGCAAGATCGGTTGCATTAGAGAAGACCCGCAACATCGGCATCATGGCTCACATTGATGCGGGTAAGACCACAACTACGGAACGGATTCTTTATTATACCGGCATCAACTACAAGATTGGTGAGGTTCACGAGGGAACCGCAACGATGGACTGGATGGTCCAGGAGCAGGAGCGCGGCATCACGATTACGTCCGCCGCGACCACCTGTTTCTGGCGCGACCATCGGGTTAATATTATCGATACTCCCGGCCATGTCGATTTTACTATTGAGGTGGAAAGGTCATTACGCGTGCTCGACGGTGCGGTGGCGGTTTTCTGCTCGGTGGGCGGTGTCGAGCCACAGACCGAAACTGTGTGGCGCCAGGCGGATAAGTACCGGGTGCCGCGCTTGGCCTTCGTCAATAAAATGGACCGCCTCGGCGCGGATTTTTTCCGAGTGGTCAAAATGATTGAGGACCGTCTGGGAGCGCGGCCGGTGGTGATGCAGCTGCCCATCGGCGCGGAGGACAAGTTTACCGGCATCGTCGATCTCGTGACGATGAAAGCGGTGGTTTGGGAAGACGAGAGCCTGGGTGCGAAATTTCACGAGGAAGAGGTCCCGGCCGATCTCAAAGCTCAAGCCGAGGAGTATCGCGAAAAGTTACTGGAAGCAGCCGCTGACAGTGACGAAGCGATCATGGAGAAATATCTCGAAGGCAAATCGGTTGATGAGGCGGAGCTACGTAAGGGTATTCGCGCCGCCACGCTGGCGCTCAAGATTGTACCGGTTTTATGCGGCACCGCGTTCCGCAATAAGGGCGTGCAGCCGATGCTCGACGCGGTGGTCGATTACCTGCCATCGCCAGTCGATATTCCCCCGGTCACCGGCGTTGAGCCCGGCACCGAAAAAGTCGAAGTCCGGCCGGCCAATGACGATGCGCCCTTTTCTGCCCTAGCTTTCAAGATCATGACCGATCCGTTCGTTGGCACTTTGAGTTTCTTTCGTGTCTATTCCGGTTCGCTGCGCTCCGGCGCGAGCATTTACAATTCCACTAAAAGCAAACGCGAACGGGTGGGCCGCTTGCTTAAGATGCACGCCAACAAGCGCGAAGAGATCAAAGAGGTTTACGCCGGCGACATCGCCGCCGCGGTGGGCCTCAGGACCGCCACCACGGGCGACACCTTGTGCGACGAAGACGATCCGATCGTGCTCGAGTCGATCGATTTTCCCGATCCGGTCATCTCGATCGCCATTGAGCCGAAGAGCAAGGCCGATCAAGAGAAATTGGGTTTGTCGTTGCAGAAGCTCGCCACCGAAGATCCTTCTTTCAAAGTGCGCACCGATGAAGAGACCGGCCAGACGATCATTTCCGGAATGGGTGAGCTCCACTTGGAAATCATCGTTGACCGCTTGTTGCGCGAGTTCAGCGTCGGCGCCAACGTTGGTAAGCCACAGGTCGCCTACCGCGAGACGATCCGCAAAGGGGTCGAACAACAGGGCAAGTTCATTCGCCAGACCGGCGGCCGCGGTCAGTATGGCGATGTCTGGATAAAGTTGGAGCCGCAAAAACCGGGCGGCGGATTCGAATTTGTCGACGCGGTCAAGGGGGGCTCGATTCCCCGGGAATACATCCCGGCGGTTGAAAAAGGGGTCAAAGAGGCGACTGAAAACGGTGTGCTCGCGGGCTACCCAATGGTCGATGTCAAGGTCACCTTAGTCGATGGCAGTTACCACGATGTTGATTCTTCGGAAATCGCCTTCAAGATCGCCGGCTCGATGGCATTCAAGCAGGCGGCGCGCAAAGCCAGCCCCGTATTGCTCGAACCGATTATGTCGGTCGAGGTGGTGGTGCCCGAGGATTTTATGGGCGACGTTATCGGCGATCTGAGCTCGCGGCGCGGTAAGGTTTTAGGCATGGGCACTCGTCCGGCAGCGCAGGCCATTGACGCCCGGGTGCCGTTGGCGCAGATGTTCGGTTACGCCACGGATCTCCGCTCCATGACCCAAGGCAGGGCGACTTACACGATGCAGTTTTCCCATTATGAACCGGTTCCAGCGGCGGTTGCTGAAGGAATTATCGCCAAGTTTGATGGCAAGTCGGACGATGACGTATGAACGAGAAAATTAGAATTCGGCTCAAGGCCTATGACCACCGCGTGCTGGACCAATCGGTGGGAGAGATTGTCGAGACTGTTAGGCGTACAGGCGGACGCGTTGCGGGGCCAATCCCCTTGCCCACGCGAATCGAGCGCTTCACCGTTAATCGCTCGCCCCATGTCGATAAAAAATCTCGCGATCAATTTGAGATTCGCACACATAAACGGCTGCTCGATATTCTCGAGCCGACGCAGCAGACCATCGACGCGTTGGGCAAGCTCGATATCGCCGCGGGCGTAGACGTGGAAATAAAGCTCCAGTAAGAGGGGCAAAGGCTCTAGCCATTTACCCAGTTTGGAACGTTGCTATGACAGGGCTTATCGGCAGAAAAATTGGCATGATGCAGTACTACAACGCCGAGGGGAATGTGATTCCCGTGACGGTGGTTGAGACCGGACCTTGTGTGGTGGTGCAGAAGAAGGAAGCGACGACGGACGGTTACACCGCGTTGCAAGTCGGCTTCGGCAGCAAGAAGGCGCAGCGGGTCAACAAGGCGACCCAGGGTCATATGGCGAAGGCTGGCAAGGGCGCTTTTCAAGTGTTGCGGGAATTTCGTCTCGACGATGTTTCTCAGTACCAAGTCGGCCAGGAGATCAAAGCGACCGATCTTTTTAAGGTTGGCGATTTGATCGATATCGCCGGTATTTCAAAGGGCCATGGCTATACCGGGGTAATCAAACGTTGGTCGTTCGCCGGATTTCCCGGGTCCCATGGCACCCATGAATATTTTCGCCACGGCGGTTCCATCGGCAACCGTTCCTATCCTGGCCGTGTTCGTAAGGGCAAGAAGATGGCCGGCCATTGGGGTAACGAGCAGATCTCGACGCAAAATCTTCTGGTCGTCGATATTCGCGCCGAAGAAAATCTCATGTTGGTGCGCGGCGCGGTGCCGGGTTCGAAGCAGGGTGTGGTTATTTTACGCCCAGCGGTGAAAAAGTAAGTCAAAGGTAGATCATTATGGAAGTGCACGTTATCCAGCCCACGCTCAACGAAGCGATTTTCGGCGCCAAGACGCGTTCTCATTTACTGCACCAAGCCGTGGTGATGCAGCTCGCTAATCGGCGTGCTGGCAGCGCGGCGACCAAGACCAAAGGATTCGTCCGCGGCGGCGGCAAGAAGCCCTGGAAGCAAAAAGGCACGGGACGAGCCCGTTCCGGCAGTATTCGTTCGCCCATTTGGGTGGGTGGCGGCACGGTCTTCGGACCGACGCCGCGCGATTATTCCTACCGCATCCCACGATCGGCGCGTCGCGAAGCTTTGCTATCCGCACTCAGCGTCAAGCAGCGTGACGGTCATTTGATTGTTGTCGACAAACTCGAGCTCGAAGCGGCCAAGACCAAGATCATGGTTCAAGCATTGGCTGAACTCAAGGTTACCAGCGCGCTCATCGTGATCGCCCAGCCGGACCCAACCGTCGAGCGCTCGGCGCGCAATTTGCCAAAGGTCAAGGTGTTGCGCGTGGATGGCTTGAATGTTTACGATTTACTGCGTTATGACCACCTCATTCTAACGGAAGGGGCGCTCAAGCTTTTGGAAGAGAGGTTGGCTGCATGAAGGGACGGCGAGATATTATCCAGGCGCCGTTGATCTCGGAAAAGGGCACGGCGTTGGCCGAAAGCGCCAATCAGTTCTTGTTTAAAGTGCGGCCAGAGGCCAACAAGATCGAAGTTAAGCTCGCGGTGGAGACTTTATTCAAAGTTAAGGTCGTCGACGTTCGTATGGCGCGATATCTCGGCAAGGTGCGGCGCATCGGTCGCAGCATGGGCCGGCGCTCCGATTGGAAGAAGGCGTACGTCACTCTCAAAGAGGGCGACAAAATCGATTTTTTTGGCGGTGCATAAAGAATATTGAAATGAATTCGTTCATTGAGCGGATCGAGAGATAAAGAGAGCATCCATCATGGGAATTAGAACTTACCGGCCGACTTCGCCGGGCATGCGCTTTCGCACCGGGCTTACCTTCGACGAGGTCACCAAGGCGCGGCCCGAAAAAGGTTTGCGCGAGCGACTCAACAAGAGCGGCGGGCGCAATAACACCGGCCGGATCACCGCCCATCATCGTGGTGGCGGTCATAAACGTTTGTACCGTTTGATCGATTTTAAACGTAATAAGTTTAACGTGCCGGCGAAGGTGGAAGCGATCGAATACGATCCCAACCGCTCAGCGCGCATCGCGCTATTGTGTTACGCCGATGGCGAGCGGCGCTATATTATCGCGCCCGAGCGTTTACAGGTGGGCGCGTCGGTGATCGCCGGTGATACTAATGTAGACATTCAGCCGGGCAATTCCTTGCCGCTTAAATTTATTCCCGTGGGTACAGTGTTGCACAACATCGAGCTCAAGATCGGCAAGGGCGGACAGCTGGTGCGCAGCGCCGGGTTGGGCGCTCAGCTAATGGCCAAAGAAGGCAACTATGCGCTCCTCAAGCTGCCGTCCGGCGAATTGCGACGGGTCCTGGCTGAATGCCGCGCCACGGTCGGGCAGGTGGGCAACGCCGATCAGGAAAACGTCGCTTGGGGCAAGGCTGGCCGCATGCGCTGGTTGGGATTTCGCGGCGCGACTCGCGGCATCGCTAAAAACCCCGTCGATCACCCCCATGGCGGCGGCGAAGGGCGCTCTAAAGGTAATCATCCGATGACTCCCTGGGGCAAGCCGACCAAAGGCTACAAGACGAGAAAAAATCATACCTCCGACCAGTATATCGTGCAGCGGAGAAAGGGAAGATAGCGATGGCGCGTTCGATCAAAAAGGGACCCTTCATCGACGAGCATCTGAGCAAAAAGATCGCCGCTGCGAATGAATCGCGTCAGAAACAGGTGATTCGCACTTGGTCGCGCCGTTCCACGGTGACGCCGGAAATGGTCGGTCTTACTATCGGTGTTCATAACGGGCGGAAATTTATTCCGGTTTTCGTGAGCGAGAATATGGTCGGCCACAAGCTTGGCGAGTTCTCGCCCACCCGGACTTTCTACGCGCACTCCGGCGACCGCAAAGCGGATGCCAAAGAAACCAGTGGCGCGGCGCCGCGGGCGGCGCCGGGAGCGGCTCCAGCGGCAAAACCTTAATTGACGAATGGTTCGGCAAATTTGGATTTATTGGCTTGTTCGGCAGAGAGTTCTTAAACGAGCTTAGCGAGAATATGGAAACACGAGCGACGACAAAATATATTCCGGTCTCACCGCAGAAGGTGCGATTGGTGGTCGACCAGATTCGCGGCAAGGGTGTCGAAGAGGCGCTCAATATTCTCAAGTTTATTGCCAAGCGTTCCGCCGGCATTGTCGCCAAGACCGTTCGCACCGCCGTAGCCAATGCGGAAAATACCCAAAGCGTCGATGTCGATCGTCTGTTCGTGAAGCTGGCCAAGGTGGACGGCGCCGGCATGGCGAAGCGCTTCATGCCAAGGGCGCAGGGCCGCGCGACCAGCATCCGCAAGCGCTTGAGTCACGTCACGATTGTTGTCGATGAAGCCGAGGAGAGGAGTTAAGGCCTGATGGGTCAGAAAATACATCCACGCATGTTTCGTCTCGGCGTCATCGAGTCCTCGGATTCGAAATGGTTCGCCAGCCACGATTATCCAAAGCTGCTGCACGAAGACTTTCGGATCAAAGCGTTTCTTAAGAAGCGGCTCTATCACGCTGGCATTTCACGGATTGAGATCGAACGGGCGGCCAACAAAGCGAAGATTAACATTCATACCGCGCGTCCCGGCATTGTGATCGGCAAGAAGGGTGCGGAAATCGAAAAATTAAAAGAAGAGATCACCAAGCTGACCAAGCGCGAGACTTACATCAACATTCACGAAGTCAGACGGCCGGATTTGGACGGCCAACTGGCAGCGGAAAACATCGCGCTGCAGTTGGAACGCCGGGTGGCGTTTCGCCGCGCCATGAAGGAAAGCGTGTCCCGTGCCATGCGCATGGGCGCCCAGGGCGTGAGGGTTCAGTCGGCCGGTCGCCTGGGTGGGTCCGAGATCGCGCGCACGGAGTGGTATCGCGAAGGGCGCGTGCCGCTGCACACGTTGCGGGCCGACATCAGTTACGGATTTGCCGAAGCGCGCACGACCTACGGCATCATCGGGGTCAAGGTCTGGATTTTTCGCGGTGAGGTTTTGACGGCAGAAGAAGAACAACAGAAGGCGATGCTGGGCGGATGATGGGATCGCCCTGACAGTGTCGACTTGAGAATGAGCGACCATGCTTGAACCGAAAAAAGTTAAATATCGCAAACTGCAAAAGGGCCGTCGTCGTGGCACGGCGCACCGCGGCTCGACCCTGGCTTTCGGCGACTATGGCCTCAAGGCGATTGGCCGCGGCTGGATGAGTGCGCGCGAGATCGAAGCCGCTCGCGTGGCATTGACCCGTTATCTCAAGCGCGGTGGCAAGGTTTGGATTCGCATTTTCCCCGATAAACCGCTGACCAAGAAGCCGCTCGAAACCCGCATGGGAAAAGGTAAAGGCGCGCCGGAAATGTGGGTTGCGGTGGTGCAGCCGGGGCGGATTCTGTTTGAAATGGAGGGCGTCGAGGGGGCGCTCGCCAAGGAGGCCTTTCGATTGGCGTCGCATAAGTTGTCGATACCGACGATTACGGTCGAGCGAAGAGGGCTGGCCCATGGACGCTAAAGAGTTGCGCGATATGAACGCCGGCGATCTCACTCAAAAACGCGATTCACTGCGCGAGGAGATCGGCCACCTGAAACTTAAACGGGCGACCAGCCGTTTGGAAAATACGATGTCGCTCAAGGCGACCAAGCGGGATTTGGCCCGCGTGGAAACGATCCTGCGCGAGAAATCGCGGCAAGGGAATTAGGCCAGTCGGGCAAGGAAGGCCGAGCATGAACAGCAGAGGGCTGAGAAAAGAACGCAGTGGCTTGGTGGTGAGTGACCGCATGCAGAAAACCGTGGTGGTATCGGTCGAGCGTATGGTGATGCACCCGCGTTACAAGAAAGTTTTGAAACGGCGCACTAGGGTTAAGGCGCATGATGAAAGCAATCAGTGCCACGTTGGCGACCGGGTGTTGATCGTCGAGTGCCGGCCGCTCAGCCGTGACAAGCGCTGGCGTGTAGCTCAGGTGATCGAACGGAAGCGGGGCGCGGCCGAGTCCACGGCGGTCGGCGCTGAGACTCTCATTTGATGAAGGCGGTTGAGGACAATTCATGATTCAGACGCGAACCAATTTGGATGTGGCGGACAACTCGGGCGCGCGCCGAGTGCAGTGCATTAAGGTGCTGGGGGGCAGTAAGCGCAGGTACGCTTCGATCGGCGATATTATCGTGGTCTCGGTCAAGGAGGCGATACCTAACGCCAAGGTTAAAAAGGGCGATGTGACCAAAGCCGTGGTCGTGCGCACGGCGAAAGAGATCGGCCGGCCGGACGGCACCTACATCCGTTTTGATAATAATTCGGCGGTACTGATCGACAATCAAAAAGAACCCATAGGCACACGCATCTTCGGGCCGGTGGCGCGCGAGCTTAGAGCGAAGAAGTTCATGAAGATCATTTCGCTCGCACCGGAAGTACTTTAGCAGTGCGTTAGTAGGAAAAATTGGGGAGACGCCGCTTGTGCAGATTCGAAAAAACGACAGCGTGATGGTGATCGCCGGCAAGGAGCGAGGCAAGACCGGCAAGGTCTTGCGGGTGCTGCTGGAAAAGGACGCTGTCATTGTTGAGAGAACCAACATGGTCAAACGCCACACCAAACCGCGCGGACCGCAGCAGCCTGGCGGTATCGTGGAGAAGGAGGCGAGCATCCAGGCTTCCAATCTTATGATCATGTGCGACAAGTGTGACGCGCCGGTCCGGATCGGCCGCAAGGTGTTGGCGGATGGCAAGAAGATCCGCATCTGCCGGCGCTGTAACGAAGCCCTAGACTGATCCGTTTAACAACGTTAGCGAGAGTATTGACACGACCATGGCACGATTAAAAACCAAATATCAGCAGGATGTAGTGGCGGCCATGATGAAGGAGTTCGGCTACAAGAACCCCATGCAGGTGCCGCGGCTGGAAAAAATCACTCTCAATGTTGGCGTGGGCGAGGCGACGCAGAATGCCAAGGCGATCGACAGCACAGTGAGCGACATTACTGCGATCGCCGGCCAGAAGCCGGTCGTGACCAAGGCCAAGAAGGCGATCGCCAATTTTAAGTTGCGCGAAGGCGTCCCGATCGGCTGCATGGTTACGCTGCGGCGCGACCATATGTTTGAATTTTTGGATCGCTTGATCACGGTTGCGTTGCCACGGGTGCGCGATTTTAAGGGCATCTCGGATCGGTCCTTCGATGGCCGGGGCAACTACTCCTTAGGATTGCGAGAGCAAATTATGTTCCCCGAGATTCATGCCGACAAAGTCGAAAAAACCCGAGGCATGACGATCACCATTACGACGACCGCGAAGACCGATCAGGAAGGGCGCGTGCTGCTCAAGCTGATGGGCATGCCATTCGCTAGTTAGCCGAGAGGGAGAAGACCATTGGCCAAGACTTGTCTGAGGATTAAGGCCGAGAGGCCGAATAAGTTTAAAGTGCGCGAATACAACCGTTGTCCTCTATGCGGCCGGTCGCGGGCGTTTTACCGGCGCTTTCGCATGTGTCGGCTGTGCCTGCGCGATCACGCACGCAAAGGGGATATCCCGGGACTAATTAAGGCCAGTTGGTAAGCGGAGCATATTATGGGAATGACCGATCCAATCGCGGATATGTTGACTCGGATTCGTAACGCCTCTCAGGCGCGCCATCAAAAAGTTGCCGTGCCGTGGTCGCGTTTGAAAGAAAGCATCATCAAGGTATTAATCGCCGAAGGATATCTCAAGGACCAAAAGAAAGTGAAGGCGCCTGTGGGTGCAGGTGAAGAGCTGATCATTCAGCTTAAATTCGACCGAGATAACCGGCCGATCATCGGCGGCCTGAAGCGAGTGAGCAGTCCCGGACGTCGAGTTTATGTCGGTGCCAATGGGGCCATACCGGTGCGCAGGGGTTTGGGAATTAACGTTTTGTCGACGCCCAAGGGTATTCTGGTCGACCGGGAAGCTCAGCGCGCGAAGGTGGGTGGCGAACTCATTTGTTCGGTTTGGTAGTTGAGATCGAGGTGTAATGTGTCACGAATTGGAAAGCTGCCCGTAACGATCCCTGCCGGCGTGAAGATTGCCGTGGACCCCAGCACCGTCAAGCTCGAAGGGCCCAAAGGCAAGCTGCAAACGCCGATCCCCTCTGGCGTGCGGGTCACGGTGGAGGGCAATCTCGTGCGCGTCGTGCGCGACAACGAGCAACGAAAGGTACGCGCGCTGCACGGGCTGACGCGTAAATTGATCGCCAACATGGCGCAGGGAGTTAGTCTGGGGTTTAATCGCGTGCTTGATATCAACGGTGTCGGCTACCGCGCCGAAGTGAAGGGCCAAGAGATCCATATGACCTTGGGCTATTCTCATCCGGTGGTCTTTCCCTTGCCGCAAGGCGTGACCGCATCGGTGGAGCGGCAGATCATCATCACGCTCAGCGGCGCCGATCGCCAGTTGCTCGGCGAAATGGCAGCAAAGATTCGTAGTCTCCGGCCGCCCGAACCGTATAAAGGCAAGGGGATTAAGTATCGCGAAGAGTTTATCAAGCGCAAAGCCGGCAAAGCGGTGGGGTCGGCAGGTGGCAAGTAATTGATTGAGGGCAACCGATGGCGATTAAAAGAGCAGACATTGGCAGGCGGCGGCGCCAGGAGCGCGTGCGCAAGAAAGTTGTCGGCACCGACGCGCGGCCGCGGGTTTGTGTGTTCCGTAGCAACAAACATATTTACGCGCAGGTAATTTCCGACAATCAAGGCAAAACCTTGGCGGCTGTTTCGACATTGTCAAAAGATCTCGCGACGGCGATTAAGGATAGCAAAGGGGTCGCGACGGCGAAACAGGTTGGATTGGCGCTGGCCAAGGCGTGCAAGGAAAAGAATATTACGAGAGTGGTGTTTGACCGAAATGGTTTTCTCTTCCACGGCCGGGTTAAAGCGGTAGCGGACGGCGCCCGCGAGGGCGGATTAGAGTTCTAACGGTGTACTGAAACGAGAGGTAAATTTGGAACGGATCGACCCCCAAGGATTAGAGCTCAAAGAGAAGGTGGTGAACATCGCCCGAGTGGCGAAGGTCGTCAAGGGCGGTCGGCGCTTCAGCTTTAGCGCTCTGATCGTCGTCGGGGATAACCACTCGGTGGTGGGTTACGGCATGGGCAAAGCCAACGAGGTGCCCGAGGCGATCCGCAAAGGCTTGGAGCAAGCCAAAAAAAACTTGATCCGCGTACCGGTGATGGAAGGCACGATTCCGTTTGAAGTGATCGGCCGCTACGGCGCCGGATATGTTATCCTGAAACCGGCGTCGAACGGTACCGGCGTGATCGCCGGCGGTGGCGTGCGCGCCGTGATTGAAGCTTCTGGGATTCAAAACGTGTTGACGAAATGCATCGGTTCCAACAACCCACATAACATGGTCAAGGCGACCATCGAAGCATTGCGCGAGTTGCGCGCGCCCGAAGAGATCGCCGAACGGCGTGGTAAAACTTTGGCGGAGATTCGTTGAACATGAGACTCGATGAATTAAGACCGGCACCCGGATCAAACAAAAAACGTAAGCGGGTCGGTCGCGGTGACGGCTCAGGCCATGGCAAGACGTCGGGCCGCGGCCACAAGGGGCAAGGCGCCCGCTCTGGCGGTAACGTTCAACCGGGTTTCGAAGGCGGTCAGATGCCGTTGCAGAGGCGTCTACCCAAGCGCGGTTTCCATAATCCATTTCGGATCGAGATGGCGGTGGTCAACGTCGCCCAACTTGAAGGGTTGCCGACGGGGAGCGAAGCTACCCCAGAAACGTTGGCTCTACAGGGGTTGATCAACGGTAAGAAGAGGCAGGTTAAAATTCTCGGCGAAGGTTCGCTGTCGAAAGCGCTAACGGTACGAGCCCATGGTTTTTCCGCCAAGGCGAAGGAAAAGATCGAAGCCGCCGGCGGAAAGGCGGAACTGATCGTGCTTCATGCTTAACGGATTTCAGAACGCCTCGCGGATTCCCGAGCTGCGCCGACGCGGCTTGTTCGTGTTAGGGATGTTGGCGGTCTACCGCCTTGGCGTGCATGTGCCGACGCCTGGCATCGACCGCCAAGCGATGGCGGCGTTTTTCGATTCGCAAAGAAACACCTTGTTCGGGTTTCTTAATTTGTTCTCCGGCGGCGCGCTGGAACAGTTCTCGGTTTTTTCTCTGGGCATTATGCCCTATATCAGTGCGTCGATCATTTTGCAGTTGCTCACGGTGGTGTTCCCTTACTTGGAAAGATTGTCGAAAGAAGGCGAGATCGGCCGGCGAAAGATCACCCAGTATACTCGCTATGGCACCGTCGTGTTGTCGATCGTTCAGGGTATTATGATCAGCATCGGTCTCGAAGGCACGCAGGGCCCGGGTGGCCATAACTTGGTTTTGCATCCGGGCTGGAGCTTTCGCATCATGACCGTGATTACGCTTACATCCGGGACTGCATTTATCATGTGGTTGGGCGAGCAGATTACCGAGCGCGGCATCGGCAACGGCATTTCACTGATTATTTTTGCCGGCATCGTTGCCAGTTTGCCGTCGGCGGTCATGACTACTTTGCAGTTCATGCGCGAAGGCGAACTCGGCCCCTTGGTGGTCTTGCTGATTTTAGTGTTGGTCGTGGCGGTGGTCGGCGCGATCATTTTCGTCGAACGGGGGCAAAGACGCATTCCCGTTCAATACGCCAAACGGGTGGTGGGTCGGAAAATGTATGGTGGCATGACGTCTCATCTGCCGCTCAAAATCAACACCGCTAACGTGATTCCGGTGATCTTCGCTTCGTCGATTTTGATTTTCCCGGCGACCTTGGCGCAATTCGCTAATAACACCTGGGTGCAGACGGTTTCGGGCGCGCTGGCGCCGGGCGCGGTGCTGCATGATTTGGTCTTTGTCATCCTGATCATTTTTTTCGCGTTCTTTTATACCGCAGTGGTGTTTAACCCGAGCGATGTGGCGGAGAACATGAAAAAAGCCGGCGGCTATATTCCGGGAATTCGCCCCGGACCAAAAACCGCCGAGTATATCGAGCGCGTGTTGTCGCGCATCACGCTGAGTGGCGCTATCTATCTTTGTATCGTCTCGCTGTTGCCGACAATCCTGGTGCGCCAGTTAAATGTACCCTTCTACTTCGGCGGCACTGCGTTATTGATCGTTGTCGGTGTCGCGCTGGACACCGTGGCGCAGATGGAAACTCATTTGATCTCCCGCAACTACGAGGGTTTCATGAAGCGGGGGAGGTTGCGCGGTAGAAGGGATTGAGTCTTGACTGCGGCACCGCGCGTTGTTTTGCTAGGTCCTCCGGGCGCCGGAAAAGGAACCCAAGCGAAACTGCTCCAAGAAATGTTTGGTGCGGTGCAGATCTCAACCGGCGATATTCTGCGCAAGGCCGTGGCGGACCAGACGCCGCTTGGCCAACAGGCGGCGGGGTTCATCCATAGTGGCGCTCTGGTACCCGATAGCGTGATCGTCAACCTGGTCGCCGAACGTTTGAAAGAGCCAGACTGCGGCAAGGGATTTATGCTTGACGGGTTTCCCCGGACGATCCCGCAGGCCGAGAGTCTAGACGAAATTCTGAAGCAGGCGGGGCTCACCTTGAACTGTGTATTGTCGGTTCAAGTGTCTCAGGAGATTATCGTCGAAAGATTGGCGGGCCGACGCACTTGCCGCCAATGCGGCGGGCTGTCCCATGTCGCTTTCAATCCGCCCAATGTGGCGGGTGTTTGCGATCGGTGCGGCGGGGAACTGTACCAGCGTGATGACGATAAGGAACAGACGATCGCCCATCGTCTTCAGGTGTACGAAACGCAAACCGCGCCGCTGGCGCAGTATTACCGAGAGCGCGGCCTATTGCGAACGATCGACGGGGTGGGCGAGATCGAGCAGATTCGCGCCCGGGTGATCGAGGCGTTAGGAGATTTGGTGCGGTGATTTCGCTCAAATCGGATCGAGAAATCGAGATCATGAGGCGAGCGAATCTGATCGTTGCGGAGGTCTTGCAAGAGCTAAAGCAGCGGGTCGCTCCAGGTGTGACTACTTTAGAGTTGGATGCCTTGGCCGAAGAGCAGACGTTAAAGCGTAAAGCGATACCGGCGTTCAAAGGCTACAACGTTGCCGGCCGAGTCTATCGCCACTGCCTGTGCGCTTCGGTCAACGATGAGATCGTGCACGGCATACCGTCGAACCGGGCGTTGCGCGAAGGTGACATCATTGGACTCGACTACGGGGTCATTTACGACGGGTTTTACGGGGATTCCGCGGTAACCTTAGGTGTCGGCAAAGTGAGCAATGAAGCACAGCGTTTGATGGATGTCACCCGGGAGTCGCTCTACAAAGGCATTGAGCAAATGCACGACGGCAAGCGGCTCGGTGACCTGGGGTCGGTAGTGCAGAAAATTGCCGAGGGCGCTGGTTACTCAGTGGTTCGCGCCTTTGTCGGTCATGGCATCGGCAAGAAGCTCCATGAAGAGCCGCCGGTGCCCAATTACGGCGAGCCGGACCGCGGCCTGCGCTTAAAAGAGGGCATGGTGCTGGCGATTGAGCCGATGGTGAACGTCGGCGGTTGCGAAGTTGAGATTAAGGCTGATGGCTGGACGGCGGTAACCAAAGATGGTAGTTTAGCCGCCCACTTCGAACATTCGGTGGCGATTACCAAGAACGGCCCGTATATTTTGAGTCAACTATAAGCAAGGCGATTATAAGAATCGGCAGGGCTATCTATGCCAAAAGAAGACGCCATTGAAGTGACGGGTACGGTATTGGAAACCTTGCCCAACGCGATGTTTCGTGTCGAGTTGGACAACGGCCACAAGGTTTTGGCTCATATATCGGGCAAGATGCGCATGCATTACATCAAGATCCTCCCGGGGGACAAGGTCAAAATCGAGCTGTCGCCGTACGATTTGGCGCGCGGACGGATCGTCTTCCGAGAGCGTTAAAAAGAGGAGCGATCGTGAAGGTCAGAGCATCGGTCAAAAAGATTTGTAATAAATGTAAAGTGATCAGACGTAAGGGCGTGGTGCGCGTCTTGTGTGAAAACCCCAAACACAAACAGCGCCAGGGATAACTGGTTTTATTGGTAATCTGGAATTTGCAATCTGAAATTCCGAACGAAGTGAGGGCCTATGGCACGTATTGCAGGAGTGGATCTTCCTAGAGCCAAGCGCATTGAAATCGCGCTGACTTATGTTTACGGGATCGGGCGCAACTCATCGCGGGATATATTGACGCAAGCGGGGGTCTCCCTAAATGTGAAAACGGATGATCTTAGCGACGATGAGGTAGCCAAGATTCGCCAGGTTCTCGATCAGGGTGTAAAAGTCGAGGGCGATTTGCGCCGCGACGTGACCGGGAACATCAAACGGCACTTGGACATGGGTTCCTATCGCGGCCTGCGCCACCGCAGAAATCTGCCGGTGCATGGACAACGCACACACACCAACGCGCGCACGCGAAAAGGGCCGCGCAGGACGGTGGCCGGCAAAAAGCAGGCACCGTCTAAAGGTTAATCATGGGGTTAACGAGTCGAAGGGATTATTAGGAGCACGCTATGGCCGACGCCACGGACGAAAAACAGCAAGCCGATCAGAAAGCCGCCGATCGGGCGGCGGCGCGCAAGAAGCGCGGGCGCAAAAACATCGCCGAAGGGGTGGTGCACATTCACTCGACCTTCAACAATACCATCGTGACCATCAGCGACTACCAGGGCAACGTGATCTCGTGGTCGAGCGCCGGAGCGATGGGTTTTAAGGGCTCGCGCAAAGGCACGCCGTTCGCGGCCCAGCAGGCAGCCGATAGCGCCGCGCGCAAGGCCATGGATCACGGGCTGCGCACCGTGCAAATTTTTGTTCGCGGGCCGGGAGCGGGTCGGGAGTCGGCGCTACGCGCGCTCCAATCCGCGGGCATCAACATTAGTTTAATCAAGGACGTCACGCCGATCCCGCATAACGGCTGCCGCCCGCCCAAACGCCGACGGGTTTGATCCGCAGAGGAGGAAATAGGCTTGGCTAGATACATTGAATCCGTGTGCCGGCTTTGCAGGCGCGAAAATATGAAGCTCTTTCTTAAAGGAGAGCGCTGTTACACCGACAAGTGCGCCATCGAGCGGCGCAACTATCCTCCCGGGGAACACGGCCAGGGGCGACCTAAGTTCTCCGAGTACAGCTTGCAGTTACGCGAAAAACAGAAGGTCAAGCGCATGTACGGCTTAATGGAAAATCAATTTCGCCGCACCTTCGCCGAGGCGGCGCGTACCAAGGGCATCACCGGCGAGACTTTGCTGATCCTGCTCGAACGGCGCCTCGACAACGTCGCCTACCGGCTCGGCTTCGCCAGTTCGCGCGCCGAAGCGCGGACGCTGGTGCGCCATGGCCATATTTTTGTCAACGGCCGAAAAGTGAACATCCCGTCCTTTACCGTCAGGGTTGGCGACGTGGTGTCGGTGAAAGAATCGAGCCGCCAGATTACCCGGGTGGCTTCCGCCATGGAAGGCGCGCAACGGCGCGGCGTGCCTGACTGGGCCGACGTCGACCGCGACGCATGCAGCGGCCGGATCAAAATCTTACCGGCGCGCAGCGATATTACGATGCCGATCAACGAAAAACTAATCGTTGAATTATATTCGAAGTAAGCTTCGAATTTTGGGGAGACAATATGTCGACAGTGTATAGACATTGGAACGATTTGATTAAGCCTAAAAAGTTAGAGGTGGAAGAAAAGACCTTGACCTCGACCTACGGCCGGTTTTCCGCCGAGCCCTTCGAGCGCGGTTTTGGCCAAACCATCGGCAATTCGCTCAGGCGCATTTTGCTTTCCTCCCTCATGGGCGGATCGATCGTAGCGGTACGGATCAAAAATATCCTCCATGAATTTTCCACCGTGCCGGGCGTCACCGAAGACGTCGCCGACGTTATCCTAAATTTGAAAGAGGTGCGTTTGCGCCTCCATGAGTCCGAACAGCAGACGCTCAAGATCGACATCAAGGGACCGGGTGTCGTTTACGCCAAGGATATCATCGCGCCGCCAGCGGTCGAGATCTTAAATCCTGATCACAAGATCGCCACCTTGTCGCGCGACGCCAAGCTCGATATGGAAATGCTCGTCAAACTCGGCCGCGGCTACGTGCCGGCGGAAAGGAACAAGGAAGAAGACGCGCCGGTGGACACGATTTTCATAGACGCGGTTTTCTCGCCGGTGCAAAAAGTCAATTTCAACGTGACCAACGCGCGGGTCGGCCAACGCACGGATTATGACCGGCTGGTTTTTGAAGTTCATACCGACGGCAGTGTCAAGCCGGACGACGCGATGGCCTTCGCCGCAAAAATCTTGCAGGACCAAGTCAGTATCTACGTGAACTTCCAAGAAGAGCCGCGCCCGGAACATAACGATAACGGCCCGGCGATCCCGCTCAACGATAATCTATTCCGCAGCGTCGACGAACTTGAATTCTCAGTGCGCTCGCAAAACTGTCTGCAGAACGCCGACATCAAATACATCGGTGAATTGGTGCAGAAGAGCGAGCAGGAGATGCTGCAGACGAAAAACTTCGGCCATAAATCATTGAACGAAATCAAAGAGATTCTCAGGGAAATGGGCCTCGAGCTGGGGATGAAGGTGGATCATTTCCCGTCGCGCGATGAAATCGACGCGCGCAAGCGCGCCGCTGAGAAGGAACAGGTCTAGACCATGCGCCATCTGAAGTCAGGCAGACAACTGAGCCGCAATTCCAGCCATCGCTGGGCGTTGATGCGTAACCTCATCACCGCGCTCTTGCGCGAAGAGAAGATTCAAACCACCGATCCCAAGGCTAAAGAGTTGCGCCGCTGGGTCGAGCGCGTGATCACCTTGGGCAAACGTGGCGACTTGCACGCGCGCCGCCAAGCGGCGGCCATCGTCCAAGACAAAACGGTCGTGCAGAAACTATTCGACACCATCGGGCCGCGCTTCAAGGAACGTCCCGGCGGCTATACCCGAATCATCAAGCTCGGCGTGCGCCACGGCGACGCCGCC
>Ga0326597_10002631_pt1 | contig 26624 bp, 21 predicted proteins | sample RVTome_12_FD_203789 | JGI IMG/M metagenome (GOLD analysis project Ga0326597, IMG submission 203789) | Soil microbial communities from uranium-contaminated site in the Upper Colorado River Basin, Wyoming, United States - RVT100D185 | ecosystem: Environmental > Terrestrial > Soil > Contaminated >... | reverse complement strand
GACCGCGCCTGGAGCAGGCACTTACGACCCGCCCGGGGCGGCGGTTTCACCCCGCCGCCGGATCCACCCCATGACGAGGTAGGCCAGCAGGGCGAGATCGAGTCCCCACTCGAAACGGGCGAACTGCCCGGCGTAATGTTTGACATCCCAGTAGCTCACCGGGCCCTGGAATCGGTGCCGCCAATCGAACGGGAAGAACGGCAGCGGGCCATCGTCGTAATGGGTCACGAAATCGACGGCGGAGTGCAGGGCGCAGGCGGCGAGGAACCACGACAGCCAGCGGGCCGCCGCCGGGTGCCGCGCCAGGAGGAGCCGGGCCCCCACCATCCCCGCCACCAGCACGAACGGAGCATGCAGCAGGTTGTGCAGACCGACCCAGATCGGGTCGTGGAAGTAGAGATCGCCGAACATGTGCTCGAAGGCACGCTGGCTGGTCCACCCCCGAACCACCCGGTAGTACACCCAGGCCGAGCCGGAGAGGAGATAGAGCGGAAGGTCGGGGGCGATCGCGCCCAGCCAGGCGGCGCCGCGAGGGATGCGCGCTCCGGTCCACGCGCGCTGGACCGCGGCGGTCATCAGAAGATGGGATGGGGTGTTCACCCGGGCGTCCGGTTCGATCCCGAGACCCGATCAGAGTGGATAGAAGCGGCCCCTGTCCCTCGCCATGGCGACGAGGCTGGGTGCGGGCGCGAATCGATCGCCATACAGGTCGCTCAGCTCGCGCAGCACATCGACCACCCGGTCGGCCCCCCAATCGTCGATCAGGCGCAGCGGTCCCCCGCGGAATGGTGGGAAACCGATGCCGTAGAGCGCGCCGAGGTCGCCGTCCCGAGGACTGCGGACCACCCCTTCGGCACAGGCCAGCGCCGCCTCGTTGAGCATAGCGTAGACCAGCCGTCGCTCGACCGCGGCACCATCCGCTCCCTCCATCGGCTCGACCCCGAGCAGCTGGTAGGCCCGCTGGTTCGGTCCGGCCTTGTGACCCCGGCGGTACCGATAGAATCCCCGGCCGTTCTTGCGCCCGAGATGGTCGGCCGCGAGCATCCGGTTCACCGCGTCGGCGGGCTCCATTCGGGGCCCGAAGGCCTCTTGCATGACCCCGGCGACCTTGGCGGCCACGTCGAGACCCACCTCGTCGAGGAGGGCGACCGGGCCCACCGGGAACCCCCACCGGGTCATGGTGCGGTCGATGAGCTGCGTCGGCACCCCCTCCATGAGAAGGAGGCCGGCCTCGTTGAGGTAGGGCGACAGGATACGATTCACCCAGAAGCCGGGACGATCGCCGACCACGATCACCGTCTTGCCCATGCGACGCCCGAAGCGCACGGCGGTCACGATGGTCTCGGGACTGGTGGCGCCGGTCGGGATGACTTCCAGCAGAGGCATCTTCTCGACCGGCGAGAAGAAGTGCATCCCGAGCACCCGCTCGGGGTGCCGAGCCTCGGCGGCGATCTCTCGTATCGGAATGGTCGAGGTATTGCTCGCGAAAATGGTGTCCGGCCGGGTGGCCGCCTCGGCCTCACCCAGGACCCTGCGCTTGACCTCGAGATCCTCGAAGACCGCCTCGATGACCAGATCCGCTCGTCGAAACCCCTCCCAGCCGCTGCCGCCGGAGAGCAGGGCGCTCAGCCGGTCGAACTGGGGCCGGGTGAGGCGCCGGCGCCGGCGCCGCTCAACCAGGATGTCTGTGGCCGCCTTGAGCCCCTTCCCCACCCGCTCGAGGGTCGCGTCCCGAAGCCGGGTGTCGACTTCGACATTGAGCACCGCGGCCCCGGCGATGCCGGTCCCCATGAACCCCGCACCGATGATCCCGAGGCGGCGTATCTGCCGCGGCATGGCGCTGCCGGGTGGCACGCCGTCGTCCTTCTTGAGGGCGGTGGTCGCGAAGAAGATCTGCACCAACTTGCGGGACACCTCCCCGACGGCGAGGTCGCCGAAGGCTCGGTGCTCCTCCGCGAGTCCGGCGGTGATCCCTTGCTCCAATCCGACTCGGATCACCTCCAACGCCGCGAGCGGAGCGGGATAGTGCCCCCCGGTCTTCCGGAGGACCTGCTTGCGGGCCCCGGCGTACACCACGCGCCGCCCCGGACCCGTACGCTCCAGCAGGAAGCCCGCCGGCCCGGTGGAGAGCGAGCGCTTGGGCAGCCCGTCACGGACCAGGCGGTCCGCCGCCGCCAGGGCCACCGCTCGCAGGATGCTGACGGGAACCAGCTCATCGACCAGCCCGAGCCGATGCGCCTTGGCTCCTCGTTCGCTCCTGCCGGTGAGGATCATGTCCAGCGCCGCGCGGACGCCGATCAAGCGAGGCAGCCGTTGGCAGCCGCCGGCGCCGGGAAGGAGGCCGAGCTGTACTTCAGGCAGCCCGAGCTGGGTCTTGGGGTGATCCGTGGCAATGCGATAGTGGCAGGCGAGCGCCAGCTCCAGACCCCCTCCGAGGCACGCTCCGTGAATGGCCGCGACGACCGGCTTGGGCAGGGTCTCGATCCGGCTGACCAGCTCCTGTCCCTCGAAGCTCAGTCGCTCGGCCTCCGACCGGGTGGTGATGGAGGTGAACTCCTCGATGTCGGCGCCCGCGATGAAGCTGTCGGGCTTCCCCGAGAGGAGGACCACCGCGCGGATCGCCGGGTCGTCCCGCATCCGGATGAGGATGGCCTCGAACTCCACCTTCACGGCGGCGCCCAGCGTATTGACGGGCTCGCCCGGCACGTCGAGTACGACCAGGGCGATGCCGTTCTCGACGGCGGTCGTGAAGGCGGACATCAGTCTCGCTCCAGAATCATCGCGAAGCCCATGCCGCCCTGGGCGCAGATCGAGATCAGTCCGAACTGGACGTCCCGGCGGCGCATCTCGTTGGCTAGCGTGGTCACCAATCGCGCGCCGGTGGCGGCGAACGGGTGGCCGATGGCGATCGACCCGCCCAGCACATTGGTCCGTTCCCAGTCGACCTCCCCGACCGGTTGGGGCAGCCCGAGGCGGTCGGCCCAGGACGGGGAGGCCCAGGCCTCGACGTTGGAGAGCACCTGGGCGGCGAACGCCTCGTGGATCTCGACCAGATCGAGGTCGCTCCAGGAGAGCCCCGCCCGCTCCAACGCCCGGGGCACCGCGTACACCGGTCCCATGAGGAGCTGCCACCCCGGGTCGACCGCGCTCACCGCGTAGCTGCGCAGGTAGGCCAGCGGCTGATACCCCTCCGCCCTGGCCTTCTCCTCGGCCATGAGCAGTACCACGGCGGCCCCGTCAGTGAGCGGCGATGCGTTTCCGGCGGTGACGGAGCCGTACCGCCGATCGAAGACCGGTCGCAGCCTGGCGAGCGCCTCGAGCGAGGTATCGGTTCGGATCCCGTTATCACTGGTGACGACGTCCTCCATCTCCGGCCCGCCGAACCAGGGGGCGATCTCGGCGGTCAGCCGCCCATCGGCCGTGGCGGCCGCGGCCCGTTGATGGCTGAGCAGCGCGAACCGGTCCTGGGCGTCCCGGCTGATCCCGTTTTCCTTGGCCATTTTCTCGGCCGACTGCCCCATGCTTTCCCCGGTGCTCGGCTCGGCGATCGCCGGGGTCTGGGGAATCAGGTCCCTCGGGCGGACCCGCAGGAACGTCCCCAGGCGGGCGCCGAGACTTCGCGCCTTGCCGGCGTCCACCAGGATCCGACTCAGTCTCCGGGAGTGGAGAATGGGAATGTCGGAGAGCGATTCCACGCCGCCGGCGAGAATCACGTCGGCGTTCCCGAGACCGATCTGGTCGGCGGCGTTGGTAATGCTCTGCGCACCGGAGGCACAGGCCCGGTTGAGGGTGTAGGCGGGGACATTGGGGGTGAGCTGGGGCAGGAGGCTCACTTCCCGGCCGACGTTGGGGGTAAGCACCGAGGGGACCACCTGACCGAAGACGACTTCATCGACCTGGTTGCCGTCGAGCTCGGCGCGATACAACAGCTCCCGGGTGACGTGCCGGGCCAGGGTCACCGCCGGGACATCGCGGAGGATGCTTCCGCTTCTGGCGAAGGGGGTGCGGAGCCCGGCAACGATAGCGACGCGCCGGCCCGGCCGAACTTCAAGCATGTTGCCCCGAGATGAAGAGGAGTCGATCTTATGCGTTCCGAGCCACCACGCTGGCCACCGCCCTCCAGCGCTCGGCGTCGATCGGCTCGACCACCTCGCGCCCATGGAGCACCGGCCAGGACGCGACCAGCTGCGCGAGTTCGCCGGGACGGAGGAGATGGTCGGCCGAGGTCGGGCCCCATCCGAGATCGCGCTGGAGAGTGAGAAATGTTTCCATGATCAGCAACCCGCCGGGGGCGATCAGCCCGCGGATCTGGGGCATCCTGGAGCGGTCAAGATAATTGAACACCAGGACCGCATCAAAACGGCCCAGGTCGGGCCAGGGCCCCTCGAGATCGACGATGCGCCACTCGACCGACAACCCCTGTGACCTCGCGATGTCGCGCGCCGTCGCGAGGCGGGTCTCGTCTCGGTCCACCGCCGTCACGGCGGCGCCGCGGGCCGCCGCGGCGAGGCTGTGCCGCCCCTCCCCGCAGGCCAGATCGAGCACCCTTGCCCCAGGCTTGATCCGATGAGCGTGCCAGGCGAACCAGGTACTGGGGCGGGCGTGTCCCGGGACGGGCGATACGGTCACGACCCGCGGTCCTCGGAGCGGGCGACGCTGGAGCAGCTCGCCGCGGAGCCCGCCGACCTGTTGGTGATCGGCGGAGGCATCACCGGCGCCGGCGTGGCCCGTGACGCCGCCATGCGCGGCCTGCGCACGGTGCTGGTGGAACAGGGAGATTTCGGCTCGGGAAGCAGCTCGCTCTCCAGCCGGTTGATCCACGGTGGCCTCCGATACCTCGAAACCGGGGATCTGCGGCTGGTGCTGGAGGCCAATCGGGAGCGCCGCGTCCTGCTGCGCATCGCACCCCACCTGGTATGGCCACTGCCATTCATCTTTCCCCTCCACCAGGGGGATCGCCTGTCACGCTGGCGGCTCGCGGCCGGCATGTGGGTGTACGACGGGTTGGCCCTCTTTCGCAATGTGCAGGTGCACCGCATCCTCGGCAAGCGGCGCCTGCTCGAGGCGGAGCCGATGTTACGGGAACGCGGGCTCCTAGGCGGGGCCCGGTTCTACGATGCCCAGTGCGACGATGCCCGTCTGGTGCTCGCCACCCTTCGGTCCGCCCTTCGCCATGGCGCGCTGGCAGCGAACTACGTAATGGTGGGCGCCTTGGAGCGAACCGCCGGACGGGTAGTCGGGGCCCAAGTGGAAGATCGGCTCACCGGTCAGCGAGCCGTCATCCGGGCACATGTGGTGGTGAATGCCACGGGCCCCTGGTCGGATCGCGTCCGGACCCTCGAAGACCCGGAGGCACCCCGGCTGCTCACCCCGACCAAGGGGATTCATGTCGTCGTGGACCGCGAGCGCCTGGGGCACCGCGAGGCGATCATCTTCCTCAGCCCGATCGACGGGCGGGTGTTGTTCATCCTGCCGTGGCGCCGCCTGTCCTATATCGGCACCACCGACACCGACACCGATGAGCCGCCCGATCGGTTGACCGTATCCGCCGAAGACATCGTCTACCTCCTCCGTTCGGCCAACGCGCGCTTTCCCAACGCCCGGCTGCGACTGGAGGACGTCCGGGCCAGTTGGGCCGGCCTGCGCCCGCTCCTCGCCAAGAACGCCGATCGCAGCGCCTCGGCCCGCTCCCGCGAGCACCTGATCGTGCGGGGCTCGGGCGGCATGCTCACCGTCGTCGGGGGGAAGCTCACGACCTATCGCGTCATGGCGCGAGAGGTGGTCAATCGGGCGGTGCGCGACCTACGAATGCGCGCCTACCGGTCCCGGCCCGACGAGGCCCGCACCGACGAAGAGGCGCTCCCCGGGGGAGAGGCCGCGGATCTCACTCCCTTCCGGGACCGCGGGCTGGACCTCGGGCTCACCGCCGAGTGCGTCGAGCATCTCTTGCGCCAGTACGGCACCGAGGCGGCCGGAATCTTCAACCTGGGCGCGGGCGACCGGCGGTTGCTGCGGCCTCTCTCGCCCACGCACCCGGCGATTGAAGCCGAGGTCGTGCACGCCGCCAGGCGCGAGATGGCCCAAACCCTCCCGGATGTGTTGATCCGGCGCCTCCATCTCTATTACGAAGAGGCGGACCATGGCGCCCGGGCGGTCCGCCGGGTGGCGGAGCTGATGGGGGCGGAGCGGGGTTGGAGCAGCGACCGGATCGAGGCGGAGATCGCCGGCTACCTCCGGTTGGCACAGGCCTGACGGTTCGGCGCCTGGCCGGCATCCCCTGATCCGCTATCGTTTTTCGGCTGGAGGAGCTGGTCGCGCGGGTCGGGCGGGCCCTGTAGTTATCTTTCTCCTCTGATCGGGTCTGATCGGGCGCCCGCGGCGGCCGCGGGCGGGTCATGGTACCCCCATTCGCAGGGATGGTGGACGTCGTGGATCCAAACGTCTTCGAAACCGCCAACGCCGGCTTCGCTCAGGCGATGTACGAGGAGTTTCTGCGGGACCCGGCCGCAGTCGGTGCGGAGTGGCGGCGGCTGTTCGAGACCGGAGTGATCGGCGAGCGGCCGAGCCCGGACGGATCCCGCGGCACGGCGAGCGCGGCTGTCGCACCGGCGGCGGAGAGTTCACGCCCGGCTCTATCGGCCGGCCCGGGACCCGAGGCAGGAGAGCTGCCGCACGGTGCCTCGGCCATCAAGGGTCCGGCCGCCAAACTGGTCTCCAACATGACCGAGAGCCTCTCGGTCCCCACGGCCACCACCCTCCGGGTGCTGCCCGTCGCCACGCTCGAAGCCAAGCGCCGCCGCTTGAACCAGATGCTGCACCAGGCAGGCCGCGCCAACAAGATCTCGTTCACCCACCTCATCGCGTACGCCCTGGTCCAGGCCACCAAGCAGCATCCGATGATGGGCCACACGCTGGTCCGTCATGAAGGCGCCCCCTACCGGGTGGTGCCCGAAGGGATCGGGCTCGGCCTTGCCGTCGACATCCAGCGCAAGGACGGGAGCCGCGGGCTGGTGGTGCCGGTAATCAAGCGGGCCGAAACCCTGGATTTTGCGGCCTTCCACGCCGCCTACGAAGCCCTGGTGGAAAAGGCGCGAACCAACCGCCTCATGCCGGACGATTTCACCGGCGCCACCATGTCCCTCACCAACCCGGGTGGCCTGGGAACGGTCGCCTCGTTGCCACGGCTGATGAGCGGACAGGGCAGCATCATCGCCGTCGGGGCCATCGGGTATCCCGCCGAGTTCTCCGCCGTGCCCGAGGAACGGCTGGCGGAGTTCGGCATCAGCAAGGTCATGACCATCACCAGTACCTATGACCACCGCGTCATCCAGGGCGCGGAATCGGGGACCTTCCTGGCGACCGTGGACCAGTTGCTGCAGGGCGAGCAGAGCTTTTACGAGATCATCGCGGAGAGCCTGGGACTGGCCAAAGCCAGCTATCAGCTGGTGAAGCCCGCTCCGGCGACCCAGCCGGGGCGGGAAGCCGCCGGCCCAGTCGCTCCGGAGATGCTCTACCACGTGGCCGCCGCAATGGCCCTGGTGAAGGCGTTCCGGATGCACGGGCATCTCGCCGCGCAGCTCGATCCGCTCGGCACGCCGCCGCTGGGCGATCCGGCGCTCGACCCCGGTCCACTCGGTCTGACGCCCGAGGTGATGGCGGCGATCCCCTCCAAGGTGCTCCGCATCGCGGTGCCGGGACGGACCCTGGCGGAGTCGCTGCCCTATCTCCAGGCCACCTACTGCGGCACCATGTCCTATGAGATCGAGCACATCTCCACCCATGAGGAGCGCGTTTGGCTGCGGGAGGAGATCGAGTCGGGAGCCCACCGGCGGCCGATGGCCGCGCAGGAGCGGCGGCGCCTCCTGCGGAGGCTCACCGAAGTCGAAGCGCTCGAGCGGTTTCTGCACAAAGCGTATCTCGGACAGAAGCGCTTCTCGATCGAAGGGGTGGACATGCTGGTACCGATGCTCGACCTCACCATCGAGTGCGCGGCCGAGGGAGGCGCTCGGGAGGTGGTGATCGGCATGGCGCACCGCGGGCGCCTCAACGTGCTCGCCCACACCGTCGGCCGGCCTTACGAGACCATCTTCGCCGAGTTCGAAGGCGGCCGCCACGTCGAGGGCGGGCAGCTCACCCCGGAAGGGGGGACCGGCGATGTGAAGTACCACCATGGGGCGGAGGGCGCCTACCGGACGGAGGGGGGCAAGGCGATCACCGTCACCCTGTCACCCAACCCCAGCCATCTCGAGTTCGTGGGACCGGTAGTGGACGGCCGCGCGCGGGCCCGTCAGACCCAGCGCCGGGGACAGGTGGCCCACCACGACCCGACCGCGGCGCTGCCCGTGGTGATTCACGGCGATGCCGCGTTCGCTGGCCAGGGCGTGGTCGCGGAGACCCTCAATCTCGGCGCACTGAAGGGCTACGGGACCGGGGGCACGTTGCACCTCATCACCAACAACCAGGTCGGGTTCACCACCGACATGCAGGATGCCCGGTCGACCCGTTACGCCTCCGATCTGGCCAAGGGGTTCGACATCCCGATCATCCACGTGAACGCGGATGACCCGGAGGCCTGCCTGTCCGCGGTCCGCCTGGCGATGGCCTATCGGGACCGCTTCCACCAGGACATGCTCATCGACCTCGTCGGCTACCGCCGTCACGGCCACAACGAGAGCGACGAGCCCGCCTACACCCAGCCGCTCATGTACGAGCGGATCAAGGCGCTGCCCACCGTCCGCGACCTGTATGCGCGGGCGCTGGTCGCCGCGGGAGCCATTCAGCAGGACGAGGCGGACCGCGAAACCGAAGAAGCGTATCAGCGTCTGGTGGACATCCAGCTGCGCTTCAAGGCGAGTATGAGCCGAAGCGGCGCGACGGAGCCCCCCCGGAAGTCCCCGGGCCCGGGCCAGGAGGTGGAGACCGCGCTCAGCGCCGAGTTCCTGACGGCGTTGAATGAGCAACTCCTGAGCTGGCCGGACGGCTTCAGTGTGCACCCCAAGCTCCGGAAACAACTCGAGCGCCGGCGGGCCGCCTTCGGACCCGAAGGGGGTATCGACTGGGCCCACGCCGAGGCGCTCGCGCTGGGATCGCTCCTGACCGAGGGCGTCCCGGTCCGGCTGACCGGGCAGGACACTGAACGGGGTACCTTCAGTCAGCGTCACATCGTCCTGCACGACGCGCGAACCGGGGCAATCCATACTCCGCTGCAACAACTTCCCGGCGCGTTGGCCCCGCTCGAGGTCCACAACAGTCCGCTCTCCGAGCTCGCCACCCTCGGATTCGAGTACGGCTACAGCGCCGCCGCCCCTCAGGCCCTGGTGCTGTGGGAGGCCCAATTCGGCGACTTCATCAACGGGGCCCAGGTCATCGTCGACCAATTCCTTGCCTCGGGCCTCTCCAAGTGGGGGCTGACGACGCGGCTCACCCTGCTGCTCCCCCACGGGTACGAGGGGCAGGGACCGGAGCACTCGAGCGCCCGGCTCGAACGGTTCCTCCAATTGGCGGCGGAGGGCAACATCCGGGTCGCCAACCCGACGACCTCGTCGCAGTATTTCCACTTGCTTCGCCGGCAGGCGCGCCGCAGCCGCCAGCGGCCATTGATCGTGATGACGCCCAAGAGCCTCCTGCGATTGCCCCAGGCAAGCTGCACCCTGGCCGACCTGGCCGGCGGCCGGTGGCACCCCATCCTCGATGACCAGTGGGCCGCGGCTCATGCCGACGACATCACCCGGGTCGTGCTCTGCAGTGGCAAGATCTACTACGAGCTATGGGCGGAAGCGGAGCAGCGGGAAATCGGCCGGCCGGCGATCCTTCGCCTCGAGCAGCTCTACTCCTTCCCCTGGCAGGAGGCGCGCGCACACCTCGGGCGCTACCGGAATCTGGAGGAGCTGGTTTGGGTGCAGGAGGAGCCGCGCAACATGGGGGCCTGGTCCTATCTGGCGCCCAAGCTGGATGAGCTGGCCGCGCCGGGAGTCGCCGTGGCCTACGTCGGCCGGCCGGAGCGGGCCAGTCCGGCGGAGGGGTATCCCGCGGCCCACGCGGCGGAACAACAGCGCATCGTCCAGCAAGCCGTAGGGTCCGAGCCGATCGCGCCGCACCGTCCGGTGGCGACCACCGCGCACAGGCAATAGAGCCACAGAACCGCCCCGGCAATTGGGGGTGGAAACGCCGAAGGGGCGGCCACCAGGGGCCGCCCCTTTTTCTGCGCTGCATGAGCCCCGTCTGGCTCAGGCGTCCCGAGGAAGGAGCGGTCGCTCCGACGCTTGCCGGGCAAGCTCCTTCAGCGGGTCGGAGAGATGCTCCCCGTAGTGGAGGAGGAAAACTCCCCGCGAGCGTCTCTGCATCAGAAAGGCCACCAGCGGGGTGTCCGCCTTGGCTGCGTTGCACACCCGGCAGGCGAGGACCAGATTGTCCGGACGGTCATACGCCGTCTGTCCCCGGCGGGGACGGACGTGGTCCAGAGTGATGGTGTCGGCTGGGGTCTCGCTGCCGCAGTAGGCGCAGACAGGACCGTGAAGATCCAGGAGTCTTTCACGGTGGGACTGCGTGGAGCGGCCGGGTGAGCGACGGAAACTGGGTGCGGAGACTGCGGTGCGGTTACGTGATCTGCGTGCCACAAAGGTCCAATTTGAGGGTGACATGAAGGCCCGCCAGGCAGGCCCATTGAGACAACTTCCCAATGTAGCAAGATTGGCGCCAAAATGACAGTGGTCTCACGATTTCGGCCCCCTCTACTCATCGCCGGCCTGCTGCTCGCCTGCACCGGGTCTTCCCGTTCGGAGCCGGAAGGGCGTAGAGCCATTGAGGATACCGTGGCACGATATGTCCACGCGTCCAACGCCGGGGACGCCGACGCCCTGGCCGACTTGTACACCGATGACGCAGTGCTGCTTCCGCCCGATCACCCGCCCATCCGGGGACGCGAGGCAATCCGCACCTACTGGCGGCAAGGCACCGATGAAGGGTTGGCGGTCACGACCCTCGTCATGGAGGTGGACGGGGTGGTGGGCTACCTGGTGGGCCAGTATACCCTTCCGGCCACCGACGCGGAGCCGGCGGATTCGGGGAAGTACGTCATGTGCCTCCAGCGGCAGGGCGACGGATCCTGGAAGCTGGCCGCGGATATCTGGAACGGAAGCGCGGACACCGAGGGCTCGGAAGCGGGCCGCGAGCGTTCCGCGGTGCCGATCACGTAGTCGCCGGCCCTCAGGGCGCTGCCGACTGCTTCTCGATGTCCGGCGCCTCGGCCCGATGGGCCGCCTCCAGCAGGAGCCCCCAGCGCCCATCGTAGGGGTGCACCGAGACGGCGGGCCGGCCCTGCTGGAACAGCGGCCGCCCCTGGTTCGCCCACAGGAAGAGCCCGCCGGCGAGGTTCCGCACCCCGGTGTACCCTTGCTGGCGGAGCCAGTGGGCGAGACGAGCGCTCCTATAGCCGACCGAGGAGGACACCACGATCGCGGTGTCCTTGGAAAACCCCTTCAGCGGGGTCAGCAGCGGCCGGTAAGGATCCATGCGCCGAGCATCCCGCAGGTGGCTCACGACGAACTCGCGGTCAGTTCGCGCGTCGAGCACCACCGGGGGCGGGTTGCCGGGATCGGCGCGCCAGCGCGCGAGGTCTCCCGGCTCCACCCAGCGAACCTCGGGGAACTTGCGGGAGGTGAGGCGGGTTATGACCGCAAACGCCAGGGGGCGCCCGGCCACGAGTACAACACCCGCCGCCAGGAGCAGCGCCACGATCAATACCAGGAGTATCTTAGTCCCCGTTCGCCTGGCCCCGGAGGAGCCTTGGGCCCGGTGCCAACGGGTGCTCGACTCCGGCACAGCGGGTTCGGGGTTATCCGACGCCTGATTCAACCAAAAGTCTCCCTGTCGGGACGCTCCGCCGTCAGATGGGGCGCGTCCCGGCAACCTAGTGTCACCGCCCCCGCAAGTGTAGGCCCTACTCACCCCCTTGGCGGGTCGGTGTCCCGAGTGACCCTGAGATCCATACCAGCAACCGTTTTGCCGCTCGAGTGAGGATCACCATGCGCCGATACGTCCCCATCAACCACGATCTAGCATTGCTGCTGCTCCGCCTCGTGCTCGCCGCCGTGCTACTGTATCACGGATGGCCCAAGCTCATCGGTTTCAGGGGTACCGTCGCGTTCTTCCAGAGCAACGGCATTCCGGCGCCCGCGTTGAGCGCCGCCTTTGCAACGCTGGCCGAAGTGGGCGGCGGTCTCCTCATGTTGATCGGCGTCGCGACGGATATTGCCGGTCTGCTCATCGCCCTCAACATGATCGGGGCCATCGTGACGGTGCATTGGGCACCGGGGTTCGACTTCACCAAAGGCGGCTGGGAGCATCCCTTCACCGTCCTCGGTATCGCGGTGGCCGTGGCGCTGTCGGGTCCCGGATCGTTCGCGGCCGGCCCCAAATCGTAGGCGGCCTCTCCTGCCCGGCCGCCGCCCGGCCCATTATCTTTTGGTGCGTGCGTTTCACCGCCGATTCCTCCCCGATCCCGGGGCTGGACTCGAAAGGAGCGTAGTCTGACCCGAGAGAGCACCCGTACCCGAGTCCCGCGCCCGGACGGCGACAGTATCTCCTCCACACCACCCGTCGCCGGCGACCAGCTGGACTGGCGCTGTATCAACAGCATCCGGGTGCTTGCCATGGACGCGGTCGAGCAGTCCCAATCGGGCCACCCCGGCACGCCCATGGCGCTGGCCCCCGCCGCGTACCTGCTGTGGACCCGCTTCCTCCGTCATCACCCGCGCAACCCCGCCTGGGCCGACCGCGACCGGTTCGTGCTCTCCTGCGGGCACGCCTCGATGCTGCTGTACTCGCTGCTCCACCTCACCGGCTACGACCTCTCCCTCGACGACCTCAAAGCGTTTCGCCAGTGGGGCTCCAAGACCCCCGGGCATCCTGAGCGAGGTCACACCCCCGGGGTGGAGACCACCACCGGGCCCCTGGGCCAGGGGGTGGGAAACGCGGTGGGCCTGGCCATCGCCGAGCGGATGCTGGCCGAGCGGTTCAACCGGCCGGGACACCGGGTTGTCGACCACCGCGTCTGGGCCTTCGCCAGCGACGGCGACCTGATGGAGGGAGTGGCGAGCGAGTCGGCCTCTCTCGCGGGCCACCTGCGGCTGGGGAAGCTCACCCTCATCTACGACGACAACCACATCACCATCGACGGCGACACCGCCCTCTCCTTCAGCGAAGACGTGCCCCGCCGCTTCGAGGCCTACGGGTGGCACGTGGTCCGGGTTGCGGACGGCAACGACCTGGCGGCAATCGGCGCGGCGCTCGACGCGGCGCTCGCCCAGGCCGACCGCCCGACCCTCGTGGTGCTGCGGACGCAGATCGCCGACCCCGCGCCGACCAAGCGGAATACGGCGGAGGCTCACGGGGCTCCCTTGGGGGCAGAAGAGGTGCGCCGTACCAAGGAGATCCTGGGCTGGCCCGATGGGCCCAAGTTCTTTGTCCCCGACGACGCGCTCGAACACTGGCGCGGAGCCATCGACCGGGGCGCATCGCTGGAGGCCGATTGGCAGGCTCGCTTCGGTGCGTACAGCGGCGCCCACCCCGAGCTGGCCCATGAGTTCGAGCGATGGCTCTCCGGGGCGTTGCCGGAGCGCTGGGAGGAGGCCCTGCCCTCGTTTACCCCGGCGCAGGGACCACTCGCCACCCGCCAGGCGTCGGGGCAGGTGTTGCAGGCGCTCGCCGGAGCGATTCCGAACCTGGTGGGGGGGTCGGCGGATCTGGCCGGGAGCACCGGCACCGCCCTCAAGCAGGGCGGGAGTTTTGGGCCCACGACGTCCGGACGCACCCTCCACTGGGGGGTGCGGGAGCACGGCATGGGAGCGTGCCTCAACGGCATCGCGGCGCACGGCGGGGTCCGTCCGTTCGGAAGCACATTTCTGGTGTTCTCCGACTACATGAAGCCGGCGATCCGCCTGGCGGCGCTCATGGGGTTGCCGGTCATCTTCATCGGAACCCATGACTCCATCGGTCTGGGCGAGGATGGACCGACGCATCAGCCGATCGAGCATCTGGCGATGCTGCGCGCGATCCCCAATTTGGTCGTCCTTCGTCCGGCCGACGCCACCGAGACCGTCGAAGCCTGGCGGGTCGCGCTGACCCGGACCGGGGGACCGACCATGCTGGTGCTCACCCGGCAGAAACTCCCCATCCTCGCTCCGCCCGCGCTCGCGCCGGCCGACGGGGTGCGGCGGGGAGCGTACGTCCTCCTCGACCCGCCGGGCGGCAATCCCCAGGCGATGCTGCTGGCCACCGGGTCGGAAGTCCATATCGCGATCCAGGCGGCCAAGCTGCTGCAAGCCGACCGGGTCCGCGTGAGGGTGGTGTCCATGCCGTCCTGGGAGCTGTTCGCGGCGCAGCCGGAAGCATATCAGAGCGAAGTCCTGCCGCCGGCGATTCGCGTCCGACTTGGCATTGAGGCCGCGTCGGGCTTCGGATGGACTCGCTGGACCACCGATGCGGGGGCGATCCTCTGCCTGAGCGGCTTCGGGGCCTCTGCCCCGGCGGAGCGTCTGTACCAGGAGTATCAGCTCACGCCGGAGCGGGCGGCCGCCGTCGTAAGGCAGCTGCTCGCCCACAGACACGCTTCGGGTAGCGGGGAGGGGACGGTATGAACGGCAACCCGCTGGTGAAACTCGGCCAGCTCGGGCAGAGCCCCTGGTACGACTTCATCACCCGTGATCTGATCGCCTCGGGCGACCTGGCACGCCTGATCGCCGAGGACGGGCTCCTCGGAATGACCTCCAATCCCACGATCTTCGAGAAGGCCGTCGCGGGCAGTCAGTGCTACGACGAGGACATCCGGAGGCTGTCTGAGCAGGGCGCGGCCCCGGCGGAGATCTTCGAACGGCTGTCCGTCGCCGACGTCCAGGCCGCCTGCGACGCGTTCTCGTCCGTGTACGACGCGAGCAGTGGATGCGACGGTCTGGTGTCCCTGGAGGTCTCGCCGGCACTGGCCAGCGACACCGCTGCGACCATCGCGGAGGCGAAGCGCCTGTGGGCGGCGGTCGCCCGCCGGAACGTAATGATCAAGATTCCAGGCACTCCGGCGGGCTTGCCCGCGATCGCTGAGTCCATCGCAGCGGGAATCAGTGTCAACGTCACCTTGCTCTTCTCGGTGGAGCGGTATGGCCAGGTAATCGACGCCTTTCTCGACGGCATGGAGCGCCGGCTGGAGGGGGGAGGCCCGCTGGGGCCGGTCGCGTCGGTGGCGAGCTTTTTCGTGAGCCGGGTGGATGCGAAGATCGACCCCCTGCTCGACCGCCTCGGCGACCCGCGCGGCCTGCGGGGGAAGATCGCGATCGCGAACGCCCACGCCGCCTACCGGCTGTTCGAGTGGTCCCTGGGGACGCCGCGTTGGGCCCGCCTGGCCAAGGCCGGGGCGCGGCCGCAGCGGCCGCTGTGGGCGTCGACCAGCACCAAGGATCCACGCTACCCCGACACGCATTACGTCGAGGCGCTCGTCGCCCCCCGGACCGTAAACACCATGCCCCCGGAGACCTTCGATGCCTACCGCGACCACGGCCGGCCGGCGGTGCGGATTCGCGAGGGGATGGCGGCGGCCCCGGGACTGCTCAAGGCGCTGGCCGAGGCCGGGGTCGATCTCGCGGCGGCCACCGGCGAACTGGAGGCGGAAGGCGTGGTGAAGTTCGCGGCCTCGTACCATTCGCTGCTGGCGGGTATCGAGGCCAAAGCGACCGTCCTCTCCACCCGATACTGAACCCGGGACGGGCGCTGCTCAGGCCGCCGTGTCGCTGCGCCGGGGAACCACCATCGGCAGCCGCTCGCTCCGGGTGACGACCAGCGAGGTCAGCAGATCGCCGGTCACGTTGGGCACGGTGCGGGCCATATCCAGAATTCGGTCGACCCCCAGCACCAGGGCGATTCCCTCCCCCGGCACCCCGACGATCCCCAGAACCATCACCAGCAGCGGGATCGAGCCGCTCGGGACCCCCGCCACTCCGATCGCGGTGATGACGGACAGCGCCACCACCACGACCTGGGTGAGCAGCCCCAGATGAACCCCGAAAACCTGAGCCAGAAACAGCACCGTCATCCCCTCGAAGAGCGCCGTCCCGTTCATGTTCATCGTGGCGCCGAGGGGGAGGACGAAACCCGCCACCTCCCGCGGGACGCCGAAATTCTCTTCCGCCGTCCGGATGGTCGTCGGCAGGGTGGCGTTCGAGCTGGAGGTGGAGAACGCCGTGATCATGAGGGCCCGGCAGCGGGAGAAGAACGTGCGCGGACTGATGCCGACCAGAACCCGGGCGAGCACGCCGACCACGCCGAACTGCTGGAGCACGAGCGCGGAAAGCACCGTGACGACGTAGAGGGCGAGCGAGCGGAGTACGTCAAAGCCGAACTTCGCGGTGACCGAAAAGATCAGGCCCGCGACGCCCAACGGAGCCAATCGCATGGCGAACCCGATCATCACCATGACGGCCTCGTTGATCCCCTCGAGGAGGCGCAGCACCGGTGCGGCCGACTCTTTCCGCACCAGCGTGAGCGCGATCCCGAACACCAGGCTGAAGAAGATGAGCCCCAGCATGTCGCCCCCCGCCGCCGCGGCGATCGGGTTGCGCGGCACGATATTCACGAAGGTGCCGATGCCGAACCCGCTCTGCTGCGAGGCCGCGACCTTCTCTCCCGCCTGGGAGGCATACTCGGCGAGGAGCGCGGTCCGGATGGCGGGGTCGAGCGACTCGCCGGGCCGGATCAGGTTCACCAGCACCAGCCCGAGAACCACGGCCAGGGCCGTGGTCGCGAGGAAGAAGAGGAGGGTCTTGACTCCGACCCGCCCGATGCGCCTGAGGTCGCCGAGGGAGGCAACCCCGACGGTGACGGACGCGAACACCAGCGGCACCACCACCATGAACAGGAGCCGCAGGAAGATCTGCCCCACCGGTTGGGCGATGTTGTCGACCAGCCAGAGCAGCGCGGGCGAGTCGTGCGCGAAGGCATTGCCGCCCACCCCCGCCGTGGCGCCAATGAGCAGGCCGAGGAGAATCTTGGTATGCAGCGCCATGCCTCGGCCGGGTTCGAGATGCTCGCTCATGCGGTGGGGCCTTGAGTTGGAGATGGCCCCAATCTACCTGCACCCCGCCGTCGGTATCCATCCATCGCCCGCCCTCTCCTTCGGATCAGGGATTGCATCCGACCCGCACTATGTTCCGCCCAGCCATGAAACCCGAGCGGTACGTCCGGCCGTCGTGCTCTTGACGCCCGAGGCGTCGGGGGATGACACCTTTACCTGGAATCAGCCATGACCCTCGAATGCTGGATGGGCCGCACCGCGGCCTGCGCCGGACTCCTCCTGACGCCGGCCGGAGGCCTCCTGGCCCAAACGGGGCCCGCACCGGCCTCGGCGGTCCGATCAGCGCCACTGACCAACGTGCGGTATGAGATCGCCTACGATTCCGCGACCGCCCGGAACCGAAGCCTCACGGTTTCCATGGCCTTCGACGTCGGGGGCCCCGGTCCGGTCCTGTTGTCGCTTCCGGCCTGGACCCCGGGAGCCTACGAGCTGACTTTCTTCGCCCGCTGGGTCTCCAAGTTCGCCGCCACCGCGGGCGAGCAGCCGCTCGAGTGGGACAAGGTCGACTACGACACCTACCGGATCCACCCGGCGGGGGCCCGCTCGATCCGGGTGAGCTTTGATTTTCTGGCCGACACGCTCGATAACGCCATGGCCTGGGGCAAGCCCGACTTCGTCCTCTTCAACGGCACCAACGTCCTGCCCTATCCCGAAGGCCGCGGGTTGGACTTTCCGGCGACCGTGACGGTCAAGACCCAACCCGAGTGGCTGGTCGCCACCGGAATGGCGCCGGCCACTCAACCGGGAGCCTACCGGGAGCGCTCCTATCATGACCTGGTCGACAAGCCGTTCTTCATCGGCAAGATGGACTACGACAGCACCCAGGTGGACGGGGTGTGGACCCGCCTCGCCAGCTATCCCGCCGGCGCCCTGACCGGCCCGGCGCGCGCGCAGCTGTGGGAGCGAATCGGCAAGATGATCCCGGCCGAGGCGGCAGTGTTTCAGGAAACGCCGTGGACCAGCTACAACGTGATGCTGATCTTCGACCCCAGCTACGGGGGCGGCAGCGCTTTGGAGCACACCAACTCGCATGTGGGCATCTACAACCCGCAGTTCGCCGGTACCCCGATCCTCGCCTCGATCACGGCACACGAGATTTTCCACGCCTGGAACGTGAAGCGGCTCCGGCCCGCGGACCTGGTGCCGTACCGGTACGACCGCCCGCAGCCCACCGCGTGGCTCTGGGTGAGCGAGGGGATCACTGACTACTACGCCGACCTGGCGATGGTGCGCGGCGGCATCATCGACGCCGACCAGTTCAGAAATCTGATCGCCAACAAGATCGGGACCGTGACCGACGCCTGGCCCACGGCCCTGGAGGACGCCTCGCTCTCCACTTGGATTCACCCGACCGACGGCACCCAGTACCTCTACTACCCGAAGGGGTCGCTGGCCGGCCTGATGCTGGACATCCTCATCCGGGACGCAAGCGACAATCTCCGCTCGCTGGACGACGTCATGCGGGGCCTCTACCGCTCGACCTTCAAGCAGGGACGAGGCTTCACCGGCGCGGAATGGTGGAGAGCGGTCAGCTCGGCGGCCGGGGGGAAGAGTTTCGCCGACTTCAACGCGAAATACGTGGATGGCCGCGCCCCCTACCCGTGGGACCATATCCTGCCTCTTGCCGGCATGCGCCTGACCGCCGACACCATCCGCGCGCCCAGGCTGGGAGTGGCTTCGGCCCAGGATTCCACCGGGGCGGTCAGGATCACGCAGATCGCACCTGGCAGCGTGGCGGAGGAGGCCGGTGTACGGGTGGGTGACCTGCTGCTGGCCCTGGGTGACGTTGCAATCAACGACCCGGACTTCGGATCGGCCTTCCGCGCGCGGTTCGGCAAGAACGAGGGTGACCCGCTGCCCATCAAGGTCCGTCGAGGGGCCGATACCTTGACGCTCCACGGGACGGTACGGCTCCTGAGCCGGGTAGAGGGACGAGTCGAGGAAGATCCTGACGCGGCGGAGAAGGCGGTCAGGATCCGCAACGGACTCCTGACCGGGACAACCGGCCGCTAGTTGTCAATTGCGAGGGGGCGGAGCCCCCGAAGGAATCTCCCTGGCCCTCTCCCTTTCGGTACCGGCTCCCGGCGCGCTCATTTTCTCACGATGTCGAGGATCCCGACAGGCGGCGTGAGCGATTGCCCCCTGGCGCTCGCGCCATGGATTCTCCGGACGACGTCCATCCCGAGGACCACCCGCCCGAAGGCGGCGAACCCCTGACCGTCGGGATTGCGTTTGCCCCTGTAGTCGAGCTCGGGCTGATCGCCGAGGCAGATGAAGAAATCCGACGTCGCGGTATCGGGCCCGTCCCGGGCCATCGAGATGGTGCCGTCGTGGTGGGAGAGCTTGGTGAGGTTGGTGCGCTCCAGCCGGATGGGGGGGAAGTGTCCGACACGGAGCGAGTCGAGCCCTCCCTGGATGACCGCGATCTTCACCTTGTGGTTCGGCTGGTTGTCGGGCCGCACGGTGCGGTGGAACCGGCCGAACTGGTAGAAACCGAGATCGACATAGCGGAGAAAATTCGAGGCCGTGATCGGCGCGCGCACCGAGTCGATTTCCACCTCGATATCTCCTATGACCGTCCGGATCAGCACGCGGGGAAGCGCCTGGGCCCATACCGGCGGGCTCGCGAGCACCCATGCGGCAACGAGGACTGGGGGAGCGGTCCGGCGCAAGAATCGTCGCATGCCTGATCCTAACGCTCCAGGCACAACCCGGCCAGACCGCCTCGGCGGCGATGTCCCGGCCCTCGATCGTGGTCCTGGATGCGAAGGAAAACCCGGCCGCCGAGGGCGCGTGCGAGACCCGAGCGAGATCGGGGATCGCCGGGTCTTGCGCGATCCCCGTCGAGGCCGTACATCATCTTCCTCCCGCACGCGGCAACATTCAGGTAGGGAAATGCACTATGACGGCAACCATACGCGGCACCCCCTTCGAGCTGGTGGACGATGGCGCGGCCCGCTCGCCGGCCTACCGGGGACCCGATCGGCGGCGGACCCGTCCGCGGGTTTCGGTCTGCGACCAGCTGGCCGGGGCTCGACGAGCGGCGTGGTCGGTAACGCTGGGTCGGCTGGTGTTGGTCACCTTCGTTTGGCTGGTGGTGCTGGCCCCGCGGCTCCCATCCGGCTTCGGGGGCTTCAAGATCGGAGTGATGCTGGGGTACTGGCTGGCGGAGCTGCTGGGGATCACCCTGATGCTGATGCATCTCGCCAACGTGGCCCGGGCCGCCAGCCGATACTGAGCACCGGCGAATCCGAGCCCCCGGGATATCCCGTCCCACGCACGAGTGAAGCGGCCCCCCGGAATGGTGTCCGGGGGGCCTTCGCCCGAGCGAGACGGAGGGAGCGGGCCGTCAGTCCCGGGACGCCTCCACCCGGCCCACCAATCTCACTGCGGCGGTCTGTTCCACGTTTTCGGTCTTCACCAGCAGCCAGTCGTAGCCGTTCCGCGGAGCGAAGATCTGCCGAACGACCACGAAATCGTTGGCGCGCCAGGCGGACGAGGTCGCCCGGTCCGGCAGCTCGACCTCCCACCGGCTGCCGTCTTCCAGGGTGAGGTACCGCCCGTCCTCGGTGACGGTGCTGAGGTAGAAGCCCAGCGGCGGGCGGGCCCCTGCTCCCTGGCAGGACCAGTCGGACAAGCAGGAGGCGCTGGCGGGGCTGGCCGCCTGGCCCAGGGCGGAGGAGAGGGGGAAGGCGGTGAGGAGTGCCGCGAAGACGACGGGCTGAAGCGCTCGCATGGGTATACCCTCCATCGGGTGACTGCTGGACGATAACACCGCGGCGGCGGTTCGGCGATGCCGGGGAGGCGGGGGCGCCCGGACCTCCTGCTGCCACACAAAACGGGCCTCCGGTTCGGAGGCCCGTAAGTCCTTACGCCACAGAGGCGCCGGTGAGAATCGAACTCACGAATAGAGGTTTTGCAGACCTCTGCCTTACCACTTGGCTACGGCGCCGGGAGTGCAAAAGTAGCGGTTCCGCAACCCCATTTCCAGGCGTAAGTTTGGGACATTCAAACCAGCAAGCATGACCGGACGGGGCGGCTCAACTCCGGGACGGCGGGTCAGCGATCTCCGAACTCAGGCATCCCGCACCAGTTGAGGAAGGCCACCAGCTCCTCCGCATCGCCCGGCGTGGGCATCATGATCTGGGTCCGCCCGCGCATGACCAGTGGCACGAAACGGAGCCCATGGCGGCCCGGCTTGCGCAGGGCGCGCTGGCCGATGGCCCAGGGACCCTCCTGCAGCTGCTCGGCGCGGGCGCCGGAGGCGAGCGCTTCCTGAACCAGACTCCGCAGCAGCGACCAATCGCGGCGTTGGCGGACCTTCGGGTTCCGCTGGTGGGCCAGCAGAAAAATCAACTCCACTAGCGCCCGCTGGCAGAGGGTTTCCGTCTCCATCTTGTCGGTCATGGGGCCTCTGGTTCGACGCCGGACCGTCGGCCCTCAAGGGAGTGGCGGACAGGCCCAGCGTCAACCCGCCGCTCCTGGCGGGTTGGCGGAATCCCATGGTCCCGGGAGGTAAGCGTGACGCACCTCATTCGCGAAGCACGGCTCCGACCGGAGTACGCGGCGTTGTACCCAGGGCTCCAAGCGGGGGTGTGGATGCCGGCAACCGCCATCGGGCAGCAACTCCTCCTCTGGCACCTGACGGCGCCCGCCACGCCAGCGGGCGAGCGACTCATGGCCGAGGAGCACTTCGAGTTCCGGGGCGGCCAGCCCCGGCTGGACGGGTGGGTGAATACCCGGAACCGCATGGCCGACGGCTGAGCGTCAGCCCGCCCGGCGGCTCCTGAGCGTGACCGGAGCAGCGAAGGCGTCGTCCGCGCTGCTCTGAAGGTAGGCGGTAGGATCGTGCATGACGGCGCCCTCGGGAAGGTACTGGTACATCGGTCCCAGCTCCGAACGAATCCGGGCGTGATAAAACTCGGGCAACACTTCCGTCTCGCCCTCGAGAAAGCCTCGGACCGCCGGGTCGGTGTCGAGCAGCCTCCGAATCATGGTGTGGTAGCGGATCCGGCCAAACCCCTCCGACGAGACGGCCCGCACGACATTCATCCACTTGGGAATGACCGTCCCGGTGGCGGGGACCCTCCGGGCGATGGCGCGCCAGGAGAAGGAATACCGGGTCACGTCGATCAACCCGTCGTAGAACTCCTTCCACCCGTAGTGCTTGGGCCGGACGTTCATGGCGTGGTTGTTGTTGAGGAAGTGGAACGGGAACGGCAGCACCCGTTCGGCTCGCTGGTATTCTAGATTGAGCGGCGCCGCGCGGCCGAAGGCGGAGAGCAGCGAGTAGGCCGGGAAGGCGCCGGGCGCGAGATCGATGAACTTCTTGGTCAGCTCGAACGGCTCCGGCCCCATGTCGCCGTCGAGTCCGAGCACGAAGTTGGTCTGGATGTAGGGAATGTACCGCAAGACCAGGTTCACGTGGTCCGCCACCTGCCGGACCTTGTCCATCCCGATACGCCGGGTCTTCGATTTGTTGCCCAGATCGTACCAGGACTCGATGCCCGGGAGAATCGCCCGGAACCCGTTGCGTCGAAGCCGTTGGAGGTGCGGCTCCGAGAGCAGCGACAGGCTGCTCTCGGCGATGTGCCGCATGCGACCCTGGGGAACCGCTGCCTCCACCGCCTCCATGTAATCGTCGAAACGCACCCCGAAATTGGGGTCGTGCCACCCGACGATCGGGTGCTTGACCTTGGTGAGGAGAAAGGCGAGATCGTCCCGCAGCTGCTCGAATCCGAGCGGCTGGTAGTCCACGGTGGAGTCGATGCAGAAGCTGCAGGTGTACGGGCAGCCGAGGCTGCCGATCAGCGGCACGATCTTGATGGTGGGCGCCTTCGCGAGGGTGGCCTCCACGAACCGCCAGCGCTCGCGGAGCGTCGGGAATTCCACCGGCTGCGAGGCCGCCGCCAGGTGCCGGCCGAGGGGACGGTGCGGGGCGCAATCCTCCAGCACGTCAGCGACCACCTGCCGGTCGGTAAAGCCGAGGACGTAGTCGAAATACTTGCTCGCGTCCTCGGGATAACAGCGGGCATGGGGCCCGCCGAGGACCGTGACGGCCCCGCGGCGGCGAAAGAGGTTGCTCAGCGCGTAGGCCAGCTGCGCCGACTGGGTGAACGCCCCGATGAACAGCACGTCGAGATCGGCGGGGAGCTCATCCAGCAGGTCCTCGAACCCCGTGTAGCAGACCAGGTGAACCTGATGTCCCGCCTGCTCGCACCAGACGGCGACGACCTGGGGCATGATGCTGGCCAGGTTCGCGTTCATGAGGCGGCCGTACAGGGATGGATTGGGACTCTTGGTGACCAAATCCAGAATGCCGATGCGCAGTCGACGCATGCAAGAATTCTCCTACGGGAGTCGCGGTCGATGACGCTCGTGCGGTGAGAGCCTGGCTCGAGCGAAACGTCCGAATCGGAGCCGTAGCTGGATTGGTCTCTCGGAGTCGGCGGTGCCGTCGGGAGGTGACGGGCGCGGAGACGAGGTTGCCGGGCCAGCGGCGCTAAGGACGGATGAGCCCATAGAACTTGCTCGGGCCTACCTCATTAGGCAAGCCGCTCGACCTCGGACGCCACCCAAGGTCCGAACAGCCCCCGGCAGCGGTTGCCGGATCCGACCCCCTATTCGATGACGCTGACGCTGTCCACGAAGTAGGCCGTCTGGCCGAAGCAGCTGGTCGGAATGCCGCGGTGCTCGGTGTAGTGCAGCGCGACCCGGTTCCCCAGTGCCGCGCTGAGTTGCGGCACGACGGCCCGATTCCGGACACTGAATTCCCAGATGGTGGGCGTCACTCCCGGAACAATGGACATCGCCAGCTCCCCCTCGTAGGTCTTACACACCCAGCCCTTGCGGGAGAACTTCTGCAGGATGCCGGCGCGCTCGCCATCGGAGTAGCTCCAGGCCAGTGCCAACCCGATGTAGATGCTGAACGCGGCGAAGGGGACCACCGCCAGCGCCAGCACGATGGGCCAGAGCCGGCGTCGCGGAGTCGATGGGGACGAGACGGTCATGGCGTCGAATGAGGTGAGAGGAATCCGCTCCAATGGTACCCAAGTATTCTCAGGTTGTCATCGCGAGCCGCAGAGCGGCGTGGCGATCTCCCTGCCAAGCGAGGGGATTGCTTCGGGCCGGCTACCGCCGGCCCAGTGGCGAGAAGACGAACCCCTTCCCGACGGTCACCACCCATCCCGCCGCCTGCACGTCGTCGGCGAATCGCCGGGCGAGATCGAACCGCAGCGCTTCGGTATCCGAGGACCGGTTGGCTCCCAACCGAAGACCCACTCCCGCGTCCCACCCCAGCCGCCGGGGCGACCCCGAGTACCAGGCTCCGCCCCGTTCGACGAACCCCGCCAGGCCGATCCCGACCATGCCGAACAGATCCTCGGCCACCGTCAGACGGTATTCGGCGGTGGCGAAGATCGACCGATCGCCGGTAAACGCATGGCTCCGAAACGCCCTCGGACCGGAGCCAAGTCCCAAGTCGAACTCGGCTCCGGGAACCGGATTCTTCATCCAGCCCCCTTCGACGTGGAGGATGGCCCGATGGCGCCGGCCCGGCTGGAGCACCGTGGTCGCCGCCAGCTCGACGATACCGGAATCGAGGCCCGCCGCGGTGTACAACCCGTTACCCAGCGCTTCCAGAAAGGCGAAGCCGCTGGGGATCCGTGTGCCCAATCGAGCCCCGACCTGCGGGGCGAGACCGTTCCGGTCGTAGCCGAAGGCCTTGGGCGCGGCCAGCAGGCCGACCCGAACGGTGAACCCGATGTCGATGTCCTCCTCTCGGGCGAATCCAGCATACCCCCGGGTGACCACGAAGGAGGCGCGGTTCCACACGATGTAGGGTCCGACGGCGCCGGTAACGGTCCGGGAAAACGGCTCGAGCGACGACTCGGGCCGGAAGTCGTCGCGGCGCACCTGCCCGGTGACGCCGAGCCGAAGAAACCCCTCCGGCGACGCCCTGATGGCCGACGCGACCGAGGCTCGAACAAGGGTGAACCGCCGGGACAGCGTGTCGCGGGCCACGGAGGCTCCGTCGAAGAAACGAAGGACTCGCTCGTCGTGGTCCTCCGCCTCCAGCCGAAAGCCGTGCCGCGACGAGAGCGCAAAGAACGGCCGCTCCACCGCGATTGCGCCGAGCCGTCCATCCGACCGGTCTTCGTACTGGAGGGCAATGCCGACGGTGCCTGCGAAGAGGCGGGGGCGGCGGAATCCCAAGGTCACCGTCGACCGGTCCGGAGTCTTGCGGTAGCGAACCGCCGCGGTGCTGGCCGTGCCGAGAAGATTGTCCTCCACCAGGCCGATGGTGAAGGCCACGTCGCCCCCGGCGCTACGGAAACGCCAATCCGCCTTGGTGCTCCATCCGTCCTTGGTGACCACCCGGAGGACGATCCCCGAGTCGGTGCGGACCGAGTCGATCCGTACCCGCCGAAACACGCCGAGGCTGCGAAGATTGCGCTCCGACTCGGCCACCTGCGCGGAATCGTACGGTTCGCCGGGACGGAGCAGCAGCTCGCGTCGAATGGTGCCGGCCCGGGTCTGGATGTGAAGGGCGTTCCCCACCCGGGCGACGACCCCGCGCTCCCCCGGATCGAAGATGTCCCGCCGATCGAGCGCGATCGCCCGGACGACGGCCGGATCGGAGGACGGCACCATGCCGGAGTCGGCCGGCGCCTGCGCTGGGAGACGGGCCCAAACTCCGAAGATGAGTAGCGGAAGGACCGGCCGGACCCGCAAGAACGCTCCAGGGGACAAGAACCTCAAAGATACCACGTCGCTCAGGGGAGATCCGCGATACTCGCGAGAATCCGATGCGGCCTGATCGAACTGTTACGCAGGGTTTCTTCTCGAAACTTCCCGGTCCGGACCAGCCATCCCCAGAGCCCGGCTCGCTGGGCCCCATCCACGTCGGACCAGAGATCGTCTCCCACCATGGCGACCGGGCTTCCTGCCGGCAAGCCAAGGCTTCGAACCGCGGCAGCGAAGAAGGCCTCACTCGGCTTCCCCGCAACCGTCGCCTGGACGCCTGACGCATACTCCAACCCGGCGACGAAGGGGCCCGCATCCAAGGCCAGCCGGTCGCCCTCATGCCAGTACCGGTCGCGCGAAAGGGCAACCAGCACCGCGCCCCCCATGAGATAGTCGAAGGCCTCCTGGAGCAGCGTGTAGCTCCAGCGCTCGCCCAGATCTCCGAGCACCACGGCCTCCACCGTGCCGCCTCTCGGCTCGGTGGCGGTTCCGCCAACCAGCGTGAACCCGACCAGGTCGTCCAGCGCCGCCGAAGGCACGAAGGGCGCCACCCGTCGATACCCACCGGCCCTCAGCACCTGGGCGCCGGCGAGCGTGGCGGTAAAGATCTCCTCCGCCTCCACCGCGAAGCCGTCGCCTCGCAGTCGGTGCAGCAGCATGGTCCGGGAGCGGCTGGTCGTATTGGTGACCAGCCGAAACGGGATTCCCTCCCGGCGCAGTCGCCTCAGGGTCTCGACCGCCCCCGGGATGGCCGCCCCGCCAA
>Ga0326597_10002630_pt1 | contig 26625 bp, 23 predicted proteins | sample RVTome_12_FD_203789 | JGI IMG/M metagenome (GOLD analysis project Ga0326597, IMG submission 203789) | Soil microbial communities from uranium-contaminated site in the Upper Colorado River Basin, Wyoming, United States - RVT100D185 | ecosystem: Environmental > Terrestrial > Soil > Contaminated >... | reverse complement strand
GGCGGTGTAGGTCTTGCCGTCGTCCGAGAAACGGCCGTCCTCGAGGTGCGCCATCGGCGAGCCGGTGGAGTCGACCCAGATTCCGGTAAACGTCTTCGCGCCCGGATCGAAGCCGGTGAGGCCGTGCCCCAGGAACGGGGCGCCCATGAACGTCCCCTCGAAGTCGGTGACCAGCCAGTAGCCGCCGATCCCGACGCGGCACGTCTCCACGCCGGTCGAGCTTTGGCCCATCATCTCCACCTCGGCGTCCCACGTGCCGCAGAACGCGGAGAGCTGCTCCATCTCAGGCGCCGGCGCCGGCGGTCCGGCGTCCGACTCGTCGCCGAACTTGACGGTGACGCAGAACAAACTGATGCAGAGAAGGACGACCATGATCGCGTTCATCGTTTCGCTCCGTTTCCAGTGGACGGACCCTCCCCGGAAAGGCCACGCGCCGCCCCGGGGAAAGGGTCTGGTTGAATCAGGTCCGCGCGACCGTTCCGTAGCGCTGGGTGGCGAAGCCGACGATGGCGCCGAGGGCGGCGCCCGGAAGGGAGATCTCCAGCCAGTAGTGCTGTCCTCCCTCGCCGGGCATCGCCGCCACCGCGAGGCTGAGCACCAGGCCGACCGCCAGGCCGAGGGCGATGCCCTTGCCGAGCGAGGACGTCCGCCTGGCGTACCACCCCGCCGCGACGCCGGTGAGGATGCCCTTGAACGTCGAACCGATGATGATGCCGACGATCTGCTGCTGCACCTCCTCGTATCCGTAGAGGTACGAGGAGGCGCCGTCGATCAGCCCCAGCACGGCTCCGAGGATCAGTCCCACCAGAATCTTCGACATGACTCGTTCTCTCCAGCAGAGGATGTTGCGGATCGCCCTCCTGTTCAACGCGGGCGCCCGGTCCTTTAGCGTCCCGTGAAAAAAACCACGAGCGCGCGCAGCACGAGGTACCCGACGATCAGCCAGACCACGTACTGGTGGCGGGCGAGGAACCGCACCGAGCGCTCCAACGGGTTTTCCCGGTAGGCCTCGATCGGTTCCCGGTCGAGGAAGCGGGTCACGTCCTCCGCGAGCGCGACGATCGAGGGGTAGCGCTCGTCCGGATCTTCCGCGCGGGCCCGCGCGATCACCGCGCGAAGCGGGCGGTTTGCCAAGGCGCCGGCCAGGAACTCCAGGAGCGCGCCGGCGGCGTACACGTCGGCGCGCGCGTCGATCGCGACGCCTCCCCCCGCCCGCTGCTCCGGCGCCATGAAGCCGGGGGTGCCGAGGACCTCGCCGTGGCGCGTGATCCCCGGCGCATCGTCGCCGCCGCCCCGCGTGGCCAGGTCGCCCGGGAGCGCCAGGCCCCAGTCCATCACGTACAGCTCGCCGAACGGGCCGACCATGACGTTCTCCGGTTTGAGGTCGCGGTGGACGAAGCCGCGCTCGTGCGCGAACGCCACGATCTCGGCGAGGCGCAGCATCAGCCGCAGGCGCTCCGGCAGGGAGTGTCCGCCCGCCCGCCACTCCTCGAGGGTCTTTCCCTCCACGCGCTTCATCACGTAGTAGGTCCGGCCGTCCGGCAGCTCGCCCAGCTCGTGGACGGGCACGATGCCGGGGTGCTCGAGCGCCGCGACGCAGAACGCCTCCCGGCGCAGCCGCGCCGCCATCTGCCGATCGTCCTTCGCCTCGTTCACGACCTTGATGGCGACCATCCGGTCGAGCTGGGTGTCGCGCGCCAGCCAGACCGATCCCATGCCGCCGCGGCCGAGCCGCTCCAACACCTGGTAGCGCCCGCCGGGCGGTTCGGGCGGCTCGGTGTCGCGAAGCAGCCGCGCCAGCGGCTCGTCTTCCCGCGGGCTCACGCCGCTCCGCCCCCGAGCAACTCCCGCAGCTCGTCCTGGAACTCCTCCTCCGACTCGGTCTGCTCGCGCAGCAGGTCGAGAATGTTCTTGCGCAGCTCGCGCCGCGCGGCGAAGAGCCAGTTCGTCACCGTCGTCACCGGAATTCCCTGCTCGCGCGCCAGCTCGTCGTACGTGGGGCGGCTCTCCGTGCTTTCCGCCAGGTCGTAGCGGCGCAGGAGGTCGATGCGCGTTTCCTGTCCCTTCGCCTCCAGGTCCTGTCGCAGCTTCTCCATCGCGGCGGCGAGTAGCCCTTTCCGCCACTCCCCCTCGAACCAGGCGTCCACGTCGTCAGGAGCCGGAGGGTCCTCGCCTGCAACCTCCACGTCCTCCTCCATCTCGATGCACGCGTCGTCGAGCTGCCCGAGGCCAAGGAGCGGCTCCCCGCCGCCGCGTTTCAGCGCGTTGCGCGCTTTCGCCTCGTTCGCGTGATACCGGTCGAGGCAGAGCCTCAGAAACGTGCGGAAGCGGGAGCGCGCGGGGTCGTAGCCGGCGAAGAAGTCCTTCTCGATGGCGCGCGCGAAGAATCCTTGCGCCAGGTCCTTGGCGTCCTCATTCGATCGCCCGAAGCGCAGCCGCAGGGACCTGTACACCGGCCGCCAGTAGGCCCGGATCAGCGCGTCCCACGCGCGCTGCCTTTCTTCGGGCTCGCCCCGCGCGATCCGCGCCACGATCGAGAGCCGTGTCTCCGGAAAGGAGCGCCTGCCGCCGCCCATGTCGGTGTCTTGAGTCATGGCTGTAGTTTACTGACGGATGGAACCCGGTTCGATCTGCCGTTCACGCCCCACTTGGGAACTGGCGATGCGGTCCGAGTCGGGATAGTCTGGGAACGACGGTTTTCGGAGCTCTCCGTGCTGCCTCACCGTGTGGAACCTGGAGCCGCAGATGAAGGATGAATTCCTGAGTCCGGAAGATCTCGACCTCCGAAACCTGACTGAAGAGGAGCTGTTCGCCTACTGGGACCTCTGGTTGGTGCAGGCCCAGAAGACCAACGATCAGGATGCACGGACCTACTCTCATGGCGTCTTCCAGGTCGAGCCGCCCTGGCCCGAGCACCCCGGCCACCAGGGTGGATAGATTCGAGTCCAACCTTTTACGGCGCGTTCGGTCGTGAAGCGCGCCGGCATCCTCATCGCCTGCGCCTGCGCGGTCTGGGCCGCGGCCGCACCCGCGCTCGCGGACCCGCCGCCGCCCGGGGTGGTCATCCACCACGCCAAGGCGTCGAGCGGGCTCTACATCGGGTCGCCGTCCCTGTGCGTGCTCGAAGACGGAACCTACCTCGCATCGCACGACGAGTTCGGCCCCAAGAGCGGCGAACACCGGCGCGCGCGCGGGCGGATCTACCAGTCGGCCGACCGCGGCGCCGTTTGGCGACAACTTGCCGAGCTCGACGGATTCTTCTGGACCAGCCTGTTCGAACACCGCGGCGCCGTCTACGCGCTCGGCACCGACCGCCACCACGGCCGGCTGGTCATGAGGCGCTCGGACGACGGCGGACGCACCTGGACCCACCCGGCGACGGCGGAAACCGGCCTGCTCGCCGAGGGCCGCTGGCACACCGCGCCGGTGCCGGTGGTCGAGCACGACGGCCGGCTGTGGCGGGCGGTCGAGGACGCGGACGGCGGCTCGAAATGGGGCGAGCGCTATCGCGCCCGCATGTTGTCCGCCCCGCTCGACGCCGACCTGCTGCAGGCCGGCTCCTGGACGATCTCGAACCCCGTGGCCCGCGACCCGAAGTGGCAGGGCGGCGCATTCGGCGGCTGGCTCGAGGGCAACGCGGTGGTCACCCCGGACGGCGAAATCGCAAACATCCTGCGCGTCGAACTCGAGGCGGTGCCGGAGCAGGCCGCCGTCGTGAACGTCAGCGCCGATGGCAAGACCGCCCGCTTCGATCCGGCCACCGGGTTCGTCGAGTTCCCCGGCGGGGCGAAGAAGTTCACCATCCGCAAGGATCCCGCCGGTCCGGGTTACTGGTCGCTCTCGAACGTCATCCCCGAACGCCGCGCCCGCGCCGGCCGCCCGGGCGGCATCCGCAACACGCTGGCGCTCGTCCACAGCGCCGACCTGCGCGCCTGGCAGGTCCGCTGCATCCTGCTGGATCACCCGGACGTGGCCCGACACGCGTTCCAGTACGCCGACTGGCGGTTCGACGGCGACGATCTGATCGCCGTCTGCCGCACCGCCTGGGACGATGCCGAGGGCGGCGCGCACAACGCTCATGACGCGAACTTCCTGACCTTCCACCGCTGGAAGAACTTCCGCGCGCTCACGCGTGACGACGACGTGCCCCTTGATCCGGCCGATGAGCCGCCGGCCGGCAACCCGCTGATGCGCGGCGCCGACCCCCATGCCGAGTGGATCGACGGCGCATGCTGGATCTACGCCACCGGCCTGCGGCCAGCCGGCGGGCAGTTGTTCGCCGCCGCCTCGCCCGAGCTGGAGCATTGGACGGTTCACGGACCGGTGCTCGACCTCGACGGGATCCCTTGGGTGCGGGCCGACGGCCGCCTTCGGGCCGGGGCCTGGGCGCCCTGCATCGCGCGGCGGGACGGCCGCTGGTTCTTCTACTATTCGGTCGGCCCGCAGTCGGCCGCGTTTCCGTCCCGGATCGGCGTCGCCGTCGGATCCTCGCCGGCCGGACCGTTCGAGGATTCGGGCCAGCCCCTGCTGACCGGCGGCGACGGCTTCGAGGCGATCGATCCGATGGTATTCGAAGACCCCGAGTCCGGCCAATGGCTGCTGTATGCCGGCGGCAGCGCGGGCGCGAAGCTGCGCGTGTTCGAACTCGACGCGGACATGATCTCGTTCGCCCGCGAGATCCCCGTCGACACCCCGCCGCGGTTCACCGAGGGCGCCTTCATGCACCGTCACGAGGGCGTCTACCACCTGACCTACAGCCACGGCCGCTGGCAATACGGCGACTACTCGGTGCACCACGCGAGCGCCCCTTCGCCGGTCGGCCCGTGGACCTACCGCGGCCCGATCCTGACCAGCGACGAGGGGCACAAGGGGCCGGGCCACCATTCGATCGTCCGCCGGCCCGACACCGGCGAGTGGTTGATCTTCTATCACCGCTGGCAGAACGCCGGCGGCGACGGCCCGTATTCGGGGCCGCGGCAGATCGCCGTCCAGCGCCTGGTCCACCTCGCAGGCGGCGGCATCGCCCCGGTGAAGATGACCGACTGATGCATGCTGCTGATTCGTGTACGACGTGGGTCAGGGATCAAGGATGCAGGACCCATTCCACCCATTCGATGACGTCTCGGAAGATCCACCTGCGTATCGGGGCTCCTCGAGGTGAGTTGCCCTCGGCCGAAAGCGGCGCGACCCATAAAGTGAGAATTCGCCCTCGCGCACGCCTTGCTCCGTGGGCAACATGATCTCCGCCATGAGCCTGCTCTCGCCTCGCGCGACCCTCGTTTCCATGATCTTGATCGTCCAGGCCGCGCTCGCGGTGTCCGTGGCCTACGTCTGTGCCAGTGTCGAGAACACCCTCCTGCGTAACGGCAAGTGGACCTCGACGAAGCTCGCGCTCGAGAAGCAGGTCATGTCGGCTCTCGTCTACATGAACTCGCGCCAGGCCCTCTCCGGGGAGCGGCTCAACCTGGGCCGCTGGCATGGTTACCAGGAGGTCATCTATCACGAGGCGTTGCCGTTGCGAGACGTGTCGTTCGATCTGCTCCTGCCGGAACAATCGTACCTGACCTTCGTTTTCGGCAAGACCCAGGAGCGCTTCCGCGGGATTCTCCTCGGCACTCCTCCCTTTTCGAGTCTCTACTTCACGGCGCTCGACAGTGGTGAATTCCTCTCCAGCGCGCCGCTTCCGGACGCTCGGCCCAAGGCGGGCGTGTGGACACGGCTCACGGTGGAGTTCGCGGGCGATCATTTTTCCGCCGCGCTCGACGGTGTGCCGGTGGCGAGCTTTCCGATGGACCCGATGGGCATGCAACGCTTCGGCTTTCGCGGATGCGCGCGCGAAGTTTTCGTCGATGATCTCGTCGTCCACCGATCCGGCCCTGGGGGCACGGTCTCGGTCATACGCGAGACCTTCTGGAACGGGCGCGGCTTTGCCCTGGCGTTCGCTTCCGTCGCCGCGGCGCTGTTGCTGCTCGATCTCCTTGCGCTGCTGGTCTATCGCGGGCGCGGCGCGCGGGGGCAGAAGCCGCTCTTTGCCGCGCTCGCGGCCTCGCTCCTGCTGCTGGTCGCGGGAGCGGCGGTCGTCGCCGTTTATGTCACCAGATTCTCCGGCTCGTACGGCGTTCCCGATGCGGAACGCGAGCGCGCCTGGCGCGCGCGCGAGGCTCAGCGCATCAACGAGGCTCTCAGCAGCGAGCGTCAGGCGCTCCCGGAAGGCGGCGATCGGGTGCTGTTCGTCGGCTCGTCCCAGACCTGGGGCGCCGGCGCGACGCGGGAGGAAGACACGTTCGTGCACGCGATCGAATCACGACTCGCCGTGAACGATCCGCCGATCGAATGCATCAACGCGGGCGTGTCGGGACTGACGGCCGGAGAGTTGTTCCGTCTCTATCGGGAGGAGTGGCTGAGCTTCGCGCCGCGGCTCACGGTCATCAACCTCTCGACCAACGACGAGGACGCTGCCGCTTTCGAGCAGGCTCTCGAGCAGTTCGTCGCGCTCAACGAGGAGCACGGCGTTGCCACCCTGTTCGTCCTGGAACCGAACTCGACCGAGTTCACTCCCCGCAGTCCGCGGCTCCATCCCGTCATGCGCCGCGTCGCCGAGCGTCATGCCGTGCCCGTCGTGGACGCTCATGCGTATCTGGCCGAACGCTCCGATCGGGGGTTCCTCTGGTGGGACGTCGTGCATCCCACGTCGTTCGGTCATCGACTCATCGCCGAATGCCTCGCGGAGGAGATCCGTGATGCGGTTCGCGGTTTTCCTCGAGCAGGCGATGCCGCGCCGAACAAGTAGCGGCCGGCCCGCGGTGGGTTCTGGGGCGAGTCCGGGTCGAATCGCGCCGAGTTCGAACGCCGCGCCGCCGCGCGTCGCGGACGCGGAGCAGAAGGCGGCCCTGCGGCGCCTGCCGGCGAGGAAGCGGCGATCATGAGCGCCGGATCGCCGGCTCGCTCGCGATCGCTTTCCGCCGCGCCCGCAACTCTCGAGGGCGTCAGCCCCGCCGGGGCAGTTCGAAGATCCGGCAGACCGCCCGATGCACCTCGTCCAGGTAGCGCGACGCGGGGCCGCGCAGCGTTCCGGCGTTGATCAGTTGCGGGACGCTGAGGAGGACGCCGGAGAAGTGGCCCATCGCCAATTCGGGGTCCATCGGTTCGAGTTCCCCGGCGGCCGTGGCCTGACTGATCATGCCGGTGAAGATCCGGCCTTGACGGCCGGTGATCTCGCGGTGCTCGTCCGCGAAGTTGTGGGTGGTCAACAGCACGAACGTGAACGCCTCGGGAGAGCGGTCGAAGTGCTCGTAGGAGACTCGAATCCACTCGAGGAGCTTGTCGGCCAGTGGTCCCGCTTGTGCCGCGATCCGTTCCTTGGCCGCCGCCATCTCGTCGACGATGCGGCGGTAGATCGACAGGATCAGGTCGTCCTTGCTGAGGAAATGGCGATAGAGCGCCGCCTCGGTGACTCCAGCCCGGGCGGTGATCATCCGCACGCTGGTCCCGTCCGCGCCGCGCCCGGCCACCAGCGACATGGCCGCCTGAACCACCGCTTCCTTGCGGCTGTTGCGCCGCGCCGTCATCGGTCGAGACCCACATGACCGAGAGGAGCGGCCCGGTGATTCCGGTCGCTCCTCTCGAGTACTGCCAGGTGGGTCCTCTTTCCAGAAGCTTCCACTGGATCAGATCAAGGCGTTGCCCGGCCCGGCCCGAGCAATGGGCAGGCGAAGTAGTGCAGGACGCCGTCGCCGTCGAAATCCTCTCTCCAGCGGCCGCCCAGGTAACCCTTGTCGCCCGGTCCGAAATCGGTCTCGAGACCGTTCGGTCCCATTTCGAGGTCCTGGAAGGGTCCCTTCGGCGGCAGCGGATCGGCGGTCACGACGGAGTCATAGAACAGGTTCTGGCTGCGAACGAAGACGACGGGTCCATCCCCGCGTCCCCCGACGCCGCCACGATCCGCATTGGCGGAATCCACCGCGAACGCCGCCACGACGGCCACGCTCGCCGAGAGCAGGAGTACGGCCAGCCCAGGTTTCTTCATGGTCTGTTTCCTTTCCAGAGGGGTGCATGACCCTTCTGTCGAGAGCAGCGAGCTTGAGTCAGTGAACGTGTACTGAATAACGCGCCGCTTCCGGCGGTCAACTCGCTCGTCTTCATTTTCTCGGGGACCCGGACCCTGAGGACTCAGACCCGATCGGCTCAGTCTTCTTCCAGCTTGAAGCCGACCTTGAGGCCGACCTGGTACTGGTCGATCTGGTTGCCCGTGACCCGTCCACGGATTTCCGTGACTTCGAACCACTCGAGCTGGCGGACGGTGGACGACGCCTTGGCAACGGCCTTGCTGATGGCGTCCTCGACCGACTTGCTGGAGGTGCCGATGATTTCGAGTTTCTTGTGAATCGAGTCCGTCATGGTTCTCTTCCGTTCTGCTGAGGGCGGTTGGATGGTGTGACCCGCGAGCTTCCGCAAGGTCCATGCCGTACGCGGAGACGGAGGATGCGAAGACCGCGGCCTTGCCGGCGGTTCGCGCGATTCCTTTGTAGAAACTCCACGCGCGCGTGAGCCGAATGGACCGCTGGGGGATTCGGCACGGATGTTGTTCCTCGGGAAGGAGATCTCGGTCGAACAGCAGGAGGTGACCGGTGAACAAGCTGACTCTCATTCCGGCGCTCATTGCCGCTTCGTTGGGCGGTGCCGGCGATGATTCGTGTTGCGCGCAAGTTCCCGACGCGCGGTCTGCCCTGGAGACCGACATTCCGGACGCCCGCATCGCCCTCGCGGTCGAGGACGAGATCCTGGGGGGCACCGTGACGGGTGGCGGACGGATCGAGGTGACGTCGATGGGCGGGATCGTGACCGTGAAGGGGACCGTCGACGATCTGCTGACGCGCAAACGGGCGATCGACCTGGCCGCGACCATCAAGGGAGTTCGCGGGGTCATCGATCAGCTCGAGGTCCTGCCGCGACGCGGACGTTCCGACCGGCGGATCGAACTGGACGTGCGGCAGGCCCTGCTTCGGGATCCGGCCACCGAGGCTCATGAAGTCGATGTGTCGGTCGATGCCGGGCTCGCCACGCTGACGGGAACCGTTCAATCGTGGGCGGAAAAGCAACTTTGTCTCGAGGCCGCGTACGGCGTGCCCGGCGTCCTGGACGTCGTGGATGACCTGGGGATCAAGACGAGCGCGGAGCGCACGGATGACGAGATCGAGAGCGAAGTGGCGGGTCGGATCCGCAATGACATCTGGGTCGAGGACGGGCTGCTTTCGGTCGAGGTGGACCAGGGCGTCGTCCATCTGCGGGGCTCGGTCGGCAGCCTGTGGGAACGCAATCGGGCCGAACGGATGGCTCGCGTCGCGGGTGTCCGCGACGTCGATACGGACGCGCTCGAGGTCGCCTGGTGGAAGCGATCCGAGATGCGCCGGGGCAGGCCCGCAGAACCGCGGTCGGATCAAGCGATCGAGGAAGCCGTGGAGCTGGCGCTGCACCTCGATCCCCGGGTGGGCCCCCACCCGCCGATGGTCGACGTGGAGGACGGAGTCGCCTACCTTCGCGGGCAGGTCGCAAGTCACGCGGCCCGGCTGGCGGCGATCCGGGACGCGCGCAACACCGTGGGCGTCGGACGGGTCAAGGAGTTCCTGGTCATCCAACCCGACGTCGAGATCGAGGATCGCGACCTGGCCCAGGATGTTCGCGGCTGGTTGCTGGTCGATCCGTGGGTCGGGCTCGATCCGATCACCGTCGGCGTGAACCGCGGTGTCGTTCGACTGAGCGGAACCGTCGGGAGCCACGTCGAGCGGCGGCACGCCGAGGACCTGGCGGGACGGGTCAAGGGGGTCCGGAGGGTCCACAACCACCTGGACGTACGCGCGCCGGGGGACGACCTCGCCGGCGACGTGGAGATCGAGCAGGAGATCGAGAGTCAGCTTTTCTGGAGCCCGTTCGTGGCCGCCTCGGAGATCGACGTGAGCGTCGTCGACGGCATCGCCACCTTGAGCGGCGCGGTGGAGTCGTGGCCCGAGTATTACGCGGCCGAGAAGAACGCGCGCGACGGCGGCGCGCGCCACGTCATCAATCGGATCCGCGTGCGGCACGTCCTGCCCGGTGAGAGCGAAGGTTGAATCGCCGGAAGGGGTGATCGCAGTGCGCGCAAACTCCTCGCGGCGGGATCCCGCGGAAGCGAACCCGATCGGGGTGGCCGGGCGGAACTGCCAGGCGGTGACGCGCGCGGACCGCGTCGCCTGGCTGATCGATGCCGCCGAGTACTACCGGCGGCTCCGGGAGGCCCTCTACCGCGCGCGCCGTTCGATCCACATCATCGGCTGGGACTTCGACAGCCGCGTCGACCTGTTGCGGGAGGCCGGCCAGGGTCCGGTGCGGATCGGCGATGTGCTGAACGACGTCGTGTCGCGCCAAAGGCACCTGCATGCCTACATCGTGATCTGGGACTACTCCACGATCTTCGCGCTCGACCGCGAGCCGCTGACGATCTTCCGCATGGGCTGGAGGAACCACCGCCGGATCCACGTGCGCTATGACGCCAAGCATCCATTCGGGGCCTGCCGCCATGAGAAGCTGGTGGTGATCGACAACCGCGTCGCCTTCTGCGGCGGTCTCGACATCGCCGAGCGACGCTGGGACACGCCCGAGCACGGGCCGGCCAACGAGCTTCGCCGCGACCAGAGCGGGCGGCCGTACACGCCGGTCCACGACGTGCAGCTCTGCGTCTCGGGAGAAACAGCAGAACTGCTCGGCCATCTGGCCCGCGATCGCTGGCGGGCCGTCGCGCGGCGCGGCCCGGTTCGACCGGAGCAGGGCGATCACGATCCGTGGCCGCCGGATCTCGAGCCGCACTTTCGCGACGCCCGCGTCCTGCTGGCGCGGACGCAGCCCGAGTTCGGTGGTCGTTCCGGGGTGCGCGAAGTCGAGCGGCTGTACCTCGACTCCATTCGGGCCGCCCGGCGAACGATCTACATCGAGAACCAGTACTTCGCCTCGGCCGTGATCGCGGAGGCGCTGGGCCGGCGCCTGCAGGAGCCCGACGGTCCCGAGATCGTGATGGTGCTGCCGCTCGGATGCTCGGGCTGGCTCGAGGAGCGCACCATGGGAGCGCGGCGCCAGAAACTCCTGGGACGGTTGAAGGCGATGGACCGCCACCGGCGGTTCTGCGCCTGCTGGCCGAAGGCCGGAGCCGACCAGGCGATCCACATCCACTCGAAGGTGATGGTGGTCGACGACCATCTGCTGCGCGTCGGTTCGTCGAACCTGGTCAACCGCTCGATGGGCATGGACAGCGAGTGCGACCTGGCCGTCGAGGGGACCGACCCGGAATCACGGAAAAGCATCCGCCGGTTCCGGGACCAACTCGTCGCCGAACACCTCGGGGTGCAGCCTGAGGAACTCGCGGGCGCGATGGGCGCATCCGATTCCCTGGTGCAGGCGATCGATGCGCTCCGGTCCGGTGAACGCACGCTGGTTTCCTTGAACGAGGAACCGCAGGATCCGGGCGCGCCGCCGCCGCCGGCCGTGTTCGATCTGACCGAGCTGTCCGACCTGGCGGATCCCGAGCGGCCCATGGAAGTCACGCGGCTGATCGACCGATTCCTCCCCGAGATCGAGGAGGAACGGCGCGTACGCCAATGGTACTGGTTGGTGGCGGCCTCGCTGGCGTCGGTCTCCCTGGTGCTGTTTCTCGGCTGGAAGACGGGCGGCTGGCTCCGATTCGTCGACTTCATCCGTGAGGCGCAGGACGGCCTTCCGGCGCCGCTCCTGGTGGTGCCGGCGGCTTTCATCGTGGGACAGGCGCTGTTCGTGCCCTTGAACCTGCTGATGCTCCTCGGCTTCATCCTGCTCGGCGGATGGGAGGGCCTCCTGCCCGTCGCCCTCGGCGCCTACTCGACGACGCTCACCGGCTACCTGCTCGGGCGCGTCGCCGGCCGTTCGACCGTGCGGGTCGTGGCCGGGCGCCGCCTCAACCGGCTGAGCCGCAAGCTCTCTCGACATGGAGTCTCGGCCGTCGCCGCCGTGCGCCTTCTGCCGGTGGCTTCGGCGCAGCTCGTGAACCTCGTCTGCGGAGCATCGAAGATCCGGTGGGGTTCCTACCTGCTGGGCTCGCTGCTCGGCATCCTCCCGGGAGTGTTGTTGCTCTCGCTCCTGGGCGAGGGAGCGCGCCGCCTGCTGCTCGAGCCCGGACCCGGGTCGATCGGACTGTTTCTCGTCATCGCCACGCCGATCGCATTGGGATTGGCCTGGATCCGCGGGCAGCTCGACAATCACGTGGTCGGGCCCGCCTCAGGCCATGGCTGAACCGCTGACCGTCGCCACCTACAACGTCCATGGGTTCGCCGGCGCCTGCGGCCGGCCGGATCCCGAGCGGATCGCCGCCGTCGTGCGCGAGATCGACGCCGACGTCCTGGCGCTGCAGGAGGTCGTCTATCCGGCCGCGGTCGATCTCGCGCCGCGGACTCTGGAACGGCGCTTCCCCGGCTACCACTGCGTCGCGGCTCCGACCCGCCCGCATGGAAGCGGCTTGCTCGGCAACGCCATTCTGTCTCGTCTGGAGGTTCGCGCGGCGCAGCGCTTCGATCTCTCCCGGCACCGGCGCGAACCGCGCGGAGCGCTTCAGGTGACGGTCGACTGCGGCGGCGCGGACCTCAGCGTGGTGACGGCCCATTTCGGCCTGCGACATCGCGAGCGCCGCCACCAGTCCCGGAGCTTGATCCGGCTGCTGACCCAGCCGCTGGCGCCGTTTCTGATCCTGCTCGGCGACTTCAATGACTGGCTGCCCGGAAGCCCGGTCATCCGCCGCCTGCAGGCTCATCTCGGCCGCTCGCCGCGCGTGCCGTCCTATCCCGCGCGCTGGCCGCTCCTGGCACTCGATCGGATCTGGGTCCATCCCGGAAGCGCCTTGCTAGAGGTCAGCGTCCATCGTAGCGAGGCCGCGCGCCGCGCCTCCGACCACCTTCCGCTGGTCGCCCGCGTGGCCAGGCCGTGATCCGCGGGCCGGCGGCCGTGGAAGTTCAGCAGACTTTCTCGCCCTCGTTCATCATCGACACCTACGCTTCGGGGCTTCGGGGCTTCGGGTCCGATCGCATCGTTCAAGGCCTACTGCAGTCCGCCGGAGGTCCACCCTCGCGAGCGATGGACCGATTTTGGGCCACACGGTTACAGGCGATTCCGGCAACGGGGAGGATGTTGGCCCGGGCCGTGTTCTGGTATGCTTGCCGGCTTTGCAACACGCGCCGATTTCAGCTTGTTCGACCAGAGGACTGCCCATGCCATCCGCCCCATCTGCAAAGATCACCTGGACCCAGATCGACGAGGCGCCGGCCCTCGCCAGCTATTGCTTCCTGCCGATCGTGCGGGCTTTCACCAAGGGCACTGGGGTCGAGATCGAGACGGCCGACATCTCACTGGCCGGCCGGATCCTTGCGAACTTTCCGGAGCAACTGCGCGAGGAGCAGCGGATTCCGGATGAGCTCGGCCGCCTGGGCAAGTTGACCCAGAGCCCCGCCGCGAACATCATCAAGCTGCCGAACATCAGCGCCTCGATCCCCCAGCTCCTGGCGGCCGTCAAGGAGCTGAAGCAGCAGGGGTACGATCTTCCGGAGTACCCCGAGGAACCCGAAAACGACGAACAGCGGGCCCTGGCGGCGCGCTTCGCGGTCGTGTTGGGCTCGGCGGTCAATCCGGTTCTGCGCGAGGGCAATTCCGATCGCCGGGCGGCCGCCTCGGTCAAGGCGTTTGCGCGGACGCACCCGCACAAGATGATGAGGGACTGGCCGGAGTCGGGCTCGAAGACACGCGTGGCGCACATGGAAGAGGGCGACTTCTACGGCAGCGAGCGTTCGCTCACGATGGACGCGGCCGGCGGCCTGCGCATCGAGTTCGCAGGGCTGGACGGCCGGGTTCAGGTGCTCAAGGAGCGGTTGCGCCTCGAGCCGGGCGAGATCATCGATTCCGCCGTCTTGAACGTCGCGGACTTGCGCGCCTTCTACGCCCGGGAGATGCGGCAGGCAAAGGCCGACGGCGTGCTGCTCTCGCTGCACCTGAAGGCCACCATGATGAAGGTGTCCGACCCCGTCATGTTCGGCCACTGCGTGTCGGTCTACTTCGACCAGGCGCTTTCCAGGCACGCCGCTGCCCTGGCCGGGATCGGCGCCAACGTGAACAACGGACTGGCCGACGTGCTCGAGAAGCTCGATCGGCTGCCCGCCGTCCTGCGGGAGGAGATCGAGGCCGACATCGAGGCCTGTTACCAGAGCGGCCCGCCGCTGGCCATGGTCGATTCGCGCAAGGGCATCACCAACCTCCACGTCCCGAACAACGTGATCGTGGACGCCTCCATGCCGGTCGTGATCCGCGACGGCGGCCGCATGTGGAACCGCGACGACGAACTGCAGGACACGGTGGCGATGATTCCCGATCGCTGCTACGCCGGGATCTACCAGGCGGTGGTGGAGGATTGCAGGATGCACGGCCAGTTCGAGCCCGCGGTCATGGGCAGCGTTTCCAACGTGGGGCTGATGGCGAAGAAGGCCGAGGAGTACGGCTCGCACGACAAGACCTTCCTGGCGCCGGCCGAGGGGTCGATCCGCGCGGTCGGTGAGGACGGAACGGTGCTGCTCGAGCAGGCCGTTTCAGAAGGCGACATCTTCCGGATGTGTCAGACCAAGGATGAGGCCGTTCGGGATTGGGTCAAGCTGGCCGTGACGCGCGCCCGCGAAAGCGGCGCGCCGGCGATCTTCTGGCTCGACCCGATGCGCGGGCACGACGCCGAGGTCATCCGGAAGGTCGAGAGCTACCTGCCCGAGCATGACCTCGACGGTCTCGACATCCGCGTGCTCCCGCCGGTGGACGCGATGAAGCTGTCGCTCGAGCGCATCCGCCGCGGCCAGGACACCATCGCCGTCACCGGCAACGTGCTGCGCGACTACCTGACCGACCTGTTTCCGATCCTGGAGCTTGGCACCAGCGCCCGCATGCTCTCGATCGTGCCGTTGCTCGAGGGCGGCGGTCTGTTCGAGGCCGGCGCGGGCGGTTCGGCGCCGAAGCACGTGCAGCAGTTCCTGAGCGAGGGGCACTTGCGCTGGGACTCGCTGGGCGAATACTGCGCGCTGGTGCCGTCGCTCGAGCATTTCGCGCAGTACACGGGGAACGCGCGCGCCCTGCTGCTCGCGAAGACCCTCGACGAGGCCGTGGGCAAGTACCTGGAGAATGCGCGCTATCCGTCGCGCAAGGTCCATGAGATCGACAACCGCGGCTCGACCTTCTACCTGACTCTGTACTGGGCGCAGGCGCTGGCGGGTCAGGACGAGGATTCCGAGCTGAAGGCGCGATTCACCCGGTTGGCCGCGGCGCTCGCTCACCACGAGGCGACCATCGCCGGTGAACTCCTGGCGGCGCAGGGCCGGCCGGTCGACCTCGGCGGCTACTACCATCCCGACGTGCTGGCTTGCGATCGTGCGATGCGCCCCAGCGCGACGCTGAATGGGATCATCGACGAGCTGGCGTGACGCGCGCGCCGGCTCCTGATCAGGGAACGGGAAGATTGTAGAAACGCGCTCGCCGGCGCCCCGGGACCGGACGGGCCCTGACGGGCCGTGCAGCGAACGGGTCCGCGCCCGCCCGCGCCCGCCCGCGGCTGCCGGTATGACAGTTGCATAAGTTGCCGGGCAATGTCCACCAGACCGCTCAGCCAGACCCATGCAGGAGGACGTCATGGTCACCAAACTCGACACGATCACCGGTCAGGAATTGAAGCGGAAGCTCGAGGGCGGGAAACCGAACAACGAGGACCGCTCCAAGGGTTTCGCGCTGGTAAACGTGCTGGGCCCGAAGGAGTTCGAGCGCGAACACATTCCGGGGTCGATCAACATCCCGGTGGGAAACGAAGAGGAGTATGAGCAGCGCTTCGACAAGAACAAGGAGATCATCGTCTACTGCGCGTCTCCATCCTGCGACGCCTCGGAGCGCGCCGCGAAGAGCTTGATGGACCGCGGCTTCCAACACGTGGTGGATTACGAGATGGGCATGTCGGACTGGAAGAGCGCCTCGGCTTGATCTGCCTCGACTTGATCTGCCTCGACTTGATCTGCCTCGACTCGATCTGCCTCGACTCGATCTGAAGGAGAACGGACCATGCCTCTCGGCCCCAGTGTGCACGCCAAGGCGATTGAACTCATACGGCTCGCCGTCCAGATGACGACCGACGCGGGCTCCGGTCATCCGACGTCCGCCGCGAGCCTGGCGCATCTGGTGACCATGCTGCTCTACCAGCACATGCGTTACGCTCCGGATCGTCCCGACGACGTCAACGCCGATCGCCTGGTGCTGTCGGAAGGCCACGCCTGCCCGATCGTCTACGCCGCGGCAGCCGACCTCGGCATCGCGATCGGCCGCAACCAGCGCCGTCCGATGACGCGCGAGGACGCGCTCGATCTCCGCCGGATCAGCAGCGAGATCGACGGGCATCCGAATCCGGCCGAGGGCTTTCCGTTGTTCCCCGCCGCCACGGGCTCGCTCGGCCAGGGCCTGTCGATGGCGGCCGGACTCGCGCTGGCCGCGCGCATCGACGGCCTGGACCGCCGGGTGTTCTGCGTGATCGGCGACGGCGAAAGCCGTGAAGGGCAGATCTGGGAGGCGGCCGATCTGATCGTGGAACAGCGGCTCACGTCGGTCTGCACGATCTTCAACTGCAACCGCTTCGGTCAGACGGGTGAGGTCAGCGCGCAGCAGTCCCCCGGCAGCCTGGCGGACAAGCTCACCGCCTTCGGCTTCGAGGTGGTCTCGATCGATGGCCATGATCCGGACGAGATCAACGCCGCGCTGCTGTACCACGCCACAGGCGGCGGAGAGCGCCCGCTGGCGATCGTCGCCCGAACCGTCAAGGGGTACGGCATGCCCTCGCTCCAGGGTTCGGACCACCACGGACAGGCGGTTCCAGAAGACCAGCTCGAAGCCGTGCTCGGCGAGCTCGAGGAGACCTCGCGGCGGATCGGCGCCGACTGGACGCCGGGAACGCTCCAGATCCCGCCCATGCCGGCCGCGACTGCCGAGCAGCCGCGGTTCGATTCCTCCGATTCCAAGGAACTGCCGAGCTCGCTGTTCGACGTCTTGACGGCGGAGCAGCGAAAGGCGGGCACGCTCGCGCCGCGCAAGGCCTTCGGGCTCGCGCTGCGGGCGCTCGGCCGCGTCGATCCAAGGATCGTGGTGCTCGATGGGGACGTCGGCAATTCCACCTACACCGATGAGTTCGCCAAGGACGAGGATCTGCGCCATCGATTCGTCCAGTGCTACATCGGCGAGCAGAACATGGTCTCCTGCGCGGTCGGGCTGGCCGCCGGGCGCATGCGGCCGTACGTCGCAAGCTTCGGGAAGTTCCTGACGCGGGCCTACGATCAGGTCGAGATGGCGCTCATCGCCAGGCTTCCGCTCAAACTCATCGGCTCGCACGTCGGCGTCAGCCTCGCGGCCGACGGGCCGAGCCAGATGGCGCTGCCGGACCTGGCCTTCTTCCGCGCGTTCACGGAGCTGAAAACGAACGACCAGCCGATGTTCCACGTGCTCACGCCGTCGGACGCCGTATCGGCATACGCCCTGACGATCGCCATGGCCGGCCACGAGGGATCGTTCTACCTGCGCTGCTTCCGGCCGGGGGTTCCGTTCCTCTATGAGCCCGGAGAGTTCCCGATCGGCGGGCACCGGGTTCTCGCGGAGGGTTCGGATCTGCTGATCGCATCGTGCGGTTACATGGTGCATGAGGTCTTGAAGGCGCGCGAGGAACTGGTGACGCTCGGCATCCGGCCCGCGGTCGCCGATTTCTATTCGCTGCCCTTCGACCGCGAGTCGGCCGGTGAACTGGTCCGCTCGTGCGGCGGCCGGGTCCTGGTCGTCGAGGACGACTATGGCGGTCCGCTGGGAGCGGCCTTCGCCGAGGCGGCCACCGCCGAGTTCGGCCATGTGCTGGTGGACCGCATGTTCGTGCGGGAGGTGCCGAAGTCCGGGCGAACGCCCGAGGCCGTCCTCCGCTATCTGGGTCTCTCGGCGAAGGACATCGTCGAGCGGGCGACTCGTGTGGCTTCCGGCGTGCCGAGTGCATAGCGGAGAGCACCCGCCTCGCGGCCAACCCGCGAAGTCCCCGACGTCCCCGATTTCGACGAGACGGGTGGTCGCGGGCTCCCTGATCCTGGTCGCCGGTCTGCTGGGGCTGGCGGCGGCCTGGCGCTGGACGCCGCTCTCGGACTGGCTCTCTCCGCAGAGGTTGTCGGAATGGGTGGAGTCGGTGCAGTCGCCGTACCTCCAGCTCGCCCTGGTCATGGGCGCATACGTCGTGGGCGGGATGCTGGTCTTGCCGCTGACGGTGCTGGTCATTGCGACCGCGATCGCGTTCGGTCCGTGGCTGGGGCTCGGCTACGCAATGGCCGGCGCGATGGCCAGCGCGCTCGTCAGCTATGCGGTGGGCGCCTTGATCGGCCGCAACCACTTGCTCCGCATGGCGGGCTCGCGCATCGACCGGCTGAGCCGGACCGTCGCCCGGCGCGGCGTCCTGGGCGTGGTCACGGTCCGCCTGGTGCCGCTGGCTCCCTACACATTGGTCAACGTCGCCATCGGAGCCTCCCACGTTCGTCTGGTCCACTTCGCCCTGGGGACGTTCCTGGGCCTGCTGCCCGGCCTGGTCTCCACGACGCTCCTGGCCGGCAGCCTGTATGAACTTCTCTTCCGGCCGAGCAAGTTCAGCCTGCTGATGCTCGGTCTGGCCGCCGTGTTCGTCATCGCCAGCGTGCTCTTCGCCGTTCGCTGGCGGAGGCAGCACCCTTCAATCGCCGAGGGGGCCGAGAGGGCCGAGAGGGATTGACGAGGTGGCGGCCGGCGGCACGTCATTCGCTTCGGGCGCCTGCCATGAAGTCTCTCATCCTCATGTCGAACACCGGGAGACCGGATCCGGAGCATCCGCCGACACCGCTGCCGCCGGACACGCCCGGGAATCCTGATCCGTCCCCGCCACCCACGACGCCTGACCCTCCGGAACCTGCGGAGCCTCCGGTCCCGCCGCGGCCGCCGGAAACACCCCTTCCGGATCCTGAACCACAACCGCCGCCGCCTGACCAGCCGCCGTCCCCGCGCGACCCGCCCCGCCCTGCACCTCCGCCGCGGCGACTCCGGTGAGCCGCGGACTCCGGTGAGCCGCGATTGTAGAAGTGCGCCGAGCGGGGGACGACTAACCGGTCCGTCGCGTGAAGCCGCTGATCAATGAGACGATGAACAGCACGACAAACAGGAAGAAGGCAATCTTGGCCGCCGTGACAAAGGCAAACTGAATGAAACCGAAGCCGAGCAATCCGGCCACGATCGCGATCACGAGAAATGTCAAAGTCCAGTACAGCATCGGCGACGGTCTCCACTCAACGGCTTGCGGACGATCGACCTCAGGTCGGGCATCCTGAGAAGGAGTTCATTCACTCTTGACGAGCGCGACGCACGCGACGTGCCACGCCTTGCCTCCTTTGCCTCCTTTGCTGGTGGGCGATCCGGGAGTCTGTACAACCGGGCCGGAAGGTCCACTGCGGATGACCGGCACGCACCGTGCTTGCCTTGCGGAATGTCCTCCCCTCGATCAAGGGATCGAGTCAAGAGATGTGGGCATGACCGGCACCGGCGCCGGCTATTTCGTGGAAGGCGGATTTGGAAACGACCGTGCATGAGTTCGACCTGTTGGTGATCGGCGGCGGCACGGTGGGCCAATCCGTGGCGGTTGCCGCGCGCAAGGAAGGCTGGTCCGTGGCGGTCATCGAGCGGCGGCTCCTGGGCGGAACCTGTCCCAATGACGGTTGCGACGCCAAGAAGCCGTTCGTCATTGCGGCCTCGGCCGTGGACCGATACAGACAGCTCGAGGGCCGCGGTGTGACTGCCTCCCTTTCCCTGCTCGATTGGCCGGCCGCGGTCCGCTTCAGCGCGGAGTTCACCGATCCGGTCCCAGATGACACGAGGAGCAGCCTGGAGGAGCAGGGCATCCAGGTGATCCTGGGCGAAGCCCGGTTCGTGGGCGCGCGGCGCGTCCGCGTCGGAGACCAGGAGATCGAAGCGCGCAAGGTGGTCATCGCGACCGGAAGCCATCCGCGCCCATTGGAGTTCGAAGGCGCCCGGCACCTTCGCACCAGCACTCAGCTCATGCGGATGGAAGCCATCCCGTCGCGGGTCGCGTTCATCGGCGGAGGCTACATCTCCTTCGAGTTCGCGCACGTCCTGGCGCGGCACAGGCGAGAAGTGGTCATCTATCACGGTGACGACCGCCCGCTCAAGGGCTTCGAACCCGAGCTGGCGGACCTGCTCGTCGAGGCCGCTCCCGAGATCGGAATCCGCGTGGAGCAAAACGCCCGGGCGACCCGGATCGTCGAGCGAGGTTCGGAATTCGAGATCCGCGTCGAGGCCGGCGACGGCGGTCCCGCGAGGACCGAAACAGCCGATCTCGTGATCCATGGCGCCGGCCGCGTGCCCGCCGTGGAAGCGCTCGACCTGGCGGCGGCGGGTCTCGAGGCCGCGCCGCTCGGGATCGCCGTCGATCGGTTCGGGCGCTGCCTCGGCAACCCCGACGTCTACGCCGGCGGCGACGCGGCCGACGCCCTGCAGCCGAAGCTCCTGCGGGCCGCGACCCATCAGGCGCGGGTGATCAGCGCGCATCTGCTCGGGCAGGATGGCCCGGACCTGGAATCACTCCAGCCGGTGGCGGTGCTGTTCACCAGCCCGCCGCTGGCCGGCATTGGAATGACGGAGGAGCAGGCGCGCGCGTCCGGCCTGCCGATCAGCGTGAACAAGGGCCCCGAGGCGCAGGCCTGGAAGATCCTGCGGCAGATGAACCAGCCGCTGTTCGCCTACAAGTCGATCGTGCACCGGGAAACCGATCAGATCCTGGGGGCCTGGGTCCTCGGAGAAGAGGCCGATGCGATCGTGAATCTGGTCGCGCTCGGCCTGACACACGGCATTCCCGCAAAAGAACTGGGCCGACCGCTGTACGGCTACCCGACGGTATCCGGGAACGTGGCCAGCCTGTTCCGCTAAAGGACCCTCGCATGCCCGCCAGCTTGCTTCAGGGCGATTGCAAAACGCCGGCGCTCGGACCGGGACGGTGGCGGTGATGCTCTGGCCGCTGTTGGTCTTCGCGGTTGCGGTGGTGGCGCTGGTCGCCGTCTTGCTCCTGGTCTCGCACGTCGCCGGTGAGCGGCACAGCGAGCGGGCGACGGGCGATCCGTACGAATCGGGAATCGCCTCGACGGGTACGGCGCGCCTGCGTTTCCCGGCCAAGTTCTATCTCGTCGCGCTGCTGTTCGTGATCTTCGACCTCGAGGCGGCCTTCCTGTTCGCCTGGGCCGTCGCCGCCACCGAGCTGGGCTGGAGCGGATACGTCGGCCTGCTGGTGTTCGTCCTGCTCCTCGTCGCCGGGCTGATCTACGAGTGGCGCCAGGGCGCGCTCGACTGGGGCCTCACCTTGCACGCGCGGCACCGGGCCGCGGCTGCGCGCGCCTCATCGAGACAACCGCCGCTGACCTTGCGGACACCGCCCTTCCAGACACCAGAGGAGAGCCCATGAAGTGGTGGTTCAGCAGACCGGGCGGCGGGCAGGACGCGGGCCTCGAGCTGGACCGGGAAGAGGATCCCCTGCGCCGCGTCCTGCTGCTCTCGCGGCTCGAGGACCTGGTGGCCTGGGGTCGCAAGAACTCCCTCTGGCCGTTCAACTTCGGCCTGTCCTGCTGCTACGTGGAGATGGCGACGAGCATCACCAGCCGGCATGACATCGCTCGGTTCGGCGCTGAGGTGATCCGCGGCACGCCGCGCGAGGCGGACGTCATGGTGATCGCCGGCACGGTGTTCCTGAAGATGGCGCCGGTCATCAAGCGGCTCCACGAGCAGATGATGGAGCCGCGCTGGGTCATCTCGATGGGTTCGTGCGCCAACTCCGGCGGCATGTACGACATCTACAGCGTGGTGCAGGGAGTCGAGCGGATCCTGCCGGTCGACGTTTTCGTGCCCGGCTGCCCCCCGCGTCCCGAGGCTTTCATGGAGGGGTTGCTGCTCTTGCGCGAGGCGGTCGGCAAGGAGCGCCGGCCGTTGAGCTGGATGCTGGACGAGCCCGGGCGGGAGCGCCCGCGGCAGCCCGCGCGGCGCGACCTGAAGCGGGAGGCGCGGATGCGCATGACCCACCTGCCGTCGCCGGACCGGGCCGCATCGGATGGCCCGCAGGGCCCGCATGGCAACGACGGCACGCATCGCAACGACGGCCCTCATGGCAACCACGGCACGCAGGGCAACGATGGCCCGCAGGACAACGATGGCCCGCATGGCAACGATGGCCCGCAGGGCAACGACGGCACGCATGGCAACGACGGCACGCATGGCAACGACGGCCCGCATGGCAACGACGGCCCGCATGGCAACCACGGCCCGCATGACAACGATGGCACGCAAGACAAGCACGGCACGCAGCACATGGACCACCGGAACCCGTGAACCATGAATGATCGAGGGGACATCTTCCAGGAGATCGAGCAGGCCTTCGGACAGGGAACGGTGCAGATCCAGGAGACCGCCGATCGGATCCCGACCGCCTACGCGCCGGCCGCGCGGGCCGGCGACCTCCTCGCCTACCTGAAGACCGGCATCCGGCAGCCGTACCTCATGCTCTACGACTTGACCGCGATCGACGAGCGGCAGCGCGCCTCGCGAGACGGCCGGCCCGCCGCGGACTTCACGCTGGTCTATCACCTGCTTTCGTTCGAGAGGAACGAGGACCTGCGCGTCAAGGTCGCGCTCGAGGGCGACCATCCGGAGGCTCCGAGCATCACGCGGCTCTGGCCGTCCGCCGCCTGGTACGAGTGCGAGATCTACGACATGTTCGGGATCACGTTCAAGGGTCATCCGAACCTGAGGCGGATCCTGATGCCCTCGAGCTGGACGGGACACCCGTTGAGAAAGGAGCATCCGGCGCGCGCGACCGAACTCGCGCCTTTCGACTCGAGCGAGGATTCTTTCCGGTCGGAGGAGGAGGAGCTGCGTTTCTCCCCCGAACGATGGGGCCTCTCGCGCGAGAGCGAGTCGAGCGACTACCTGTTCTTGAACGTGGGACCACAACACCCGGGAACCCACGGCGTACTGCGCATCGCCCTGCAGTTGGACGGCGAAGTGATCGTGGAGGCCGTTCCCGAGATCGGTTTCCATCATCGCGGCGCCGAGAAGATGGCCGAGCGCCAGACCTGGCATACCTTCATCCCGTACACCGACCGCATCGATTACCTGTCGGGGGTGGCGAACAACCTGCCGTACCTGCTGGCGGTGGAGACGCTGGCCGGCATCGAGGTTCCCGACCGCGCCAAGGTCATCCGCGTGATGCTGACCGAGTTGTTCCGGATCGCCAGCCACCTGGTGTGGTTCGGGACCTTCGCCCAGGACCTGGGCGCGATGTCGCCGGTCTTCTACATGTTCAACGACCGGGAGCGGATCTTCGACATCGTCGAGGCCGTCTGCGGCGGGCGGATGCATCCGAGCTGGTTCCGGATCGGCGGCGTGGCGCAGGACCTGCCGGAGGGTTGGGAGCGGCTGTTCCGGGACTTCCTCGACGGTTTTCCGAAGCGGCTGCGGGATTACGAACGGATGGTGATGGCGAACCGCATCTTCAAGGCCCGCACGGTCGGCGTCGGCGCCTATACCCGCGAGGAGGCGATCGACTGGGGGGTCACCGGCCCGGGGCTGCGCGCGTGCGGCTACCAGTGGGACTTCCGCAAGCAGCGGCCCTACTCCGGCTATGAGTGGTTCGACTTCGAGATCCCGATCGCCCACGCCGGCGACTGCTACGCGCGGGCCGAGGTGCGCGTGGCGGAGATGTATCAGAGCCTGCGCATCATCGAGCAGTGCGTCGGCGGCCTGCCCGAGGGGCCCTACCAGGCCGAGCACCCGCTGGCGACTCCGCCTCCGAGGCCCCGCACGATGAAGGACATCGAGACGTTGATCACCCACTTCCTGGCCGTGAGCTGGGGGCCGGTGCTGCCCGCCGGCGAGGCCTTCGCGGGCATCGAGGCGCCCAAGGGGAACAACGGCTACTACCTGATCAGCGACCATGACACGCATGCCTACCGGGCCCGCATCCGGGCGCCTTCGTTCGCGCACATGCAGATGTTGCCGCTGATCACGCGGGGCGGGACGGTCGCGGACCTGCTGGCCGTCCTGGGCAGCATCGATTTCGTACTGGCGGACATCGACCGTTGAGAGGAGAGCCATGTTGGGCGAGGCGGAAAAGCGCGCGATCGAGACCGTGATGGAGCATTACCCCACGCGCCGGGCGGCGTGTATCGAGGCGCTCAAGATCGTGCAGAAAGAACGCCGCTGGATCTCGGATGAGGCCCTGAAGCACGTCGCCGCCCTGCTCGAGATGAGCCCGGCGGAACTCGACAACGTGGCGACCTTCTACAACCTGATTTTCCGCCGGCCGGTCGGACGCCACGTGATCCTGCTCTGCGACAGCGTGAGCTGCTGGATCACGGGCTACCACGCGATCCTGGACGGTCTCCGGGACCGGCTTGGAATCGGGCCGGGGGAGACCACCGCCGACGACCGGTTCACGCTACTGCAGATGGCCTGCCTGGGAGTCTGCGAGCGCGCCCCGGCGTTGATGATCGATGAGGATCTGCACGTCCAGCTCACTCCCGAGAAGCTGGAGGGAATCCTGGAGGACTATTCCTGATCATGGAACGTCCGCTCACCGGAAACATCCAGAACGACCGCGAGCCGCTCGACCTGCAGGGGTACCAGCAGGCCGGAGGATACCAGGCGGCGCGCCGGGCGCTCTTCGAGATGAAGCCGGAGGACGTCACGCAACTCGTCAAGGAGGCCAACCTCCGGGGGCGCGGGGGCGCCGGTTTCAACGCCGGTCTGAAGTGGAGCTTCGTGCCGATGGGAGAGGACGCGCCGCGCCCCAAGTACCTGGTCTGCAACGCCGACGAAATGGAGCCGGGAACCTTCAAGGACCGCATCCTCATGGAGGGAGATCCGCACCTGCTGATCGAGGGCCTGATCATTGCCGCCCATGCGATCCAGGCCGAGGTCGGGTTCATCTTCCTGCGTTGGGCCTACAAGGCGTCCGAACGGCGCCTGCGCAAGGCGCTTGCCGAGGCCTTCGACGCGGGCTTGCTCGGTGACGACATCCTGGGCAGCGGCGTCCGCTTCGACTTGGCGCTGCACACCAGCGCCGGCCGCTACATGTGCGGCGAGGAGACCGGACTGCTGAACGCGCTCGAGGGACGGCGGGCCACGCCGCGCGCCAAGCCGCCCTACCCGCAGGTGTCCGGGCTGTGGGGCCGGCCGACGATCGTCCAGAACGTCGAGACGCTCTGCAACCTCCCCGCGATCGTCGCTCACGGGAGCCGCTGGTACCGCGATCTTGGCCTGGCGAAGGACGGCGGCACCAAGCTCTACGGCGTGAGCGGCCGGGTCAAGCAGCCCGGCGGCTTCGAGCTGCCGATGGGCACGCCGATCCGCGAGATCCTCGAGAAGCACGCCGGCGGCCTGCAGGACGGGCTGAAGTTCCGCGGACTCCTTCCGGGCGGCGCCTCGACCGAGTTCCTGGTCGAGGAACATCTCGACACGCCGATGGATTTCGATTCGATCGAGCAGGCCGGCAGCCGTCTGGGAACCGGCACGATGGTGATCCTCGACGACCACACCTGCCCGGTGAGCATGCTGGTGTCGCTGCAGCGGTTCTTCGCGCGGGAGTCCTGCGGATTCTGCACGCCGTGCCGCGACGGGCTGCCCTGGGTCGAGAAGCTCCTGGCGCGAATCGAGGAGGGCCGCGGCCGCCCGGAGGACCTCGAGCTGTTGGAGATGCACACCCGGTTCCTGGGGCCGGGCCTCACCTTCTGCGCGCTGGCGCCGGGCGCCATGGCGTCGCTCTCGAGCGCGCTGCGGTTCTTTCGCGAGGACTTCGAGCGCCACCTTGCCGAGCAGCGCTGTCCACTGAAATCCGATCGAGGCGGAAAATGGTGACGATCACGGTCGACGGGCGAACCTATCAGGTGCCGGAGGGACGAAACCTGCTGCACGCCTGTCTCTCGGAAGGGCTGGATCTGCCCTACTTCTGCTGGCACCCCGCGCTCGGCTCGATCGGCGCCTGCCGCCAGTGCGCGGTCAAGCAGTTCAAGGACGACGGCGACCGGCGGGGCCGGCTGGTGATGGCCTGCATGACGCCGGTCGAGGACGGGGCGCGCATCTCGATCGAGGATCCGGAGGCGCGCCGGTTCCGCCGGGAGGTGATCGAGTGGTTGATGGTCAATCATCCGCACGACTGCCCGGTGTGCGATGAAGGGGGCGAATGCCACCTCCAGGACATGACGGTGATGACCGGCCACGCAACACGCCGCTACGACGGGCCCAAGCGCACCCATCGGAACCAGGACCTGGGACCGTTCATCCACCACGAGATGAACCGCTGCATCGCCTGCTACCGTTGCGTCCGCTTCTATCGTGAATATGCCGGCGGCCGCGATCTGGACGTCTTCGCCGCTCACGATCACGTGTACTTCGGCCGTCACGAGGACGGCGTACTGGAGAGCGAGTTCAGCGGCAACCTGGTGGAGGTCTGCCCGACCGGCGTCTTCA
>Ga0326597_10002628_pt1 | contig 26635 bp, 16 predicted proteins | sample RVTome_12_FD_203789 | JGI IMG/M metagenome (GOLD analysis project Ga0326597, IMG submission 203789) | Soil microbial communities from uranium-contaminated site in the Upper Colorado River Basin, Wyoming, United States - RVT100D185 | ecosystem: Environmental > Terrestrial > Soil > Contaminated >... | reverse complement strand
ATCATCGGGATTATCAAGGCTTTGAATGGCGAAATGTGGGTTATGCCTGTGTTGGGCAAGTACGCAGAGCAGATAAAGTTGTAATGGGGGCTGGAATCAAGAATCAGGAATCACACACAAATGTAATCACGCATTTCCAAAACCCCTGATTCCAGATTCAACATTCCTGATTCCCTCGGTCTAGTTGCGAACTTCATATGAAAGCACTTATTTCCAAAATTGAAGATCTTCGCGAGCGCACCTCCCGCACCTGGGGGTTGCTTTGACTTAGATGCCGTAAAAATTCAATCGAAGACGCTCGAACAGGAAATGGCCGATCCGAATTTTTGGAAGGACGGGGAGCATGCGCAAACCATTTCCAAGCAAGCCGCGGAACTTCGCGCTGAGCTGAATACCTGGGAATCGTTTTTGCAAGAAGTGGATGACTTGGGCGCCATGGCAGAACTGTTGCAAGAAGAGGGAGATGAGTCATTGCACGACGACATTCAAGAAAAAGTTTCCCTCCTTGAAGAACGCTTTGCGAAACTCGAATTTACGACTCTTTTTTCAGGTTCGCATGACAAGTCGGGCGCTGTGATCGCTATTCATGCCGGTTCGGGAGGAACCGAAGCCCAAGATTGGACCGAAATGCTGTTCCGCATGTATGTGCGGTTTGCTGAGCAGAAGGAGTGGGACGTGCATATTTTGAGCGAGTCGCGCGGCGAAGACGTGGGATTCAAAAGTGTTCTCTTTCGCGTGCGCGGTCGATATGCTTACGGATATTTGAAAAGTGAACATGGCGTACATCGTCTTGTGCGGATTTCCCCGTTCGATGCGGAGAAAATGCGACACACCACTTTTGCACTTGTGGAAGTCCTGCCTGAATTGGAGCAGATTGAAGAAACGCAAATTGATCCAAAAGATCTGCGCATCGACACGTTCATGGCTGGCGGACACGGAGGGCAAAGCGTGAATACGACGTATTCTGCCGTGCGCATTGTCCATCTTCCGACGAAGATCACGGTGAGCTGCCAAAATGAACGCTCACAGAAACAGAACAAGGAGACGGCCATGAAAATTTTGCAGGCCAAGCTCCACACATTGGTTCTTCAAGAACAAAAAGACGAAAAAGAAAAATTACGGGGAGATTACCAGAGCGCAGAGTGGGGAAACCAAATTCGCTCCTACGTGCTCCATCCGTATAAAATGGTGAAAGACCATCGGACGAAATACGAAACATCCGATGCCGTTGGAGTGCTGGATGGGAATCTCGAGCCGTTCATGGAAGCCTATTTGCGCTGGGAACTCGGCCAGTCAGAGAGATTTGAAGAGGCTAACAAAAAATAAGCGGCCTTCGACAGGCTCAGGCAATAACGAATATTCGCCGAGCAAAGTCGAGACGGCAAACATGTATGTCGAAAAAATACCAAAAAGTGCTTGTAACCGGCGGGGCGGGTTTCATTGGGAGTCACGTTGTCGATGCGTACATCCAAAAACGGGCAAAGGTATATGTTGTTGACGATCTTTCGGGTGGCAAGCGATCCAACCTGAATCCCAACGCAACTTTTTATAAGATGAGCATCAACAGCTCCAAGTTCACTGAGCTTGTAAAAAAGATACAACCGGATCTTGTCATCCACGCGGCGGCTCAGCAAGACGTGCGTAAGTCTGTGGAGGATCCGCAATTCGACGCAAAGATAAATATCCTTGGAACCCTTAGTGTCATCGAAGCTTGCCGCGTGGCAAATGTGAAGAAGATTGTGTTTACGAGCTCGGGCGGTGCGATCTATCCGTCTACCCAGCGTCCGCCGTTTTCTGAAAAAGTCTTGCCTGCGCCGATCTCGCCTTACGGCATTGCCAAACGTGCTTCAGAACTGTACCTTCATTTTGCCTACGAAGTGCATGGGATTCCGTATGTGGCGCTTCGATTTGCGAACGTGTATGGTCCGCGGCAAGATTGGGGAAGTACGGGCGGTGTGCTCGCGATTTTTGCTCAGCGGATGCTGAAAAATAAACCGATTGTCATCAACGGCGATGGAAAGCAGACGCGCGATTACGTGTATGTTTCCGATGTTGTTCGTGCGGTCGTCCTTGCGGCAAACAAACCGCTGGTGGGAATTGTAAACATTGGGACGGGTAAGGAATTGAGCGTGAATGCCATTTTTCGCACTCTCAAAAAAGTCACCGGCTCCGAACTGCCCGAACGACATGGGCCGGGAAAAGTCGGGGAAGTTGCGCGTTCGGCTTTGGATGCGCGACTGGCCTATCGCTCGCTCGGTTGGAAACCGAAAGTTTCTTTTGAGGACGGAGTGAAGAAAACCGTGGACTGGTTTAAAAAACGATCATGACCAGCATTTCTCCCTCAGAAATTCAGCAGGCAGTCGATGCCCTCCGGCGCGGGGGCATTATTGTATTTCCCACGGAAACGGCTTACGGATTGGGAGCGGATGCACGGTCTACGCGCGCTCTGAAAAAAATCAACGCCTTAAAAGGACGCTCACCTGAAAAAACACCCCCGCTCATCGTTGCGAGCTTTGCGATGGCAGAGCGGTATGGTTTGTTTTCTGCGGCTTTGCGCGGGCTGTGCAAACAATTCTGGCCGGGTCCTCTCACGCTGGTGGTTCCGGCGAGAAAAGGAACGGATCTCTCGCGCTCGGCCATTCACCGCGACGGGACAATCGCCCTGCGCGTTTCTTCTCATCCGGTTTCTCAAATGCTTTCGCGTCGCCTGAAAGCGCCCATCGTTGCGACTTCCGCAAATAGATCCGGAGAGCCGCCTTGTTATGATGTGGATTGTTTGCGCGAGATATTTTTGAGTGGGAAGGAGCCGAGCGTGATTCTCGACGGCGGAAAACTTCGCGGGGAAAAGCCTTCGACGATTGTGAAAGAAGAAGACGGAAAGATCATTGTTCTGAGGCAAGGAGCTATTCGCATTCCGAAAATGTATGTTGCCTAAAGCGAAAAAGTCTTTCGGACAAAATTTTTTGACGGACAAAACCGTTGTGAAAAAGATTCTTGCCGCAGCGGAGATTGTGCCGGGCGAAAGGGTTTTGGAAATTGGTCCCGGAACAGGTGTTTTAACCGAAGCGCTTGTCGATGCAGGAGCGAGTGTTGTTGCGGTCGAGTCGGACAAAGATTTGATTCCGGCGCTAGAAGAGAAATTTGGTGATCGTATCGAGTTGATTGAAGGAGACATTTTGAAACTCCATCATTCCGTCACTCCGTCACTTCCTTCCTACAAACTCGTTGCGAACATCCCCTACAATATCACCTCCGACGTGATCCAAACATTCCTCACCGCAGCGCACAAACCAAGTCGCATGGTGCTCATGGTGCAAAGGGAAGTTGCCGATCGCATCGTGGCCAAGCCACCGCGCATGAGTCTGCTTTCGGTGGTTTGCCAGCTTTATGCCGATGTCAAAAAAGTTACGAATGTGCCGGCCGGAGCCTTTCGTCCGGTGCCAAAGGTGGGTTCTGCCGTGATTCAAATGGATCAAAAATCAGAAACTGGGGATAACGAGCGCGTGATTCGACTTGCGAAGGCAGGATTCTCTTCAAAACGCAAACAACTTCACAATAACCTCGTTTCACAAGGGTTTTCGACTTCCGATGAGGGAAAGGAGCAGTTGAAAAAGCTCGGCTTGGATCCGCTTGCGCGCGCAGAGACGCTCACTGTCGAGAATTGGGTCAACTTAGCCAAGGTTTTCCACTACTAAGAAGGAAAATCTTTTGATATACTTAGGAAAACGGCTATGGATCATGTCCGCATGCCAAAAGTGAAACAGACAAGGCTTTCTGCGGAACAGAAAGCGGCTTTTGTGTTGCTGATGTTTTTGGGAATCGGTGGGGTGATTTTAGGTTTTCTGTCTTTCGGATCCAATGTCAGGCGGCCATTTGACTTGCAAGTTGCTAATGCCCTGAAGGAAAGCGATGAAACGTTCCTGCTCTCTTCCGAACGTGAAGAGCAAGAACTGGAAGCGCAAAAAACCCGCGATACCGACGGAGACGGACTGATGGATTACGACGAACTGTACGTCTTCAAAACAAGTCCGTATCTAGCGGATTCTGATTCCGATGGTTTTGATGATCGGACGGAAATTTTTTCTAACAATGACCCGAACTGTCCTCGAGGAAAAAATTGTGTAGGCATTGTGGCTTCCGAAGATGCGGTAAACAGCCAAGGATCGTCTGTAGACGGACTGCTCGGCGGATCGACGGACTCAACGTTCTCAGAAGAAGAAATCGCGGCGTTTGAAGGAATGGATTTTTCTTCTCCGGAAGAAATCATGAGTTTTTTCCAATCTTTCTCAGCAGATCAAATCCGCCAGGCGCTCCTCGAATCGGGACTTCCGGAAGAATCACTTGCTGATTACACAGACGAGCAGCTCCAGCAGCTATTTTTAGAAGCGGTCGAGGAGACTTCAGCGACCGTTCCTGTCGATGAGACTTCCGGGGAAACACAGCCCGCGCCATAATATGAGTTTCCGCAAGAAAACAACACGAAAAGTTTTAAGCTCTGCCTTTCTCGGCACGTTTTGCCTTTTCGTATTTTTTTCTTCCGTCTTTCTCACTAAGCCAGATGTCGCGCAAGCGCAAGCGGACGAGGTCACTGTTCCCTTTACTTATGCCTCTTGCGGTGCTTTTGCATATAGTATTATTACATACAATACTTGCATGGCATCAGCTAAGTCGAACGAGGAGGCACAAGACCGCATCAAAAGACCTATTTTGCAAACCGCCTTGCTTTCCGTGCTTCTCAACATGGCAACGTTCGTTTTTGATCGGCTTGCGTACGAATCGGCTGTTGCCATTGCAACCGGTGGGGAAGGGGAAACGCCGCTCATCAGCACCTACGAGTTGAAAGATGCTTGGTCGCAGTTCGGTCTGGATATTGCCGGAGAGGCTATTGGCGCCATTAGCGAGGATATTTTGGATGAAACGTTCGGCATCGAATTTGACTTGTGTGCTCCGGATCCGCTTTTGCAATTCTCCCTCGCGCTCGGCATCAAGCAAGCGTACAAGCCGCAAGCGCCGCGCTGTGATTTTCGCGATATTCAGGCAAACTGGCAAGCTTTTACGGCTCAAACACTTGAAACAGCGACCAATCCAACCGAAGCGGTGGTCAAAGCATTTGCCGATGGGCTTCGTCCCGGTCAAAATGAGCTCAGTGCGTCCATTGCCCTCAACATTAAAATTCACGAGAAAATTCTGCTTGAGAAAAAGCTTAGAGCCATGGAACAGACAAAGAACGAGGGTTGGGAAAATATAAAAGAATTCATCACCGGTCAGGTGGAAACGCCGGCAAATGTGCTCAAAAATTCGTTTGATAAGAAGTTGGAACAAGCCGAAGAAAAAAAAATCGACCTTACCATGCAAGCGGTTTTGTCGAATCAGAACTTGCTTACATCCATGTTCACCCATGTTTCCAGTACGTTTACCAACACCTTGCTTGCAACCACGCTGAATCGAATTTACGAAGGATTTTTTCAACTCCCACCACCACCGGATCCTTTTGACAATCTCGGTCTGTATGCCCCGGGTCGTGAAGACATTGAAGAAGAATTTTCTAGAATCATTTCCAAGAATCCGATCTCGACCGAGCCGTACAATGCACTCAGCGAATTTGCTACGTGTACGGCCGGAAGCGATGTGACAAATCGCAACGTGAACAATTGTGTCATGGATGCAGGATTTGTTGCAGCTGTTTCCCGTGCGGATGCGGGCGGGTCGCTCACGGTTCAAGAAGCGATTGATGAAGGATTTTTGCGTGGCGATTGGCGTTTGTTCAGCTCGTCAGACAAAGCGCAAAATGCAGATTCCTTCTGCTACACATACGGGTATTGTTACGGAAACTTGGTAAAACTTCGCAAGGCGCGAATTATTCCGGTCGGGTGGGAAATCGCTGCCGAGCGAAACGCAGAAGGCAAAACCCTGCAAGAGATCGTGAATGCATTTAACGATTGTACGGATAGCGGAACTATCGATTCGGGGTCAAACAGGTTTTGTCATCTCATTGATCCGAACTGGGTGCTGAAATATCCGGAAACCCAGTGTCGCGCAATCGCGAGTGGCGAAGTTTTGGCGAGCTCACTCGGTGGTTTGCGCGCTTCGTACTGTGCGGATACGCCAAGCTGTTTGGGGGAAAATGACGATGGGCAATGTGATGACGGATACGGTTACTGTACGCGAGAGAAAAATGTGTGGCGCTTCCGCGGGGAAGAGTGTCCGGTTTATTATGCGAGCTGTCTCTCATTTGAAAATACCAATGATGGTGAGCAGGTTGATTTTCTCTTGAACACCGTTGACCAAGGAACGTGCAACGCGTCAAATGCCGGATGCCGGTGGTACCGCGTGAACAAGTATCTCGACCTGGGCGCGAATCCCGTAGATTCTTCAGACGATACATTTGTCTTCCTTCCGGGGGATGAAACCTACGTGACTTCTGAGCGTGAAGACGATTGGCGAACAAGCACATCGACGCGGACGACGTACGCATATACGTCACCTTCCGGCGAAGTGAGCAGCTACCAAACGTACAGCTATGAAGATCGCATGTATTTCACCAATGACGTAGAAGAATGTGCGCCGGAAGCGGCCGGTTGTACGCAGCTCTATCGAATTGGAGAAAATTTGGTTTTGAACAACGTGACAAATCCGGGCTTTGAAGCCGATGAAAATGGCAATGGAATTCCTGATTCTTGGCAATATAGCGGAACCGCGGGAACGTATTCTACTGCGGGAGAGGCGTTTACCGGAGCGCGTTCATTCATTTTGGAAGGCGCGTCCGGTGGCGATTTGTTCCAAAAAGAAATTCAACTCTCTCCAAACGCTTTTTACACATTCAGTGTGTACGCACGAGGGGAATCTGCCGGTGCATCGGCTGATTTCGCATTGGATTTTGAAAATGAGGTCGGTGCTCCGGTGTCATTTGCCGGGACATCTTTTAGCGGTTCTTGTATCCGCTCGAGTCATGCGATCGCCGGTGATAGTTATGAGCTTTCGGCAACAGGTCTTTCACAGAGTGATTGGTCGCGGCATATTTGTACATTCACCACGCTCGGAGAGCCAATTCGAATGACCATAACGGCATCGGCCGGAGCTGGTAATGTCCGCGTTGACGGTTTTCAAGTTGAGCTTGGTGAGTTTGAAACGTTACTGACGAATGAATACAACAGCATCGCTCCTGAAACGAGCTACCTTGTTATCGCTCCGGATTATCTTGGTTGCACCGGATCGGCGACGGACCATCCGGATTGTAATGCGTTCACTCAGGCCTGCAGCGCACAAGAAGTCGGATGTGAACGTTACACACCGAAAGACGGTGATCCGGCTGTTCCGGCAATTGTTTCTTCGCTCGACGAATGTCCGGTTGAGTGTGTCGGTTATGATACGTTCAAGCAAGAAGCAACGAAGTACGAACAAGCAGACTTTCCTCTCTTCTTCATTCCGACGGCGGCAACAGCCTGCACGGCTTCGGCGGTTGGATGCGACAGTTTTACAAATCTCGACACGCTCGAAGAAGGCGGCGAAGGCATCGAATACTACACGGATCTGAGAGCCTGTCTTACTCCGGACATGGCCGATCCGAATGATGCGGGAAAGATCAGTGCGTCCTTCTTTACTTGGGAAGGTTCAGATCTTGCCGGATACCAATTGAACACCTGGCAACTCCTTGAATCCAATTTCAGTTCGGCTCCGTGTGTTGGATGGCGGACATCCAGCCAGTCAGAAGTTCGTTGCGTGGAGGATTCAGTTTCTACGGCGGAGATTGCCGCGAACGAGTCGTGCGACGAGCACAGCGACATTTTTACCAATCCGGACTGCCGCGAATTTTACGATACCGACGGAAATATTCACTATCGCCAATTTTCCGAAACGGTTACCGTGAGCGACCAATGCCACCCTTATCGAAAAACCGATCCGGGAACGGTGCTTGATTGCGAGGGATTTGGTGGTTTCTCTGCGCCTGGCGGTGAATGTTTCTCCTTCGGGTTGCCCGAAGAAAGTGTTGCGTGCTCCAGTGCAGAAAATGGCTGTCGAGAATATACCGGCGGAGCGGGTCGCAATGCCGCAACGGTTTTGAACGAAATGTTTGAAACAGGCACGGTTGCCGGCTTCATGGATATCAATAGCGGTGCTCCATCCGCCATCTCGATTAGCAATGAGTCCGTTGCAACAGGTGGCCACTCGCTTCGCACGACGGTTTCCGGATCCGGCTTTGGTGGATTTGCTACGCTTCACGCATTTGACAACCCGGCAAATCCAAACGAAACGTGTGAGGCGACGGGGGGTTGTACCGGTTCTACGGCATTCAACAGTTCGCTTGGAACTTGCACGGTCACTCAAGGTGAGGAATCGTGTGGACGGCTTACGAGCGCACTCGTTTCTGGGAAGACATTTGTCTTGGAATTCTGGGCGAAAGGATCCGACGATATTGTTGTGGGAATGGTGGAAGAGGGCGGTTTGGGCACGTATGCCGACTTTGTACGGCCAACGGACGAAACCGGTTCCGTTGTCTATGCAGGCCTTTCCGGCTTTAATCAACTTCAGCCGCTTCCGCTAAGCAATAACTGGCAGCTCTACACGCTCGGGCCGATCGATACGTCGCGCGAGGAATTCGCCGCCTTTGACGAAAATGCCGTGCTTGCCTTTGCGATGAATGCCGGCGGGGGAGTGGGAGAATTCTTCGTCGACAACATCCGATTGAAACAGGTCGAAGAGAACATTACGATCATCAAGGATTCTTGGGTGGTGCCCGCAACCTGTGACACAAGTCCTGCAGGCGTTACCTCGCCGCAATATTACCTCGGTTGCGAAGCGTACACGGATACGGCAGGCGATGATATCTACCTTTACCAATTCTCCAATCTTTGCGGAGAAGATGCTGTTGGCTGTGAAGCTTTTTACAACACGCACAATTCGCAAACGCCGGCCACGGAAAACTTCAATGTCCGCTGTTTCTATGACGGTTCAAATTACGATGCAACGGCGCCGACAAATTCGGCTTGCCAATTCTCCGGCGAGCAAGTGTGTGTCGTCGGCGTTGGACGAAACTACTGTACCTTCGACTGGTTCGGGGCACTTCCGGCTGTGCTTCCAAGCAACATCGTGATCGGGCCGGAAGCCGTCATTGTTTCCAACGACTCACCAGTATTCCTCGTCGATAACGGAACCACCACTTGTAGCGTGGCGAGCATGGGCTGCGAGGAAGTGGGCGTGCCGGTATACAACCAGGACAAATCCGAAGTAACAAACTTTGAAAGCGCCTACCTCATCAATCTTCCGGCGCGCTATGAGCAAATTCTTTGCGATAACGAAGCGCTTTTCTGCGAAGAATGGGCATCCACGCAAGACGGAAATTTCTACTTCAAGCATCCGTTTGACCAAACGTGTGAGTGGAGGACAACGGTGACGCTTGCGAACAATACGTACTTTGGTTGGTTCCGTTCCGGGACGGAGGAGCCGTGTTATTGGACGGACTTGGATGGCGATGGCACGTTTAACATTAACGCAGACGATGCGTTCTTGGTTGCCGGTGAAGAGTTCAGTGTCTGGAAAAATGGTGATCCTGCCTACGTCGGCTGGGTGGCAGAATGTACCCCCGCCAACGATCGTTGCAGCGAATTTATCGATCCGACAGATCGTTCACTCGGAACTTCACCGGATGGGAAAAAATATTACTACATCAAGAATGAGTTGCTTTCCGAAGACGGCCTAAACGTCACGCAAAAATGCAATGGCCAAATTTCGCGCCGCGAGGGATGTGGACTATTTAACGACACGACCAACACGCAACTTTTGTACGCTGCCGGCCCAAGTTATCTTTCTAGCACCTACGCGGATTATCTTTTTGGCGAATCCCGTGATTCCCTGCAAGAGCCGATCAGCTGCTTGAACGGTGGTCCGGAATTTACGCCGGCCGGACAGCAGGCATCGGTCAACCTATGCGAAAACTTCTGCATGTACACGGTTGGTGGCACAAACCTTTCTGTTTTCGGGGAAGTGGATTCAAGTGATGGAATCAACCAATACTTCGGCAGCTGTCTCTTTAACACGGATTGTCCGGTTCTCCTTGGAACAAACAGCGAAGATTACAGCGGAACGTGTGTGAACGCCGTGGAGCGCGAACAAAGTCTCGGCCTTTCTCCGGAGGCGGCAGAAGCTTATCGTTACGACAATGACACGAACGACATTATTAAAGTGAACCGTGATCGTGAGTGCGCTGAATGGTTAACGATTCTTGGAGCAAAACCAACTTGGGATACACGCACGAATAACTACGAACTCATCTCCTCAAGTGTGAGCTTGTGTAATGATTCAACCGGCTCCGGAGATTTGGCAGGCTGTGGAAATCGTATCGTTTCTGATCCGCTTGCTCTCACACCACAGCTTTACGCAGACCGCGATGTCTCGTGGACCGGTCTTGAATATAGCGGATATTCCATTCCGAACAGGTTGCCGATTGATGTGCTTGCTCCGGTCGCCAACGTCCATCCGGATACAACGGCCAGGATTTGTGTGTTGGGAAATGGAACGCCCGAGCTTAATAATTTGGGAGGATATATCCAATGTGAAAATCCGGATCAGGATTGCGATGCCGGTGTGCGTTGTAGAGAGTTTGAACCGGATATGCGGCTTGCGTACAAAGCAGGGCCATGCGACCAGGGTGAGAGCGGCTGGGGAGGTTCGTGCGTTACTGGATTCTGCGAAAGTGGCGGCCAGACCTGTGCGGCAAATAGCGACTGCGCGAGCGGCGACAGCTGTGTGATTGGATATTGTCAGGTCATTTCTTCGACCTCTTGTACAAGTGATGCGAATTGTGCCGGTACAAGTGTCGGTCCGACCGCCACAAACGTGTGTTCACCTGCCGGTTTCTGCGTCGACCAACTCACACCGACTACGGAAACGTGTGTGAGTGATGCGTCGTGTTCGGTCGGTGCCGCCACTTGCACGGCTTCGGCTCTTGCGAAAACCGGTGCGTGCTACAACAACCTCTGCCTGACAGATACATCCGGAGACATGATTGTTCCCGTCGACGCGGAGGCATCTTCTTGCCGCGGATATCCTTCTGCAAGTTCGCCATATCCGGCAACAAAACTCGTCCAAGAATGGACCATTCCGGAAACAGGAAATCGCGGGACACGCTCTCCGTTCTCTTTGAAATTCGGTTTCCAGGGAGTGGAGGTGTGTACGCCGGACGAAGATGGAAATATCAATGATGGCTGTGTTTGTTCGTACGATCAGGCGAACTATGGCGAAGGTGGAGCAACACGATTCTATCCGGAAAATACATCTGAGACGGAGGTGCTGACAGGAATTTGTCTCGGCGGCGGAAAAGCCGGCTATGAATGTGAAGACGACCTTGATTGCGGAGAAGGCGACACGCCGGGAAACTGTGCCATTCTTGAATCAAAAGAAACCGTTTTTGGCTGGGAAGGACTTTGCCTTGAGCGGGACACGTCCATTCAAATTTGGGGAAGCCCGAATGCCAAAGACCGCGCGTGCCTGACTTGGCTTCCGGTTGATTCGATTCCGGGTTCGACAGACTTGTTCGGGAAAGCCACCGGAGCCGGGCAATTGATCGGAGAGAGAGTTGAATATTGTGCAGAGGTTGAGCTCTACTTTGATGCATTTGTCCCGTATGGCGAGGGAGGGGTGCATGATGATCTTTCAAGCGCGGGTGCGACAGCAAAAGGAGATCGAGATAATCCGCTCGTTGCCTGCGCGGACAATGAGAGGAGGTGCCAAGCAGGAACAAAAACATGTTTCAATAACGCGGTGTGTCCAGCTGGATTCTTTGCGATTATGAGTGCGTGTTCTCCGGGAGGTGCCTTCCAGGATAACTTTGCCGGCGCTTGTCGTGTTGGTTTGGGACATAACGATTGTCCATACATTTGCGTGCCGAAAAACTCATTCACAACAGAAGGTGTTTCGTGTGACCGAACTTTGATTGATCGTGTGGGTGAAAGAGTTCAAAAAAGTGGGGTAAACACAGCCTCAACGTATGTCTTCTCCTTGTTTGATCAAGAGAAGGAGGCAGGCGATTCGCGGGCTATTGGCTTCGATGAAGTGGTCGTTGCTTTCGCTACCTGCCAAACGCGTGGACTCGAATATAACCGAGTCATTACCGATTACACCATCCCAGGTTCAGGTACGACAGGACCATCTCTTATTGGGTATCGAGGCGTTGGTAAAACCGTTTCAGATGGATATCCGGGCTGCAAGTCTTTGGTTCAGGTCAGTGCGGGAAATCTTCGGGAAGGCAACAAGGCATGGACGAACCGCTTGTGGGAAGATACCTCCATCAATGACTTTACGATTTGGGCAGGAGGCGACCCAAATGGCCTGGATGAATTCCTTGGGTATGGATTTGGGACACGATTCTCTCCATACGGAACTTCTCCGATCCATACGGAGGCTGGAAATTGGTTTAAAAATGGAGACCAGCTTCCATTCCGTCCGGCTTATTGTACGTCCAGGGGAGTCGGAGCACTGGCTTTTCCAGAGCTTGCCTACACGTGCGTGACAAATCCAACCTTCACCGCCGTGGGCATTGGTGGCGCTGTCGGAAGTAAGCCAACAGCAGATGCATTAGCCAAGAGCGACCTTCCGGATGAAGGACGAGCCTTCTATTTCTTCGATATTGTCCACGAAGAAGGCGAGAGTGCCTACTGCTCAAGCGACAGTGATTGCCGTTCCTTCACATGCGGAAATAACGGCAACTGTAACGGCGGTCCGCTCGACGGGGAAAGTTGTGACACAAGGGCAGATTGTAACTTTGGAATTTTCTGCGACAAAAGTTCCCCTCCGAATATGGTTGCCCTCACGGGAGTTTGTGTTGGAACCCAGTTTAAGCGTCAAGTCATTACCCACAAAATTCCGTTTTTCCCGTTTGTAACGGAAACCGAGACCGACGCGATTGCGCGACTCTCACAGATATTCGCGAAGTCGCAGAACCTCTTTGAATTTGATGATCAAGAGATTGATGTGAGGGATCCATCTGAACCGCAAAGCAACCGCCAAGCGCGAGGAGAATATGAAGAAGTGAACTTCAACGCATCAGAATGGGTCTGGGACGTGACGAGCGGATTTGATAGCGGACATTCGATCGAGGCGTTTACCAATGGCGACAGCGACGAGCTCAGCGCGCCGGTCGTGCTTGCTCTTGGGCAGTGTTTTGACGGCGTCTGTTGGGAGGGTCCGGAAGGCACATTCACCGTGAACGATAAGAACTTTGGCATCGTGCCGAGTGGAGATGGTCTGTTGGATGTAACCGCTTCTTTCTACACCTATGCAAACAAGAACCAAATGCCGATCCGTAACATCGTTATTGACTGGGGAGCGGGGGATTACGAAACAAACACGGATATTCCGTGGCCGACGGACACACAAGATGGTTCTGATACAGATGATAACTTCTATCCGAACTACCGCGGAATGAAATTCCCTTCGCGCGTCAACTCTATCTGTGATGATTCAGAGTGGGGCAAGACCGCTGAAAGTTGTGAACAAAATTTCGTCTCATTCATTTACACCTACACCTGCACAGACGATGATTTAGTCCGGCTTCAGAGCCGCACGTGCCAGTTCGACGGGGATCGACTCTTGAATTCGCCTTGCACGATCAGTGGAACCGAATGCGTGTTCCAACCGCGCGTGCACGTCAAGGACAACTGGGGCTGGTGCACAGGAACATGCAACAACCCTTCCGGCGGAGCAGGAAATGCTTGTTACGGCGACTTTGAGTGCAATATCACATTCTGTCCATCAGATGATGAAAGCGGGGGAACAGATCCAAATTGCCCAGACGTCTCGGGTGACATCAACAATCCGTGGGTGAACTTTGGCGGAACCGTCCGCGTCACACCGGATTAGGCAATATAAAAACACCTGGCAATCGCCGGGTGTTTTTTGTTATAGCCTTCGACATTTTACATATCTCCTGAGGGAGTTTTACATCCGACTCGAAGGGCATCTCACATATCCCCTGAGCGAGTTCTACGTCGAGTCGAAGGGTGCGCCGTGATATTCCCTGAGCGATCCACCAATATCTTCCCTGAGCGATCTTTGAGTTGAGTCGAAGGGGGCATATATAACCAAAGAAAAAAGCCGACCCATCTTTTTTCTCTGTCCCGAAGGAGAGAGATGATGTGTCGGCGAAGCGCAGAGGTTGTCCTGCGCCTCAGTGGCATCCCGAGCAAGCTCGAGCTACTGCCGCGTGTACGTCACGTCGAAGACGTTGCCGGTGGAACCCTCCATGTGCATCTCGATCGTCTTGTTGTCGTTCGAGATGGTTCCTTCGATCCAGGCACCCTGACCGTCCTCGCCCCAGAAGGCGTTGCCGGTGATGCATGGAACAATGAACCAGGCGTTCGAGTTGGTCATCACGACCTTGCCGTCCGCGTCGCGGATGGTGTCGATCGTGTACTCAGCTCCGCCGGCGGAGCTGCGGTACATTCCACTCGGGGCCTGGCCGCCTTCGCACTCCGCTCCGTCCAGGTTCCACCCGATCTTGAGCCCCTTGGTTGCCACGGGGTTCTTGATGGAGTAGAGCTGGTCGGGCGGGCACTGGTACTCGACGTCGAGCTGTTCGCCGTCCTCGGCCATGTACACGTAGTCGCCATTGGCGTTTGGAGCGAGCTCCTGGCCGTTCACGACGGGGACGCCGTCGGGCTCGGGCGCGATGACCGTGACTTCGATCCGGTTGACGTTGCAATCGGTGCAGTCCCCGTTCGGGTTCTGACCGAGGCTTCCGCCATCCGTGCACCCCACAAGGAGGAGCAGGGCAACAAAGACATTCGCGAGATTGCGAGTCATGAGAGTCCTCTCTTCAGCCACTTGGGCTGTAGGGTGATTGGGCGATTTGCAAAGAACCTCTCTGCCAGGCTGCCCGTTTGAGCCACTTCCCGGGGGAATGCCTGAATTTCTCAAGGCTGTTCATTGAGATTTTCAGGTATTCCTCCGAAAAGAACCTGACGATCTACCTAAATTACATCACGTTTATTCGCATTTGTCAAGAGAAATCTGTCAACAACAAGCCATCCACCTTGGTCAACCCTAAAGGTCGGCAAAGAATTTTTCATAAACTTCCCATAAAACAACAAATCTTCATGTGCCAACCCTAAAGGTCGGCAAAAGTTCTCAAATGGCCAATACCAATGTTGGTCATTTGGAGGGCGGCGTTTCCCTTTATTTTTTCTTGTTATCGCACTCTGACACTGCCCGGCTGAGCAAAAAAATCCTTGGCTTTATTCAGCAGAATATTCTGTCATTTTGAGTTGTCAGAAAGAATGAACAATTGTCATTTTTTAGCTAAAGTTAGCCCAAAAATGCTTGACAATAGGCAGGATTTTGTGATATAGTTGTCTGATCAAGTAGTTGAGACGAACTTTCCAAGGAGAATCCAATGACCGACCTGTTCATGGTGATGTTTGAGATGAAGGCGTTCGGGGCGATCGGCATGATTACGACGCTCTTCATTGTTGGTTGGGGCTTGCCGCACCAGGCGTTGAGGTTGTGGCGGGAGAAGAGTGCGAAGAGCCTGTCTCTTCACTACTTTCTCCTTCAGAAGGTCAGTGTGGTTTGCTTCTTCTTTCATGGTTACTTCGAAGTCGACAGTATCTACATCTGGGTTCCCCAGGTTCTGGGGTTCACATTTGGAACCTTGATCGTCGGCCAGATTATCTACTACGACTACTTCTACAAACCGAGTGAAACCGATCCGCCGCTCCCACTCGCATCTAAGGTCGTGCAAACCTAGCGCGACCTCTTTCTTTTTCCAAGAAAAAACACAGCCGAAGCTGTGCGAGGGGTGGATTCTTCTTGTCTAGTCCAGTGTCAGCTTAGATCCGTACAGGGATATGGAGAGGCCGACGACGGCCATGGGCAAGAACAGCCCGATCCAGTACCACTGGGGGAAGGATCCCCATGCCGGAGCCATGAGTCCGAGAAGTGCGACAGTGAGTATGGCAGACCCGATCCAGCGAAGGATCTCTCCGGTTTTTTTAAGTCGTTCCTGTTCCATGCTTCCTCCCAGGAAAGTGTATGAAGATTATGACAGAAACATCCGTTTACTCATAGACCAGGGATCAACGCAATACTCGAATGGCCAACCCTAAAGGTCGGCAGAGAATTTTCGTAAACTTCCCATAAAATGACAAATCTTAATGTGCCGACCCTAAAGGTCGGCCAAAGTTCGATCAACCACCCAATCTTGCAAATACTTTAGATAATCTTCTGCCGAATCGAAGTCATTTAAAATGAAGCTTGATTCAACAAATGGCATGTTTTCATTGTTCAGGTAAGAAGGCAGACTCGACCACTTATACTTCTCAAGATATTCCTTGGCTTTTTTCCAACTTTGCACGCCTTTTTCTTTCCATGTTGGTTCCAAAAGTTCGAGAGGATTAAGATGGATGTATCTTGATACATGATGGAGGTGATTCGTGTCTTGAATGACTTTGGATTTAAAAGAGCACCCGAATAGAGAGTCTGTTCTTTTTTGTTTAATATTGAAGTATTTTGTATATCCATTGGATAAACGCCCCATGAATTCTGAGATTCCGTATTCAGTGCATTGTTCCAGTAGAAAGTGAAAGTGATTAGGCATTAAAGCAAATGCATGGAGTTTTACAAAAGGCTTTGGGGATGGTTCAGGCCGGATTTTCATCACTTTTAAGGCTCGAGTTGAAATGCGGTTTTGTTCGTTGAAAACGATCATCGACTGAACGAATCTCTCGTAGTCCACGTCTGATTGAAATATCGGACGTTTATTAACGCCTCGATTGTATACGTGATAAAACTGGCCGTTGTTTAGATGTGGATTTCTCATAGACTTCTCATAATGTGCCGACCCTAAAGGTCGGCAATGTTAACTAAAGGTCGGCTATGTTAACGAGAAGCAAAAAACTCCCCGTTTCAGGGAGTTCTATTTATAATGTAAGGTGAAATTTTAGAATTGTCAACACAGCTTACTCTGCCGACCTTTAGGGTCGGCAAAGAAGAATTGTCGAATGGTTGCGGGGATGTGTACATTTTTTTCGGTTTACGGCACAATAATGCGCGTATGATCGATGCGAAACTTATTTTAGAACAACCAGACCTCGTTGAGGCGAATAACAAGAAACGTGGAAAAGAGATAGACCTCTCTGTTGCCGCCGATCTTCTGCGTGAGAGATCAAAACAGATCGAAGAAGTCGAAAACATGCGTGCAATGGCCAACGAAGTGGCGAGTCGTATTTCAAAGGCGAATCCGGACGAGCGCGAGAAACTCATCAAAAAAGGGACGACGATCAAAACGGAAGTGAAAAAGCTTGAGGGTCAACTCCAAGGCATCCAAAAACGGCTTGACGTGGAACTCCACAAATATCCGAATATCCTCCAAGAGGCAGTAAAAGACGGCAAAGATGAATCCGAAAATGAATTGATCCGTGAAGTTGGGATTCCAACCCAATTCACTTTTCAGCCAAAGGACCACGAAGAACTCGCAACAGCTCTGGGTATTTTGGATGTTGAACGTGCGGCAAAAGTTTCCGGTTCGCGGTTTGTGTATTTGAAAGGCGATCTTGTTTTGCTCGAGTTTGCGCTCGTTCAGTACGCGCTTTCCGTTATCGTGCCCGAAGGATTCACTCCCATCTTGCCGCCGCACATCGTGAGCACAAAAGCGATGGCTGCCATGGGATACTTGGATCATGGCGGAGAAAAGGAAATTTATCATCTGAAAAACGACGATGCCGTCTTGATCGGGACGAGTGAGCAAGCCATCGGGCCCATGCACATGGATGAGATTTTGGATGAGAAGGAACTCCCGCTTCGCTATATCGGATTTTCTCCCTGCTATCGCCGTGAAGCAGGGACATACGGAAAAGATACGAAAGGTATGTTCCGCGTGCATCAGTTTGATAAGGTGGAGATGTTCAGCTTTACAAGGCCGGAACATTCAAACAAGGAGCACGAAAAACTTCTTGCGCTTCAAGAACGGTTGATGCAAGGACTCGGACTTCCGTATCGTGTCATGCGACTCTGCTCCGGCGACACCGGCAGCTCTTCTTCCATGACCTACGACATCGAAACGTGGCTTCCGTCCGAGCAACGATATCGAGAAACGAGCTCGACATCCAACACAACCGACTTCCAGACGCGTCGATTGAACATTCGATATAAGAAAGATAAGTCCGGCTCCGGCACAAAGACCGAATTTGTTCACGCACTTAATGGCACGGCATTTTCCGGTCGTCCAATGATTATGATTATGGAAAACTTTCAAAGGAAGGATGGTTCGATCGCCATTCCGGACGTTTTGCGACCTTGGATGGGCAAGAGTCTGATCAAACCAAAGAAGTGATTTTCGTGTTATACACAGAAAGACTGATATCTAACGCTGACAAAAATTTTCCCGAAAAAGACCGCATCCCGTGTGCGGTTTTTTGCTCGACTTTTTTTGTTTTGTCAGAAAAACATGTCAGAAAAAGCCTAAAAATCCTTTTGACACAAGGTTTTTTTCTTGGTGCCCTGGAAGTAGATCGCAAGACACATTGAGGAGAGGCATTACTACCAGGTACGCGGCCAATCGCATGGTTGTATGGCAAAGAAGCGAAAGGCAGCGGCTTAGGCGGGGTGCATGTCGAACATCGTCGAGGAGGACAAGTCCGGCGTAGCCGGAGGAGGCGATCTTGAGAGAACGCATTTAAGGCACTGGGGAGTTCCTGCGTTAGGTTCCAGTGGACCGCTCTCGCGTGGGCGTGCGAGTACTATTGCGCCCCGCGAGGCGGTTGACCATGGTGGCCAACCTCTCCAACCGATCGTTACAAAAAGGGGACACCATGTCCGCTCAAGGAATGAAGACCTTTCTCTTTTCGTTCATCCTGGCTTCGACGGCCACGGTGATGTTCATGAACATGGGCGGTTGCACGCCCGCGTGGTGGGTCGATCCGGATCTCGACAGTCGGGAACAGGGCGGCGTCGGGACGGTGCTTCAGATGCCGATTCCCGAGGGCCAAACCATGCTTTGCACGCAGGGTGCAAACGGCGAAACGTCCCATCGCGCCATCTCGACCAAGATGGACGTGGACTTCGATACGCCGAACTTCAGCGATATGGAGTTGTTTGCTCCGGTCAGCGGCACGGTTCGCGTGCACATCGAGAGCAGCGGCGCCAACTTCGGCTATCACCTGATCATCGACATCGGCGGCGGCAAGTACGTCGTTGTCGGTCACATGAAGAAGATCTTCGTGAAGGACGGGGACGAGGTCGCGATGGGCCAGCTCATCGGCTACGAAGGCTGCACGGGCTTTTGTAGCGGCGACCACGTGCATCTCGGACTTCACACCGGCGACGCGAAGAAGAAGGCCGAGTACGGCACGTCGGTCGAATCGTGGATTCGGGCGCGTGACGTGTCGGACGGCGGCGAAATGCAGTCGATCTCGACCGATGATCTCGTCTGCGGCCTCACCAGTGGCCACACCTACGAGAGCGATCTCAAGGTCACGAAGTGGCATCCGGACGGGAGCCTGCTCAAGATGCAGAACGACGCCAAGATCTACCGCGTGGACGACGGTCGACTGCGCTGGATCGAGAACGAGGAGGTGTTCTGGAGCTACGGCTACGACTTCAAGGATGTGATGCTCATGTCCAAGACGGAATTCGCCTGCTACGAAAAAGGGCCGAACATCGGTCAGAAAGGCATGGTCAAGGCGGCCTACGACAACGAAACGGGAACGCTCTGGCTGATCGTCGGATCCCCTGAGCATTCGGATCGGTTTCGGCAGCGGATCGCGCCGGCATGGGTGGAAGTCCTCAAAAGTTGGGGACTGGATTACAGCGCGAGCAGTCCGCCTCCGGTCATCGACAGCGAGGACGCGCTGATGACGGACTGGCCGTTGAAGGCCGGGTTCGCCAAGTTTCGCGACGGGTCGCTTCTCAGCGAATTCGGGGATTCGACGGTGTACGTCGTCTCGAACGGATGGGCGCTTCCGGTCATGGACTGGGACACGTACCTGATGCTCGGGAATCTTCATCGCGAAGTCATCGAGGTGAAGTCCGGAGATGTGCGCGCGGTGCAAGGGTCGCTCGGCAGCTGCGAGGCCGGCGTCATGTGCCTCGATCGAAAGGCGATCACCACCTGCGGTGGCGGCCTGGACGTGAATGGCGGCAATAGCGGCGGGGAACTTCCGCCCGGCAACCAGACAGAGACGAACCCGCCGGAAGATACCGGCGATCTTCCCGAGGAAACGGACGAGGATCCCGTCGATACGGGGATGAATCCGGATCCTGTGGACACGGATCCACCCACGAGCACAAGAACGCTTCATCTCGAGTGGGCAACGCCGTTTGGCGCCATCGCCGACGAGATTCGACTCTCTGGCGAGTACACCTTTGCGTCCGGCGCCTACGGGTTCACCTGGCGCGACTTGTCCGTGGAGCGCATGGACAACAGCGTCGAGTACGATTTGGCGGGCGTGGGGCGAGGCGACAAGCTCCGATTCTCGGTGGCGTACGACGACATGCTCGGAACGACCAGCTGGTCGTGCATCGGGCCGTTTCCTCCGGGAACGCCACAAGGAACCGTTCAAGCAGACGTCGACGGCATCCAGATTCCCTCGCAGATGGTGGGGGATCCCACGGGATTGACGACCGGTTGCGGTCTGATCCTGACGATTCCGTAAGACTCACACAGCCCTGATGTGCCCTCGCGCACATCAGGGTCTTTTCTTTCAAACTTTTATCAACAGGGCCTCGTTCCAAAAGAAAATTCCGTTCTTTTGTGCTATAATGAGCCGAGAATATGCCAAAGCTTTTTGGACGCATTGTTTCTGCGCTTTTGGCTCTTGAAGAGCGCGCGGAGGCCTTAAAGAAACGACCACTTGCAAAGTGGAGCGTTGTTTTTGTAGTCGTTGTTGTTGGTATTGTTGCTGTTTCGTCTACAGATTTCGTTCAAGCTGCTCCACCGGCGGACACCGGAGCCGGTCCGGGTATTCTCGACAATATGCTGCTTATCCTTTCGGGATTTATCTTGGCGCTTGCACAAATCATGGGCCAACTGGTCGTTCTTTTGCTCGACATTGCGGCTATCCCGCTCATGCAATACAACGGATTCGGTTCATCGCCGGTGGTGGCGGCCGGTTGGGCGATTGTGCGCGACGTCGTCAACATGTTTTTTGTCGTCATTCTGATTGTGATTGCGTTTGGGACGATTTTTGGAAGCCAGCGGTTCCAATGGAAACAACAAGTTCCCAAACTCCTCGTCTTCGCCATCATTATTAACTTTTCAAAGACGCTTGCTACGATCATCATCGACTTTGGCCAAGTCATCATGCTTACGTTTGCAAATGCGATTCGTGATATTGCCGGTGGGAACTTCATCCAACTTCTTGGACTTGGCGACATTCTTCAAGTCAGCCGACGGGCAAGCGTTATTAATAGTTCGCTCACCAATGCGGATGCACAAGGACCGAAAGCTTTTGACTGGCTTGCCGCGTCTGTGATGGCATTTTTCATGATGATTTGGGTGCTTGGCACGATGATTGTGCTTACTGTGATTCTTGCGTGGCGCATTGTGATGCTCTGGGTGCTCGTTACCATTGCTCCGCTTGCTTGGTTCGCTGGCGGGATTCAGGAAGTTGTAAAATCGAATGCGTATGCGGAATGGTGGACGCAGTTCAAGTGTTACGTGGCCATTGGTCCGGTGGTAACGTTTTTCGTTTGGCTCACTCTCGCCGTTGCCGGATCAGGAAGTATTGCCGCAGCCGAGGGATTCCAAACGACCGCAGCCGGCCAGGAAGTCAACGTTGCCAACAACCTGATTGCCGCTTTTGAAGTTTCGCGCATGACGAGTTTCATCATCGGAATTGCCATGCTGTTTGCCGGTTTTCAAGCGGCACAGCAAATTTGCAGCATTGTTCCGGGAATTTCTGAAGCATTTAATCGTCGAAGTGAGAGCAGTTATAGCGTTGCGGGTCTTTTGAAGGGAACGCAGGGCGCCCTGCAATATGACGGCGCACGCGGAGGCCGACTTGCGCTTGGAGGAACGCGTTCAGCACTCGGGGGAGCAGCGGGAGTTGCGACGGGAATTGCCGAACAAATACCGGGTGTGCGTCTTGCTACGGCACCTGGTCGGGCCGGACTGTGGCGAGCGGCCGCGGGTGCTGCGGGATCCGTGGTGGGTGGAGGCGCCTTGGCTGGGTTTGCCGGAAGGCGAGCAGATAGGCTTGAAGCGCAAGTAGCCACGGAGGCAAAAGAGGCTGCGGGAGATTTGTCAACGGAAACGCGACAAACCAAGAAGAATGTTTTGAGTGCTACACTTAAGCGCGGCAAGCCGATGGGAAGAAAACAACGTCAGGCGGCGCAAGCTCGCTATGTCGACATGCTTAAAGATGAAGATTTGCGTGAGGAACTTGATCAGACAGGCGAGCTTGAAAAGCTTCATGAAATGTTTGGCGAGGATGCAAAAGAAACCTTCAAGGGCGATAAGAGCATGTCCGATACGATAAAGGGTTTCAACAAAGCTCGACCGGATATTACCGGCAAGGAGGATAAGATTGATTCTTGGGAAGATGTTCAAAAACTTGATGCAGCTGCTCTTGCCGACGAGAAAGTGCAGGCGAGGCTTAAGACTGTTCAGAGTAATAAGCGGAATAAGGATGGCACATACATGAGTGCGTACGAGGCAATTAAGGACGGCGGCCTTGGAAAAAAGAAGGCCGATGTCTTAATAAATGGCCCGTCAGAACTCTACCGAGGTCTTGATGCCGATGAGTTGCTCGCGGTGCCGCTCGAGCGAATGGCAGAAGTCGTAACGCCGGAAATGATCGCCAAGCAACCTGAGCTCGCAAACATCATTCACTCCCAAGATCCGAAAGTGCAGGCGGCTTTTGCAAAGAATAAGAACAGGGATTCTGCGTCCGCAGCGATGCTTACGAATTTTGGTGTCGGAGTGAATGCCTCAGGCGCAGTAGCAATAACAGACGTGGCTAGATTTGGGAAAGGAGTATCCGCTTCACCAACGCTTCTTAATAACCTTCCACCAGCGCTTTTTGAAGATCCCCAAGTAGCATCTTCTGTGGTTAACCAGGAATCTATATTTAAAGCTGTTACACGATATAAGAAAGGGTCTCCTGAACAGCGACAGGTTTATGAGCAGGGTATGATAAAAAACTTAATGACAGCTCTGGAGGCCGCGCAAAGCTCAGCAGGAAATTCGGAAGATCGCAATAGGTTGGCAAAACTTCAAAATTATCTTGCCTCTCATACACAACAAGCTTCGACAGGAAGTAGCGAACAAGCTTTTGTTTCGCAAATCAATAGTTTAGTCAACCAGATTGGTTCCATTAAAAACCATATTGCACAAAAGGGTGGAGGGACGACTGATGGTCAGAGAAGAGCTCTCGAACAGCTCAGCGGTCGAATCGTGTCACTCCGCGTAGGCATGGGTAAATATCGCGAACGTCAAGGAGCGACTATGTCGAATGCGACTCTCGAGGAGCTTGAGACAAAAATTGACGAAGTTTTGAAGAGATAAAATATGCCGGACAAGTCCACCACAACCATTGCAAACTTACCGGAGGAAGTTGTTGAATTTCTGAGTAGTTTTGAGATGTTTACATTCGTGCAGGACTTCTTGAAAAAGTATGGAGTGGACGACGTTTTGGAATTTCTTTTGCAGAATCTCATCGAAGGCATGGTGCTTCGCAAGCACGAACTTTCCGAATTGCCCAAGCTTCTTGAAAATGAACTCGGCATCGCTTCGGAAAAGTCGAAAGCAGCGGCTACGGAACTTTCATTGGAAACACTTTTGCCAATCGAGGGAATTGTTGGGGACGTCTCCGGATTTATTACAGGTTTGGGAGGAACTCTTCCGGAGAAAAAAGAACAACTTGTTCCAAAGATGACGGCGGAAGATTTCGTGAAGGCATTTTTGAAAGAGAATCAGGTAGAAATGGACACACCGAATCATCAACATCGCCTCGTCCTCGCGATATCGAACTTTGCCAAGGGAGAAAAGACAAAAGATGAGCTGAAAAATTTGTTGACTCGAGATATTGGTGTCGGTGGGCTCAATCTTGAAGTCGAGGATGCATCGCTTATCATGGATAAGATTGAGAAGACTCTGAACGAGCTCCAACTTGCCTTTTCGGATAAAGACGATGAACTTCCGACGCTAGAGAAGGTGTCGGAACCAAAAAAAAAAGTTGATGCCGTAAAACTCGCGTCTAAAGCAGAATCCGGAACGCGCCCTTCGACTTTTGCCCCTTCGACTCCACAAGAGTCTCGTTCAGGGAATGACGCGCCCCCTACAAAGGAAGGCGTCCCGGAAACAAATCCAAATCCAGTACCTGCAGCGAAACCCGAATTGATTCCAACACCGAAATTAACGCCCAAACCGAAAGCCGTTCCTTCTCCGGAGCCAACGCCGGTGCCTGTGCAGAAGCCGCGAGTAGAGCTCGCGCCCGCTCCGGTGGCAAAAGCGCCCGCTCCAGAGGCGTCAAAATCTGTCTCTTCCGCAAAACCAGCACGCCTCGACAGCTTTGATGATGATGATGAAAAGGAAATTGCTGAGCACGTTGGGCGGACGAAAAAAATCCAATCAGAGATCGAAGACCCACTGCTCGATATGGACGAAGCGATGGATCGAATTGTAACGGCCTCCGGTCTGACATTTGAAAATACGGACAGGAAGGCGCGGTTTGAGAAGGCAGTTGAATCACGTCTGCGTGATGTTCGTGACGCGTATGAAACGCGCAATCAACTTGAAAGTTCTATTGAGCAAGGCGGACTCGGGTTAAAAGGGGAGGAGCTTGCGCGGGTTTCTGCAGGGATTGAGGACATCGTTGGACAGTATCGCACCTCTATCGCTTCAAAAAAAACGGAAGAAGCTCAGGCGCGCCAGGTCCAACTTCGAAAAGAACGTGAGGCGAGGACGAAGCAAAAAGAGCAAGAAGACCAGGCGGCCATGGCCAAGCGGTATCAAAAGATTGCCAAGAAGGCCGGAGTTGCTCCCGGTCGCGAGCAAGAGGTGGATACCGAGACGTTGAAGAAAGCCGTTCAAGGCGTTTCCACAGTTACGCCCAAGTATTCCATGCCGACCGTTCACCCGACCGGCAAGCCCAAGTTGCAGGATGTGCGTTTCGAGCGACGATTGGCCGGTCCGATCGACGAGCTCGGGCAACTTGATCCGACAGAATTCCGCCGTCTCTCTCGCTTTCCAAAAGAGGCAGTCATGAAAATAAAAGACCGCATTGATTTGCTCGGGACAGAAGGATTTGAACAGAAAATCGCCGGAATCAAGGCGTGGCGGAAAAGTCCGACAAACAAATTGTACCTGTCCCTTGCCCAAGAAGCTTTTCTCGCAGGGAAAAGTCTTTCGGACGTTATCAAAGAAAAGGAAACGGCGGGTGCACAAACACTTTCCGAAGCCGAAATCCAAGCAATCATCGGCCTCAACGCGGAGCTGAGGTTTTGATATGGAATCTGGGAGCAAGAAGATGGTGGATGGGAAAATTCAGAGCCAATTGTTTATTGCGAGAGACGTTGGTTATCTAAGTTCGGAAGAATTTGATATGATGTAAACAAACGGGTTCTGTCCAACGACTTTTAAACGGTTTAATAAGAGGAGCAGTAGGTAAGATAGTCAGTACCCCTGATTCCTGATTCCAGCTCCCTGATTCCTCCTCCCTATGCCCGAACAATTTGTTGTCCCACAATTCATTGATGCAGAAGATAAAATCCTGGGTCCGATCACGGCACGGCAGTTTATCATTCTCGTGGTTGCCTTTCTGATCGTGTTTCTCGAGTTTCGGCTTCTGTCATTTGTGACATTTCTGCTTACGGGAATCCCGACGATTACCATCGGTGGCATCTTTGCTTTTGTCAAAATCAACGGTCAACCCTTCCACTATTTCGTGCTGAATATCATCCAAACATTTCGTAAGCCAAGATTGCGCGTGTGGGACAAACGAATGAGTGACGCAGAGCTTAAGGAATTCATCCAAAGAGTTCCTCCTCCGCCACCACCTAAGTTTGTTCGCAAGGATCCGGTTTCCTCGTCGCGACTGCAGGAGCTGACCCTTGTTGTGAACACGGGCGGAGTCTATCGACCAGATGTTGAATAACCTATGGCAAAGAACAAGCTCGCAAAACCAAAACCAGGTCCTGCAACTCAGCAATACCTGGACATCGACCAGATCTCGAACGACATGGTCATCTTAAAGGACGGAACGGTTCGAGCTGTTTTAATTGTTTCGAGCATCAACTTCGCGCTGAAATCCCAAGACGAACAGGAGGCGATTATTCAGTCTTACATGACGTTTTTGAACACGCTCGAATATCCGATTCAAATTGTCATCCAATCGAGAAAGATGAATATCGATTCGTACATGCAAAGTCTGATTGAGCAGCAGCGCGTGACCGAAAACGACTTGCTGCGCGTCCAAATTGCTGATTACCGGAACTTTGTGCAGGAGTTGGTGGAGCTCGGCCAAATCATGCAAAAGTATTTTTATGTGGTCGTGCCATACGACCCGATTTCCAATAAACGAAAAGGGTTTCTCACACGCCTCGGTGAAGCGCTTTCTCCGGCATCGGCGGCAAAACTCAACCAAAAACAACTCGCTGATCGCACGGAACAGCTTTCTCGGCGCGTAAACATTACCACCGGACAGCT
>Ga0326597_10002627_pt1 | contig 26639 bp, 24 predicted proteins | sample RVTome_12_FD_203789 | JGI IMG/M metagenome (GOLD analysis project Ga0326597, IMG submission 203789) | Soil microbial communities from uranium-contaminated site in the Upper Colorado River Basin, Wyoming, United States - RVT100D185 | ecosystem: Environmental > Terrestrial > Soil > Contaminated >... | reverse complement strand
GGTGTCGGGCAAAGCGACCCAGGCCGTCGTTACCGAGTATCGCGTCCCCCGAGCGAATGCGGTCCCGCACGACGTGCAGCTGGATTCGGAAGGAAACGCATGGTACAACGACTTCAAGACGGATTATCTCGGAAAAATCAACCCTGCCACCGGCGAAATCAAAGAGTACAAGCTGCCGAGCAAACCGGGATTCCACCCCGGCTCATCCAACATGTTCGTCGGAGACGACGACACGATCTGGGTCAACCAGAGAATCGCCGGCACCTTGACGCGCTTTGATCCCAAGACGGAGATGGTGATTGGGCGATGGGAAAAAGTTGGATGGTTTGACCGATTCGACTCCAGGGCCGGGATTGCATACGGAACCCAGGGGCAGTTGGACGTAACGACCGGGAAGGTGCGCCGGTACGAATACAAGGCTGAAACGGACGGCTACGGGACGGATGTCGATTCGCGAGGATTCGCATACCGGGGGGGGATCGCCGACTCCGACATCAAGGTTCTCAACCCGGAGACCGGCGAAGTCATCAATCTCTTCACCCCCACGCCGGATTCCGGCCCGCGCCGCATTGAGCTCGACGGAGACGACTACCTTTGGTTCGGCGAGTGGTTCGGCGGGAAAATCGGACGATTGGATATCAAATCGCGCAAGATCACGGAGTTCACCCCCTCCGTTCCCTTTGCCGCCTTCTACCAGGCGGGGACGGACCCCAAGAACCATTTTGGCTGGGCCTATGACTGGCGCAGCGATCGGCTGATGCGCGTGGATCCCGCAACAGGGGAAGTCGTCGAATATCCCATGCCGACCCGGGATGTGGAAAGCCGCCGCACGGCTGTCGATACTTCCACGAATCCGCCGTCGGTTTGGATTCACGGCGCCGGAAACGGGTTGATCCTCCGGGTGCAGGCGCCGCTGTAAACGTCTTTCCGTCAGATGGCGTGACCGAGCAACGTAAAACGGTCTTTCCGAGGTGGACTAACGGAGGTGGACTAACGATGGAATGGAAAAAGAAATTCGTGACAGGCATGCTGGTGGGCTGCCTTTGCTTCCTCATTCGTGTGCCCGCGGAAGCTCAGCAAGTAAATTGCGATTCCGAAGCCTCCTTCGGCAGGTCGGACAAGACAGTGTTCGGAGGATACTGCGCCGTCTGCCACACGATCAGCGGCAAGTGGGACAGGATCGTCAAAGCCCCGCTGGCAGGACTTTTCGAGCGAAAGCAACTGGTTACGGGACAGCCTGTTACTGAGGAAAACGTGCGCACCCTCATTGAGAAGGGCGGGCCCAGCCTGATGCCTGGATTTCAATATACCTTGACGGCTCAGCAAATCACCGAAGTGATCCAGTTCCTCAAAGCGGCTCGCTGCCCAGCGGATGGCGCCGGTTCCTCGCAACCTCGCTGATTCGCTGGTGCGAGCCGTTTCCAATGAAGCCCGGATACCCCTGCACGGGTAGTTTCGGGGATTGCCGTACACCTGTTCCGGGCCACGCCATTCCTGAAAACGCTCTAAGCGGAGCAGCCTGTGAGTCGGCGGCAATTCCGGCTCCCGTCCCGGAAGCAGTTCCGTGCTACACTGGATGCGTATTTGATTGGTCATTCCGCCTGAAACGTCGCTTGCTTCGTGTCTGACTGACTCCCTCAAATACCAATCAGCCTCGCCTGCCGCATGGCCGGCGCCGGACATTCCGGCAGTTGCGCATCTGCGGGCGACAAACTTCAAGGAGAACGACGCCAGAATGAAAAGTATTTTTATCGGCAACCTGAATTTCGAGACGAGCGAAAGCGACGTGCGAGTCACGTTCGAGCAGTACGGAGAGGTCAGGCGCGTCACGATGGTGACGGATCGCGACACGGGCCTCCCCCGTGGCTTCGCCTTCGTGGAGATGCCCGATGACGAGGAGGCGGCGACTGCGATAGCCGACCTGAATGGCAGGCAAGCCGGGGGCCGCACGCTTACGGTGAATGAAGCGCGTCCAAGGCCGGAACGCCCAAGCACTCCCCGCGCCGGACATTCACGCGGTGATTACGGCGCCTCCGCGCTCAAACCCTCCTACAGCCGCCGATAGCCCGGCATGGCTCCCAATTGGCTGTCCTGCACCGGTTCGGGAGAGCTTGCAGGGGTCGTTAACTTCCGTCACGCCGGTCAACGGGACCGTGCTTGACGGAGGTCTAGTAGGGGTAACCTTCCAGCCGATCCATTCCGGGCTTCCACTCCGGCAGGGGAGCCCAACCGTCGCGGTTTGGCATCTGCAGCTTTGGCAGACTATTGGCGTCCATTACTTCGTCTTCCTGGATCACGCCGTTCTTAAAGAACAGAAAAGCGACCAAAGAGTAGACCTCATTGGCGGTGAGGGTTCCCTCTTTGCCGAGAGGCATGGCGCGATTGATGAAGTCCCATACCGTCGTCGCGTACGGCGAGCGGAACGGCAGTACTCGACCCAAGTCCCAGGGGGCGACCCCTGGCTTCGGCTCGTCTCTGATCAATTTGGGAGCGAGGCCCCCCGCCAGGCTCGCTCCATGGCATCCCGCGCACCCCTTCTGCACATAGAGCTGCGCGCCTTCCTCGGCGGTTCCGCGTCCCGGCGGAAGTTCCTTGCCGTCAGGACTGATCGAGATATCCAAGGCACGCAGTTGCTCTTCGCTCGGGGTGCTTCCCACACCGTACTGGGGGGACTGTGCCAGCGCAACGCCCCCCAGCAGCAGCACAAACGAGAGAAGCCTAAGCATACGCATTGTGAACGCTCCCATCGCTCGCGACCCTCCAGGTCTGAATGGTATTGTCCCGGCCCGGGACCCTGTATTCCGCAGTCAGGGGCACCTTAAAGAACTCGGCGACCTGGGCTCGCGTCGGTTGCACCTTGCCCAGCTCGTCCGTGCAGCGCGAAAGGAGCGAGGTTTCCGTTCCGTCCCAATTCCAGGGGAAGGCAAACCGGGCATGCGCCATGCGCTGCGGCGTCCCGCGAAACTCGGCGTCTTTCCAGCTTCGGCCGCCGTCGGTGGATACCTCCACCCTGCGGATGGCGCCCCCGCCGGACCAGGCCAGGCCGCTGATCTCGTAGTATCCCTTGCCGGGCAACTGCTGTCCCGCGCAAGGATAGGTGATGACCGATTTCGGTCCGATCTGGTAACCCAGCGCGGCGTCTTCATGCCCCTGTCGCAGATGCCCGTAGTCGCTGTAGGTCATGTAGTACTGGTCCACCACCTTGACTCGCCGCAGCCACTTTACGTTGAAGATTCCTTCGAAGCCGGGAACCAACAACCGCAGCGGATAACCCTGCTGGGGACGCACCGCCTCGCCGTTCATGCCGTAGCACACCAGACAGTCTTCCATGGCCTTCGCCAGCGGAATGCTCGACGCTCCCTTCACTTCCTCCGACCCTTCCGCAACAATCCAGGACGCCCCGCTTTGCACGCCGGCCTCCTTGAGCAGCGTCGACAGGAGCACGCCGGTCCATTCGGCGCAACTGGTCATCCCGTGCGAATCCTGAATTGACTTGGCCTTGGCGCTCGGACGGTTTGCCGCGCACTCGACGAAATGAAGCCGCGTGACGGAAGGCAGGCGCTTCAGATCCGCCAGCGTGAAGGTCAGCGGACGGTCCACCATGCCGTGTACCAGGAGCCGATGCTCCTTCGGATCGATGTCCGGAACATAGGAGCCGCGGGTCGTCGCCACATAGTGGAGCGCGGACGGCGTGATCACCCCCACCGATTCCTCTAGCGGAGTCGCCACGTGCATCACAAGCCCAAAGGGATCGGGCGAAACCCTTCCGCCGTGCGACTTGCGCACCGCGGTCTCGAAACGGGAGCGCTGGCCATAGGCGATCAGCTCCTCATTGCCCTTGATGTACGTCTCAGATGCTGGACTCTGTCCGCTTGCGGGCCGTACCGCTCCCACCGCCATGCCGCCAACCAGCGCGGCGCTGCCTTTTAGAAATTTTCTTCGGTCATTTTGTTTCGAACCCATGAGTCTCTCCTTCGCAGATGCAGTTGCCAGTAATTGGCTTTTTTGGGGCTTCCGCCAGTTGAAACTATACACCATTTTGCGCCCGATTGAGCGAGGTTTTCTTCCGAAAAAAGAGTGTTCGCCTCCGAGCCCCAGTTAGTGTGGCAAATGGGGCAATTGCCGGAGATAGCGGGGCTTGACAGGCATCTTCCCTCGCCCGCCCGCCTCATCACCATTTCTGCCTCAATGAAGAGCATCTCCGTCCCGTTTCCGTTGGTTCCGAGTTGACGAGCGGCGGGATAGTTGCCTTCGAAGACCTTCGAAGAAACGATCAAACGTGCGGCGAAAGTTTTCAAGCGTCTGTCCCGATTTCATTTACCATCATTAGTCACCCCCGCCGTTCACCCGCTATCTTTCCCCGTTCGAAGGAAAACTGGCGGAGAGGGTGGGATTCGAACCCACGGTAGAGTTTCCCCTACACACGCTTTCCAAGCGTGCTCCTTAAGCCACTCGGACACCTCTCCGATGCTGTGATATCAACAGGTTGGCACGACAGGCGGCGATTCGCAGCGGCATTTGTGACGTGCTTTGTGACAGAACCACCTGAAAACCTCGATTATACGGGCCCTTCGGCCTGCCTTCTTCCTTGTGTTTGAGCCGCCGCCTGCTGCCTCCAAGCGCCCAACTCCTCCAGAGCTTTTCGCTTCGCCTCTAACCGGACAGGGCTGTAGTGCTCCAACATCCGCCGCGAAAGATGGCCGCTGATAGATTCCATGACGGGATCCGGCACACCCATCTCCGCAAGCTCAGTAATCACTCTATGACGCAGATCGTGGAAACGCAAGCCGGGCCAATTGGCCGCCGCTCGAAGGCTCCGCCAACCCTTGCGCCTCCCCGCCCGCATGTTCCACCCCTGTGATTTGCATACGCGGTTTACACCAACAGTGTCGATCGCGCAGTTGTGTTCTCACACCCTGCCGCGCAGCCGATCCAGTTTCCGGCGGTCGCGCTTCGTCGGCTTTCCTCCCCACTCGCCCTCGAAATGCGGCATCGCTTTGCGCTCCTCCGCCGCCTGGACCCGCAACTCCCGGCTCGCCTCCGTCTCGCGGTAGAGCGTTCGCGCAACCGCCGCCGGGCCCCGCAGGCCGCTCAAGAGCAGGACCTCCACCTGAAAATCTCCCGCGTCGGTCTTCACTTGCAGCAGGTCGCCGACGCGCACCTCCCGCGACGCCTTCGCTCGTTGCCCGTTGGACCCGATCCTGCCCAGCTCGCATGCGTGGGAGGCAAGCGAACGCGTCTTGAAGAACCTGGCGGCCCAAAGCCACTTGTCGATTCGCACACCCTCCATTTCCATATTTTCGCATGGACGGCGGAAAACCAAAGTCATCTGTTCGTTGCAATACATTAAACCACATCACAACTAAGAGTGTCATCCCCCCTGCCCCACCCGAAGCCGAGGGGAGGAGCGCAGCGACGAGGGACCGACCTGCCCTGGTGGTTTCGGCGCGGTCAAACTTGCCTTCTTTGACCTCCCCCAATTGCGAAATCCACCTATGACCCGGTCACCAAGACTTGTGTTGTGGCCGGAATGGCTGCTGCTCGCTGTGCTGCTGGGCGCGATGCTGGGGAAGGCGGCATTCATCGCCGGAAATTTCATGCACCTTCGGTTTGAGCGGCCCGTCTTGATCTGGGCCGTCGCCGTGGGTTTGTTCGCGACGGCCTTGGTGCTGATTGTGTTCCTCGCGCTGGACGCCCGCCATGTCCTTCGCCTGTCATCCGGCTGACAAGGGAGAACGTGCGCATGACTCAAACTCTCCGGTTCCTTCTGGCGATGTGCGGCATTGTTGTGCTGCCGATATCGGCGGCTGCCCAGTGCGCCATGTGCCGGGCAGCCCTGCTCAACTCGCAGGGAGGCGCGGAATTGATCGCAGGATTGCGGCAGGGAATTTTCCTGCTCCTGGCGATTCCTCTGCTCATCACGGCAACTGTGTTGATCCGGCTGAAGCGGGCGAGCAGAGTAAGCGCAGAGGCCGCAGCCGGGCAAAGAGTTCAAGCCGCCGAGTCTTTATTGTCGGAGCACGCCGCAAGTGATTGAAAAAGGAGGGTATTCAAAATGGCAACCGCTTCCACGGACGCGCGGCCGGAGTTGTTTACATTCCTCTTTCGAGAGTATTCCAAACCGGTCACCGCGCAGTAGCGCTTGGAGCGCTCCTGGGGGATTTCCCGCAGCATAGCTCTCGTAATCCCCCATTCTGCCCGATATGTACAGCTAACAACTGTCGAATCAATGCGGAATCTTGGTGGTAAAATTGCTCCTACAAAACAAGCAGTTTTTGTGAACGGGGAACATTTGAAGGGCCTTTGGCGGATTAGAGTAACTTAACTGGGCGAAGGCCGAAGCTATAGGGAGGTCGAAAATGAGGGCCCGAAAAGGCGGATACGCATTCTTGTCATTAATTCTGGTCGGGATTGCCATCACCGGCGCCGGGGAAGGTGTCGGGCGGAAGTACCTGCGGACGGAAAAGGAGTTCTACTTAACGCAGGCGGAGTTGGCCTTTGTCCGGCCGGGTCTTGGACTGGAGATCCAGTCCGTGGCGGTAAACGGCTCCGCGGTCAGCGTTACGTTCCGCATTGCGGACGACCAGGGCCAGCCCCTGGACCGCCTTGGCATTGAAACGCCCGGAACGGTCTCCACTTCTTGGATCCTGGCCCGCATCCAGCCCGGCGATACCCAATACACCGCCTATACTGCCCGTGCACAATCGAGCCCCATTACCGGCCAGTCGGCGACCCAGGCCGGCACCGATTCCGGCGGGACCTACGCCAGTTTGGGAGACGGCGTGTATCAGTACACGTTTGGAACGCAGTTGCCCTCCGGCTATCCCGCCGACGCCACGCATACAGTGGGCGTTTATGCCAGCCGCGACTTGCGCGAACTGGCGGAACAGCTCGGGCTATTCCAGCTTGTCAAGACCGGCCGCTACATCTCGAACGACACCTACAATTTCGTGCCCTCCGGCGGTGACGTTGCCGTAGTCCGGGACGTCGTGAGCACCGCGGCCTGCAACCAGTGCCATGATCCTCTCGCGCTGCACGGCGGCTCCCGGCAGGTCACGCAGCTTTGCATTCTGTGCCACCAGCCGCAGTCAACCGATCCCGACACCGGCAACACGGTGGACTTCAAGGTGATGATTCACAAGATTCACCGGGGGGAAGGCTTGCCGAGCGTAGAGGCAGGAACGCCGTACCAGATCATTGGATTCAACCAAGGTGTGAACGACTATTCCGAAGTCGTTTTTCCCCAGGATGTCCGCAACTGCGCCACCTGCCACCAGCAGGCCAGTCAGGCAGACCAGTGGAAAACGAATCCGACCCGCGTCGCCTGCGGCTCCTGCCACGACGATGTGAATTTCGCCACGGGCGCAAACCATCCCGGCGGTGTTCAGTTGGACGACAGCCAATGCAGTATCTGCCACACTTCCGGCACCGGCCTGGAATTTGACCTCTCCGTGGACGGCGTTCATACGATCCCGGATTTCTCCGGGCAGCTCAACGGACTCAATGTCGAAATTCTGGAGATCACCAATACGAGCCCGGGCCAAAAGCCCACGGTCTCTTTCACTGTGAAGGAAAACGATGGGACCCCGATCGGTCCCCTGACTGGCCTGCAAACATTGACTCTGAGACTTGCGGGACCGACCACCGACTATACCTGGATGGTTTCCGAAGATGCGCGCTCGGCCCAGGCAACTGCGACCGGCTATACCTACACGTTCCAGGAAAACAGTCTTCCCACGGACGCCGGCCGGACCTATGCCGTCGGGGCGGAGGCGCGCCGCACGGCAACCATCCCCGGCCCGCTGCTGGGTCAAAGCTTCTCTGCCACGGAGAGCGCCTTCAATCCCGTATTCTACTTCTCCGTGGATGGAAGCGCAGTGGCCCCGCGTCGCGCCGTGGTCGATGTAAACACACGCTGCAACGTATGCCATAACCGGCTCACCTTACACGGCGGCACCCGCTTGAATACCGACTACTGCGTCATGTGCCACAATCCCGCCACCGTGGATGTCCCGGACCAGGCCCCCGGCGGGCCGTTCAACGTCGCTCCACAGTCCATCAACCTGCGGTTCATGATCCACCGCATCCATTCCGGCGAGGAACTGAGCCGTGATTTTACGATTTATCGCAGCCGCGGAGTGTTCAACTTCAACGAAGTGCTCTACCCCGGCGACCGCCGCAACTGCGCAGCGTGTCACGTGAACAACTCGCACGAATTGCCCTTGCCGAATGGCATCGCCAGCACCGAGGCTCCCCGCGAGTTCTTCTCCCCGCTGGGACCGGCGGCCTCGGCCTGTTTGGGGTGTCATGACGGCGAGGATGCGGCGGCGCACGCTTTCCAGATGACCGCTACTTTCCCGAGCGGCACGACCGCCGAGTCCTGCGCGGTGTGTCACGGAGAAGGGGCGGATTTCGCGGTCAGCAGAGTTCATGCCCGCTGACCGGCCGGGGCAGTGTCCTGCTGCGGATCGCAGAATAGGGCGCGATAGAAAGGCCGTCCGGGCACGGCTTCCGAGTCTGTGTGACAACCTCGGTTTTTCGTCAGGGCACGACTTTACAGGCTGCTGAAAAAATCAATTGCGCGGTCATTCTGAGCGTAGCGAAGAACCTGCTTGTCCTTCAGCCCCTGAGGTTTGGGTTTTTCGTCAGGGCACGACTTTAGTCGTGCCGTAACTGCTGCAGAATGAGATAGGCTTCAGCCCCTGAGGTTGGTAGTTCTGGCCGGTCTACAAAACGCGCTATAGAAGACGCGATGCTCAATAAATGTGCACTATGAGGACACTACCCCGATCAGGCAACGCAACGTTTGGCGGATTGTTCTTGTTACATTGAATGCTGGATATGGCGAGTAGATACAATTTGTGCCCGCGCCGCGCCCGTTTGCTCCTTGCGGTGATGTTGCTCGCTCTGTTCTACGGAACGGTGTCGGGCGCACAGCAAACGCCTCCGGCTGCCGATTATGCCGGATCGGAACTCTGCGGCTTTTGCCATGCGGAGGAGCTGGCGCAGTTTCAGAAGACCGCAATGGCCGTGCTCCTGGACGAAAAATATCCGCTCGAGCAGCGCGGCTGCGAGGCCTGCCACGGCCCCGGGAACGCCCATGTAGAAGCGATGTCGGAAGCCACGGATGAGGAAGCCACAAGACGGGCGGCGCAGTTGATCTACAGCTTCACTCGCGGCTCCGTCCAGGAAAACACCGCGCGTTGTCAGGCCTGCCACCGGCAGGATGAGAAGCAGCGGCTCTATGCCCGCTCGCGCCACCTGGGGGCAGGCGTTTCCTGCGTCGAGTGCCACTCGCCGCATCGCCTGAACCCTGCCGCTTCTCCCGCGCGGCCCCCCGGTGCGCTCGGAGACCGGTTTTCCGTGCCCGAGCGCCCGGCCGAGCGGGAATGGCTGAACAACTCGCTGCTGCGTGAAAAGCAGCCGGATCTTTGCTACTCCTGCCATCGGGATATCGAAGCGCAATTCCAGTTGCCGGTCCGCCACCGGGTCAATGAAGGCGTGGTGCAGTGCGCCGACTGCCACAACCCGCACGGGAGCATTTCCGCCTCTGAGCTTCGCGCCGTAGGCACGGAAGCCTGCTACTCCTGCCACGTCGAGAAGCGCGGGCCGTTTGTCTTTGAGCACGCCGCTTCGCGCGTGGAAGGCTGCACGGCGTGCCATACGCCGCACGGCAGCATCAACCGCCAGTTGCTGAAGCGGAGGCAGGACCGGCAATTGTGCATCGAGTGCCACACGGCCCCGGAGGCGCTCGCTGTGCCGCATCCCCGCCTCGGCTTTCAGGCCGCCGGCGAATGTACCCGCTGCCACATTGACGTTCATGGCTCGAACTATCAAAGACAGTTCCTGCGATAAGGTTGTAGCGGGAAGGCCCGCAGTGGAAAGGCCGAGATCGAAATGACGAGAGCCTGTCTTATGAATGCCGACGCGGACGCAGTTCGTCAGGGCACGGCCGTGCCGCAAAAGCCGCTAAGAACGGGGGCTTCAGCCCCTGAGGTTCGTTGTGGCTCTCCCAATTGCGTCAATGAAACTGCGCCTGGACCGTTTTCATGGATGGTGTATAACGTTTTCGGTCTGGCCGCTTTCAGCCCCGGCAGGGGCGCCAGCATGTGGCCCACGGCGCAAGCCGTGGGAAACCAAGCAGAAGAGCGTCGCAAGCCCCGGAGGGGCGACATCCATCCATCCGATGCCGTCCCTATATACCAACTGGAGAAATGCCCCGGAAGCCTCGCTCAAGCACACAGGCTCTTGCAGACGGGGCTATTCGCGCTTCTAAGTGTCTTTGCGATGGCTTCACCGGCCCTGGCCCAGGACCCGGAGGAGCCCGGCATTCCGGCCGGCCGGTACGTGGTTTCAGCCGCCGCTTCGCTGGGCGGCCGCTTTGTGGACGTGAGCGGAAGCCAGGCCAAATACAATCAATTGCTCAACCTCCAGGAAGGGTTCCGCGTATTCCGCGGCGACTTCGAGGTTCGTCCCGCGGACGGGAATCAGGGATGGTTTGACCGTTTCTCGATCACCACCCAGAACCTGGGCGGCGACCCCTTCCCCGTCATCCGCGTCGGCCTCAAGAAGAACGGGGTGTACGAGCTGACCGCCGGCTACCGGGCAACGCAATATTTCTACGACCTCCCGCAGACGGATCGGACCGCCAACCGCGGGTGGCTCGACCGGCGCCGCTTTGCCGATCTGGAATTGCGCTACACTCCCACCCGCAACCTGCGCGCGCGCTTCTTCTACAACCGGACCGAGCGGGAGGGCAATGATTTCTCGACCGGCCCCTTTTTCTATCTGCCCCTCGCAGGGGATGTTTGGGGTGCCTTCGGCCGCGCGAGCCCTGCGGCCTGGACCTTGCCTCTGCGCGAAGATGCGAATCTTTACGGTGTCGGAATCGACTACCGGTGGAATCGCACCGACATTCACGTGGAGCAGAGCTACCGGACCTTTGCGAGCCCCGGCAGCCTGGCGGGATTTGCCGGGCAGCCGATTGAGCTGCTGGGCGCTGCCTCGCCCGGCCGGAACATGGTCGTCGAGCGGTGGGACACATTCTCCGGATTCAATATTCCCATGACGACACTCCACGTGGACCAGGAAGTCGCGAGCTGGCTGCGGCTGCGCGCCGGATACCTGTATCAGCACGCCAGCGGGCCGACGAGCCTGGACGGCTCCATTCGGGTTCCGCTCCGGGAGACGGACACGAGCGCAACCACCGCGTATGCCGGGGCCGGCGCCGCCAGCATGACCAGCCATACCTCCGAGGCCGGGTTCACCTTGCGGCTGCTTGAGACGCTCGACCTGATCTCCGACTATCGCTACCAGGCGTTCACTCAGACCGCCCGGCAGTCGCTCTCCGGCTCGCAAAGCAATTTCACCGTCCCGGTGCAGCTCGGCGGCCACACCCTGCGATGGGACACCGGACTCCATACGCTCGACACGCAGTTTGGCCTGACGCCCTACGCGGCGCTCAGCCTGCGTGCCGGACTGCGCTTTACCAAACAGGATGTGGTCCGCAAAGAAGACGAGCGGACCGCCCCCGGCACCCGGAGAAGCTGGTCCTACTCCCCGCTCGTCAACGCGTCGTGGCGGCCCAATCGGATGTTCCGGCTGACCGGACAGTTCGAGCACCGCACGGCGGTCGACCCTTATGTCCGCATCTCGCCGGAAAGCACCGTCGGGTCGAGCCTGCGCGCGCGATTCAGCCCGGGCGGCCGTTGGGGAATCGACAATACATTCTCGTTTCGGAACCGGGAGACGGAGTTGCTCGATTTCCAGATGCAATCGCGGACCAACTCGACGAGTCTATGGTATCAGCCGCTGCCGCAGTGGGGCGTGAACGCGGGTTTTACCTATTCGAGCTTCTTCAGCGAAAACACGGTTCGCTATCTGCGCGGAACCCCGCCGCTCACCGGGTTGTTTTCGCGCGACCAGACCATTGACCGCAGCTACTTTGGGGGCCTCCGGACACGGCTGCTGCCCATGCTGACGCTCTCGTTCTCCGGGCAGTTCATTCGCTCCACGGGACTGGCCGCGTTCAGCGGAGAGACGAGCGGCTACGGTCCGCTCACCTGGCCCGCCTGGAATGCCGAGATCGCGTATCGCACGCCGCGCGCCGGGCGGCTGGTCTTTGCCTGGCAGCAGTCGTATTACCTGGAAGACCTGTACCGGGCCACGGACTTTCGCTCCACGGCGTTTCATATGCGCTGGGACTACTCCTTCTGACGCAGGATTCGCCTATGTTGCTTTGGACATGCAACCCGGCACTTTCGGTTCTTTCGAAACTTTCGGTTCTTTCGAAACTCTCGGTAGAATCTTCTTGCCGGGGTTTCCTCATGGGTGGTTTTTCCTCTAGAGCGTTTCTCTTGTTGCTGTAAATCGGCGGGTCTGTCGCCCCTACGGGGCTTGCTCGGATCAGCGGCCAGGAATCCCACGGCTTGCGCCGTGGGCCACAGGATAGCGCCCCTACGGGGCTTCCTGCGGATGAGCTACAGCAATGAGAGAACCGCTCTAGCCCAGCGCTTCAGCGCTGGGTCGGCGGTCCCGAGAAGTGGTTGTTCAGCCCGCTTCAGCGGGCTTCCTGGAGGCTGTTTGGCGTTTCGTCAGGGCACGGCTTCACAGGTTGCTGAAAAAATACTTCTCGCGGTCATTCTGAGCGAAGCGAAGAACCTGCTTGTCCTCTGAATCAGCAAGATGCAGATTCTTCGTCGTCTTTGCCTCCTCAGAATGACCGTGTTTTGAGAGTTTTTCAGCAGCCTGTTCAGCCGTGCCGTAACCTGCAGAATCAAGCGGCTTCAGCCGCTGAGGTTTGTCTTGTAAGGTGCCTGCGTGGTCTACATCATTTGTAGAGACGATCTAGTACCAGGACCACATAACCGTCAGGATATGAGCGGTTCTCTCATTGCTGTAGCTCATCCGCAGGAAGCCCCGTAGGGGCGCTATCCTGTGGCCCACGGCGCAAGCCGTGGGATTCCTGGGCGCTGATCCGAGCAAGCCCCGTAGGGGCGACAGACCCGCCGATTTACAGCAACAAGAGAAACGCTTTAAGATATGCACAGGAGGACAAAGACGATGAAAGCAGCACGATTTGGATTTGCAGTCGCAGTCGCGTTCTTATTTGGGGCGCATCTCGCCCTGGCCCAAGGGGGCGACGCGAATGCGGGCAAGGCAATCTACGACAGGCAATGCGCCGCCTGCCACGGGCCGGATGGGGCCGGGAAAGACGCAGTCGCCAAGATGTTGAAGGTGGAGATGCGGCACCTCGGCTCGAAGGAAGTCCAAGCCAACAGTGACGCGGACATTCACAAGATCATTGTCGAAGGCTACAACAAAATGAAGCCGCAGAAGGTGGCGGAAAAAGATGTAGCGAATGTGATCGCCCATCTCCGCACGCTCGCGCAGTGAGCCGCGGCCCTGTTCAACTTGCATGACCGGTCCGCGTCTAAGCGGGTTCTTGCTGGCGGATGTACAGGTAGAGCGTGAACACAATCGCCAGCACGAGCAGGGAGAACAGCGCAACGCCCATGCGCCGTGACTGCACTTCCTCGAGCCGCTCCCGGCCTGCCTGCGCCGCCTGTTCAGCGACGGGAATTCCTCGTTCGACCTCGGCGCCGACTTGCGCCGGATCCAGGCTATGGATGGCGGTGCGCGCCATGACGAGATGGCTGTGGGCCGTCGTGAGATCGGAGGCGGCGGAACTGACATCCATGCCGGCCCGGTCCGCTTGATCCAGGGTGTCCCTCGCCAATTGGATCGCGTCGTCGAGCCGGCGGATTTGGCCCGCCATGGCTTCCGCCCGCTCGGTTCCCTCATCCCCTTCGGAATGGCAGTCCGCGCACACACTGTTCGGACCCGCCAGCATCTGCTCGTTGGTCCTCAAAACCGCGTGGTTGCCGTGGCACTGCACGCAGCCCGCCACTCCCAGATCCGCGAAGACCGATTGGTGCGGGCTGTTTTCGAAGAATTGCCGGTTATGACTGTGGCACGTGCCGCACACTTCCGTCACGGACATCACGCCCGGCGGTGCGGCGCCATGACTGCTGTGGCATGTCACGCAAGTGGGCGCGGCCAGGTTTCCCTCCAGCGTGAGCGCCTGATAATGAGCGCTCCTCTTGTAGTCTGCCTCCTGCGCCGATCCAGGCAAGCTGTAGGCTGCCATGTACTGCTCATTGCTATGGCAGGCGCCGCAGGTGTCCGGAATGTTCAACGGGTACACGGGAGAAGCCGGGTCGGAGACCTGCTGAATGTCGTGAACGCTGTGGCAGTTGATGCAGGTCGCCACGCGCTGGTCGCCTTGCTGCAGCAGCTTTCCATGCCGGCTGGTGAAGTATTGCCTCACCTGGTCCGTTTGGACATTGGGCTTGAACTGATGCATGTAGGCAGTATCGCTGTGGCAGCGGCCGCAGAACTCCGGGACCTGCGCGCGGGACGGCCTCCCACGGAAACCGCTGGCCGCGCCCATCGCTACCTTGGGGTCCATGCTGCTGGGGTCGCCTCCATGGCAGGAGGCGCAAGTAAGCCCGCGCTCGGCGTGGACGTCGGTTGGGAACGGCACGGTCGGGGATGAAAGCCCTCCGCCCAGGTTGGCGTGGCAGACAAGACAGGTGCTTTGCGGGGCGGTCGAAGCCGCCCCGGAAGGCGCGGGGGCGGCCTGCCCTCTCGCGATTCCCGCGGACGCAAGAACCCACATCCAAAGCCATGGAATGAGGTACAGTCCGGCCGGAGACCCGGCTCTGTTCTTAGCGCACATAGGAGATCACCGTCATTACCGCGATATAAACCAGCACCACCACGCCCGCACCACGAATCGTCCGGCTCAGCCGTCCCTGCGTTGGAGAGCGATCCAGGAAGGGGACCGCGACCCACAGCAGGCCGGCCAGAGCGAACGCCAGAACTCCAAGCACCTCGCCCTCGAATCCCAGTATCCGCGCGGGGATGTACTTCAGCGTCTCAAACATATACAGGAAATACCACTCCGGCTTGATGTCTGCGGGAGCGGAAGCAAACGGGTCGGCCTTCACGCCCAGCTCCCACGGGAACAGCGCTGCCAGGGCGGCGAGCGCGCCGAGCGCCAGATACCAGCCCATCAGCTCGCGCAGCAGGAACCCGGGAAAGAACCGGATCGTGGGAGGCGCCGTGTGCCGCTGCTCGAATTCTCTCTCCACCGAGGGCGGCAGGCTCATCCCCTGCATCTGGATGAGCCAGAGATGCAGGCCGAGCACGATGCCGGTGACGGCAGGAAGAATCGCCACGTGAAACCCGAAGAAACGAGTCAGCGTGGAGCTGGTAACGCTATCGCCGCCGCGAAGAAATCGCAGAAGGTCCTCGCCGATGATCGGCAACTGTCCCGCAATGTTGGTCCCCACCATAGTGGCAAAGTAGGAGAGCGTGTTCCAAGGGAGCAGATAGCCGCTGAACCCGAACCCCAGCATCAGCAACAGCAGAAACATTCCGCTCACCCACGTCAGCTCGCGCGGCTTGCGGTAGGACTTCAGGAAGAACGTGCTGAACATGTGGGCGAAGGCGAGCGCAATCAGCAGATTCGCACACCACCCGTGAACCGAGCGAATCAGCCAGCCGAAGCGCACTTGCGTCATGATGAAGCGGACGCTCTCAAATGCCAGGGTTTCCGAAGGCTGGTAATAGAGAAGCAGCAGGATGCCGGTCATCGCCTGCACCATAAACAGGAACAGCGTCATGCCCCCCAGGTAGTACCAGTGCGAGTGACGATGCACCGGGACGGACTTGTGCTGCACGAATGCCCGCAAAGGCTGCAAGTCTACGCGTTGTTCCAGCCACGAGATGGGTGACATGGGAGACGTCCGACGGCTCATTCAGGCTCCCTTGGAGACCACGACCGTCCCTTCCCGGACATTCACTTGGTACTCGGCCAAGGGGAGCGGGGGAGGCCCGCCGATATTCCGGCCATGCAGATCAAACATTCCGTTGTGACACGGGCACCAGATGATCTTGGATTCCGCTTCGTAGCGGACGGTGCAGCCCAAGTGCGTGCAGATGGCGCTGAAGGCGCGCAGCTCGCCGTCAGGGGTTCGGATCAAAAGGGCAGGCTGATTCCCAAATTGGAACACCACGCCGCTGTTCGGGGCAATAGCGGCTGCCGGCCCGGCCTCCTGGGATTCCGCCCCCGAACCCTGTGTTCGCGGCGGAAGAACAAAGCTCAGAATCGGATAGAGGAGGGACAAAATCGATGCTCCCATGCCTCCCCCCAAAACCGACCGCAACAACTTTCTCCGGTCTGCACGAGTGGCTGTTTCATTTCCCGGCATGAGACTATTCTTGCACGAGAAGGGCCAAATAGCCGAGAGCGGATTGCCGGCCCAACCCTTCCCTCTTTTGGAACGGTCTGCCGGTGAGAACTGACATAGACTTCTGGCACTTCATGCAGTTGTGCGAGATTACCTCGTCTATAGCGTGAAATCACCCAGCCAAATCAGCGCAACCACTTGGGAATGAAGCGGATAACACACTAAGTGCTGCTCAGCCAAGAGTTCCCAGCAGTCGCTCCTCCTCTGGACTCTCGCCCCAAATTGGGCCTTGGATTGCTCATCTATAAAGTGGGCTTGTCCGTCAGGAGGTGCTTATGAGGCTCGGAAAACTTCTTCTCGGCGCCATCTGGCTGATCGGAGTGAGCATCTCTGCTGCCGCGCAAGTGGACCGGGCTGTTGCAGAGGCCCGGGGAATTACCTGACCCTCTTGCGCAGCGGTGATGGAAATCACCCTGCGACGCCTGGACGGCGTTGACAAAGTTGCAATCAGCATCGAGAAGCAATTGTTCGCAGTAACCTACAAGGACGGAGCAGCCTTTGAGCCCGCGGCGCTGCGTGAGGCAGTCGCGGCGGCTGACGTGGAGGTTGTCCGGTTTCACGTTGCGGCCCGTGGCCATGTAAGGGAGCAGGGAAGCCAGAGCTTCTTTATCGCGGGGAAAGACCGGTTTCTGCTGGTGAATTCGCCGCAGGTCCCTGTGAACGTCCCGATTGGGATCATGGGGACGGTGAACGATTCCACGATACCGATGGAGATTCAGATCGACGACTTCCAGCCCTTGGCGGAGGACTAGATGCTTATGTCAGAGAACCAGAGTGCGGTTTCACTACGAAACGCCGGCAGTGACGCCAAGGTCGTCTATTGGCGGCAGGAATTGCCGCCATCCGATGCCGAAATGATCGGAGAGTACACGGTGGAGGCGGTGAGCAGCCGTGTGCCCGGAACGCTCGCCCATCGGGATGAGCTGTGGAGCCTCTGTTACGACGACCTGATGCGGGAGACGGGCGCGCGGCTGGAGCAGGAGGTCGTGCGGCTGGGCGGCCGCTACGCCCATGTCCGGGATGAAGCCATCGAGAGCAGGCACGATGACCGGACGGGAGAGGCCTGGCTGCACGGCCGGTTCACGTACGCTTTGTATCGCCGGCGTTGAAGAGAATTGCGGAGCGGGAAAAGCTGGACTTGAGGTGTTCGTTCTGGTCTGATTCCGATTCTGAGGGAGGGAGGCAAGACATGAAAATTCTCCTGGCAATTGACGATTCCAAGTTCTCGCAAGCGGCGGTGCGCATGGTTGTGGAGCAGAACAACCCGCGCAAGACGGCCGTGCGAGTGCTGCATGTTGTAGAGCCTCTGGAAACTCCGTATTATCCGGAACTGTCCACGCCGTACCCCACCAATCTGGGCGAAATTCACAAGGGTCGCATGAAGGCCGGCCGGGAGTTGGTGGAGGGAGTCCTCAAGAAACTGCGCGCGGCAGGCTTCCAGGCGGAAGGCACGGTGCGGTCCGGGCATGTCAGAACCGTGGCGGTGGATGTCGCCGGGAAATGGCATGCCGATCTGATTGTTGCCGGGTCCCATGGCCGGCAGGGCCTAAAGAGGATCTTGCTCGGAAGTGTTTCCGACCATATTGCCCGTCACGCACATTGCTCGGTCGAAATTGTTCGGACGAAGCGGTAGTGGAGGTCCGCAATGAGCGCTCCCTGCAAACAGCTCCAGACGGAGGAACAGGCGGTTCCCCAAGATTCGCAAAGCGCGGAGCACACGTACAATAATCTGGTGTCGCTCTGGACCTCCGGGGTGCGGGATTTCCACAGCTTGCTGGCAACGTACCTGACCGCCAACTCGATCTTCGTCGCGGCCATCGGGTTTCTGCTGGCCCGTCAGCCGACGACACCAGTCTTCACCATCGTGGTCATGATCCTTTGCATCCTGGGGGTGCTGATTACCCTTCAGATGGCGCTGGTCCTGGCCCGGTTTGACGCCCAGAACGCGCTTTGGGAATGGCAGCTGCGCGGGATCGAAAGAACCTCGCAGTGGGGGAGGCGAAAGCTGTTTGTGGACCTGTACCGGTTCCGAAACCAGAAGGAAATCTTGCGCGATGAGGCGAGCATCCCGTCTGAGTTCAAGCCGAACTGGCTGTTGCGGCAGCACCGCCAATGGTGGGCGCGCCGGGCTGTCAGTTTCCCCGTTTATTTCGGGATCATCTATGTCGCCTTTTTCATTTGGGGCGTAACCCAGCTCGTGATGTGAGGGGCTTGTTCCTGCCGGGAGCTACCGGCCGGCGGCGCAGGCATACCAGCTCGATCCAATTACGGCAGGCCCGGCAGGCCCCCGGCTCCCGAGCGAGTCGTCACGAGCGCCGGCGGCGCTGCACCCACTTCACCAGTTCCAGCACGGGCGAGACGGTGAACGTGAGGGCGACGAGGAATATCCAGGTCGTCGTCGGCAAGCCGTACGTGCCGAATGGCTCCTGCAGCAACGGCAGGCTGACAATCAGAACCAGCAGAATCAGCTCCCACAAGATGGCGACGTTGAGCCAGCGATTGGCGAATGGGCGGTCGAGCACGGAATGGCTGTCGGAGCGGAAGTTGTACGCCTTGAAAAACTGGATCAACACCAGGGAGACAAAGGTGAGCGTCATAGCCTCTTTCACTTCCAGGCCGGCGCGCAATGACCACACAAACAGACCCAGGGTGAGGAAAGTGGACCACAGCCCCGCCACGGTCATCAGGCCGACCACAGGCCGTGTGAAGATGCCGTCGCGCGGGCGGCGTGGCGGGCGGCGCATCATGCCGGATTCCGGCGGGTCCACCGCCAGAGCCAGCGCGGGCAGGCCGTCGGTGGCGAGGTTGACGTACAAGATCTGAACCGCGCTCAGAGGCAGGGGCAGGCCCAGCAGAGACGTGCCCGCCACCAGGCCGATTTCTCCGATATTGGAGGAGAGCAGGTACATCAGATATTTCTTGATGTTATCAAAGATGCCGCGCCCCTCCTCCACGGCCGCGACGATCGAGGCGAAGTTGTCGTCGGTGAGGATCATGGCGGCAGCTTCTTTCGTGACGTCCGTGCCGGTAATCCCCATAGCGATGCCGATGTCTGCTTTCTTGAGGGCGGGCGCATCATTGACCCCGTCGCCCGTCATGGCGACGATGTGGCCTTTCCTTTGCCATGCGGAGACGATGCGCAGCTTGTGCGCCGGGGACACCCGGGCGTACACGGCGATCCCTTCCACATCGCGCTCCAGAGCCTCCTGGCTCATCGCTTCCAGCTCCGCGCCCGTGAGCACGCGCCCGGACTGCAAAATGCCCAGCTCGCGGGCAACGGCTTGCGCCGTGAGGGGGTGATCCCCCGTTATCATCACCACTTGGATGCCGGCTTGCGCGCAGTCCCGAACCGCAGCGGCGGCCTCGGGTCGAGGAGGATCCAGCATCCCGACCAAACCGAGGAAGGTCATGTCCCGCTCGGCGGTTTCCAGAGAGGCTCCGGGCTTGGCGGCCACAGCGAGGACCCGCAAGGCTTGGCTGGCCATCTGCTGTGCCGCATCGAGAATCGCTTTTCTGGTTTCAGGCGTCAGCGGGGCCTCGCCCTGCACGGCCCGATGCGTCCCGCAGGAATCGAGGATGACTTCGGGCGCACCCTTGGAATAAGCGGCCACGCCGTGGGAAGCGGTGTGCAGGGTGGTCATGCGCTTCGTCTCGGACGTAAACGGGATTTCGTTCACGCGCGGGAATTGGACGTCGAGAGTGTCTTTTTGGAGACCCGCCTTAGCGGCGGCCACCAGCAACGCCCCCTCGGTAGGATCCCCTCTGAGGTTCCAGCAGCCGGCGGCCGAATCGAAACCGATGTGAGCGTCGGAAGCGAGCGCCGCGGCACGGAGCAAGTCAAGCAGCGCATCGGATGGTTGCACAGCCGCGCCTGCGCGCATGAAATCGCCCTTCGGCTCGTAGCCGGCGCCGGAGACTTCCCACATCTGTTGCGCCGCGAAGATGCGCCGCACCGTCATTTCGTCCTTGGTCAGGGTGCCGGTCTTATCGGAGCAGATGACCGAGACGCATCCCAGCGTTTCCACCGCAGGCAGCCGCCGCACCAGGGCATTGCGTTTGACCATTCGCTGCACGCCGATGGCGAGCGAGATCGTAACCACGGCGGGCAAGGCCTCGGGAACGACGGCGACCGCAAGCGCAATGCCGAAGAGCAGCATCTCGACAAACGGTTGCCCGCGCATCAGGCCGAGGGCAACAATCAGTGTCACAACCAGGAGGGCTGCCCGCGCGAGGGTATATCCGGTTCGATCCAGGCTTTTCTGCAATGGGGTCTTGCCCGTCTCCACGGTCTGTAACAACTGGGCGATGCGGCCGAACTCGGTCTTCATGCCGGTAGCGACGACGAGGGCGCGCCCGCGTCCGTAGGTGGCGGCGGTTCCGGCGTAGACCATGTTCTGGCAGTCTCCCGCCCCCAAATCCGGGGCGGCAAGAGGAGCATTGTGTTTTTCCACCGCAACCGATTCGCCGGTGAGCGAGGCCTCGTCCATCTTCAGGTTGATGGCTTCGAGGACCCGCGCATCGGCAGAGACTTTGTCGCCGGCGCGCAGCAGCATCACGTCACCCGGCACCACGTCGCGTGCTGGAACTTTGATTTCCTCGCCGTCGCGGAGGATCGCGGCGGACGGCGCGGCCATCTGCCGCAGCACCTCGATGGCGCGTTCGGCGCGGTATTCCTGCACGAAGCCCAGCAGCACCGCAAAGAGCACAATCACGGCGATGGCGACTGCCTCCACCGCGTGTCCGAGGAACCCCGAGAGAACCGTGGCGACCAGCAGAATGAGGATGAGGACATTCTTGAATTGCGCGAAAAGAAGCTCCCACGGCGAGATCGCGTGGGCGGCCTGCAGTTCGTTCGGGCCGTATTCCGACAGCCGTCGCGCCGCTTCGGCGCCGCTCAGCCCCTGGGAGTCCGCTGTGAGTCGCGAGCAGGCATCCTCAATGGACAAGGTGTGCCAGGGGAGGAGGATTTCGTTGGAGGGCTTCATTGGAAGAAACTGCAACTGGCGGAGAATCGCCGCATCGTGGTGCGGGGAAGCCGGCTCCGCCCGAAGCGGCTCGTGCGGGTCAATCCTTCCAAATGGCTTCCCGGAGCGGGAAGCGCTTGTTGCGCAGATCGGGCGTGGGGATCGCTCGGCAATTCGTTCAAGACCTCGGCCACCTGAAAAGAGCGCTGCTCCGGCGGAATCGGGTGAGTCAAATGCAGCCCGCTCAGCGAATGTCGGGCATCGCTGGACAATGGATTGAAAACTTCTGGAGACACTACAAAGCAATGGCAGCGGGAGTGGACGTTCAGCACCCTATGCTTGTTCCACCTCCCGCCGCCTGTTTGCCCAGAAGCCAGCCCTTCCCGCGACCTTCGCTTCATCCGATCGCCTGCCGAACGCCTACGGATTAATCTTACACCCGATCTTCCAGCATGGCGCGTTCAGGCCGTGCTCGATTCGCCCGTTTAGCATTCCGGATCCGCGCTGGCTTCCTTCGCCTGAACCGGCACTTTCTTGGCGGGTGCGGCCTTCGGCATATTCACCTCGAGCATGCCGTCTTTGACCGTCGCGGACGCCCTTTCTCCATCCACGGCGACCGGCAGGGCAACCACCCGCATGATCTGGTCTGAGCAATGTTCCCGGTAAATGACCTGTTTGTCCTTCCGTTCCTCCTTGGTCTCTCGCTTGCCGGAGATGGTGAGCCGACGGGGCTCGATGCTGATCTCGAGGTCCTTCGCCGTGAAACCAGGCACCTCGGCCCGCACGGCAAGCTCCTTCTCTGTATCCGAAATGTCGACGTGAACCGGATGGAGCAATTCCGCCTCGGCCCGGAGCCAATCCTCAAGGTCCCTGCCCAGGCTCCGTCCGTTATGCTCAAAGAGTTCAAAGGCCCGGCGGGCGACCGAGTCATAGATTTTTCCCATCCGATCGAAGAGATCAGCCGGTGGGACCGGCTTCAGAGCAGCCGGCGCCGCTGACTTCTTGATCGGGACTGTGGTTTTTGCTTGTTCTGGCATGGCCTTGTCCTCCTTTCCATGCAGAATATATTTCTAGAGCCGCAACGATTACCCTGCCATCGCGGGCGCCGCCACGTGCACTTGCGGCGCCATGACGATCTGCCCTTTCAGAGAGCGGGAAACCAGGCAGGAGTGCTCCGCTTTTTCCAGCAGGCGCACGCCCCGTTCCTGGTCAGTCTCTCGCGCAACGGTCAGGACGGGTCTGAGAGTGATACGGGTAAACTGAAACCCTCCCTCTCCCTTTTCGATCGTTCCCTCGGCCGAGACATCCAGTCCCACCGGCTCGAACTTCGAAATCTCCGTGATCGCGCGAAACGTGGTTACGAAACAGGAAGCGGCGGCGGCCACCAGGAAATGTTCCGGCGTCCAGAAGCCGCTCTCCCCCTGGAATTGCGGTGGGGCTGCGAAATGAATCTTGGGAATCTGGGGCTCACCTTCCACAAAACCCCTCCGCCCTCCGCTCCACTGAGCTTCTACCTTGAAACTGTAGCTTGCTGTCATGGCTCTCTCTCTCCTTTCCGCTGGTCACCTTCTTCTCGCTGGTGCTGGCATCCGCGAAACGCCCCGGGCGAATCCCGGCGCGTCAGTTCACGCGGCCGCGGCCGCCCAGTGCTTGCCTGCTCTCCTCTGCCTCCCGGCTGGATTCCTGCTCTGCCAACCGGGCAATCGTTTCCTGCAGCCAGGAGCGCAGCGCTTCCTGCACGGCGGTCTCATTCCCCGGTTGATCCAGGGAGGCAACCGTGTCACCCTGCTCATTCAGCGGAATGTAGTGACAGGCATTTTCCTTGTCGCGGTGCTCCACCGGAACAAACTCCATCAGGAAGCAATGGGCGCAGGGCTCGATCTTGATTTCCAGTCCCACGTTGGGGCAGCTGACCGAATCCCGGAACACCCGCGGCATCCGGTACGGCTTGTAGGTCGAAGCCTCATATCCTCCCTGGTCCAGGATTTCCAGTTCTTTCTTCAGTTTCTCGAGCATTTCCTTTTTTTCGAATATCATGGCTCCCTCCTCTTTTCATCGCGCTGCCGGGCTTGCCGGCTTAAAAAGGATGGTCTCTGTACTTCTCGTACGCATCTCTGTATCCACTGTCATAGCCTTCAAAGTAGATGGTGTCATACCACTTCGAGGGCACATACTTCTTCAACGGGAGCTTCTCCATATCGCTCGGAATCAGCGAAGAACCGGTTTGGAACCAGCCTTTCACGCCGACGTGCATCGCATCCGCTTCCTGCATCAGCAGGTTGTACTCATCCACCTTTCCGAGCACATGGAAATACAGGTCGTTCAGCACCTCCTGATATCGCGAGAGCGGCTTTCGAAAATTCTCTTTGGCTGCCTCCCACTGCGCCACCTGGTCCAGCGGGATGCTTTTTCGATCGCCCCATTCCTGCTTGGTGCGGTCAATCAGCCCCCGGATCATGTCGGCGGACTCTTCCACGTCACGGAAGTGGCCGACCATTTCCTGGGTCTCGATATCGCTCAGAAAGTGTTTCAATGGAAGCCGGGCTGTGCCCTCCGTCAAGTGGGGCGTGTCAAAATCAATGTCCTGGATCGCAAGAACGTCCAGAACCTTGGTTTCCTCACCGACGGCCACCGTCACCTGCCCTTTTTCGATCTTCCGGACGATGCCTTCGACGGTAGTCCCGTCCGCGAGCGTTAGCTTGTCCGCGAACGCTGGCGAGTGGAGAAGCAATGCGAACAGCAGCACTGCTGAGTACTTGAGTTTCATAACCCCTCCTTCATGCCTTCAGTTGACCTAGTAATGTTTGCGGCACGTTTCGTGCCCTGAGATGAAACCAGGCTTTGCCCACGACGAAATGCCGCGATCCTTCCCAATGTGGCTTGTTTCGTATAAGATGCGGCCGCACTGCCATTGCCGAACCGGCGGTGGAGCTTGCTTCCGTTGAGCTTTCTAGCCCAGCGCGATGCGCGATCTTGCGCAGCAGCGAAAATCTCTCTGCAAGTCGAACCTGCCTCAACCCGGTGTTTCTTCAAGACATAAATGGCTGCTCTCAGATGGCACCCGGATTGCCCTCATGAGAAGCGAAGGAGGAAGTGGACGGAGAGGAAGAACCGAGGTGGGGCAAGCCACTCCGGTGGTCCGAACTGGAAGGCAAAGATCGGGGTTCGGTGAAGTGGCTCGATGGAAGTAAGCAATCTTGCCTCGGGAAGGAATTCTCCCCCCTGTCGCTTCCTCCGATCGTGTGGGGCGATTGTGCCGAATGAATCCTGGAGTCGGACTACGAGGTCCCCGCGTCCGCTTTCGGTCTCAGATATGTGGAGGGAGGCTGCTGTGTAACTGGAGAATAGATCGGGATTCTCCCGAGTTGCTTTCTGACCAGCTTTTTCAAATGTCTCCAATATCTCTGGCTCTTGCGTCGCACTCCAGTCTCCTTCTAGCTTCTGTCATCCTCTTCCCACTATCCACTATCCACTATCCACTATCCACTATTCACTTCCTCCCAGCGCCAGCGACGCATCCGGCGGCGTATCCCATCCGGCGAACTGTCCGGCCTGGAATTTCGGAAACGCGGCCGCGGCGATCATCGCGGCGTTGTCGGTCGAGAGCGACAGACGCGGGAAATAGACCGGCGGATACCCGCCGCCGAGTTTCGCGAACCGTTCGCGCAGCAGCGAGTTCGCCGCCACGCCGCCGGTGACGAGGATCGAGTTCACGCTCTCTTGCTCAGCGGCTTCGAGCGTGTGCTCGACCAGATCGTCCACTACGGCCCGCTGGAAGCTCGCCACTAGATCGAGCGTCTTCGGCGACGAGCGCGCGCGCAACTCATCCAGCCCCGCTTTGGGGTTCTGCTTCCGCAGCGCATTGCGCCCGGCGATCTCTTCCGCCATATCATTTGCTTCGACGTAACGCAGCACCGCCGTCTTGATGCCGCTGAAGCTGAAGTCGAGCACGCTGCCTTTTGTCGTTTGCGTCACCCGCATTTTGGGTTTCGTGAACCGGACGGCCCCGGGATTGCCGTGCGGGGCTAGGCGGTCTAGGACCGGGCCACCCGGATATCCGTACCCGAGCAGCTTGGCGACCTTGTCGTAGGCTTCCCCCGCCGCATCGTCCCGCGTCCGCCCCACAATCCGGTAGGAAAATCGCCCAACCGAGACTTCCGAGAGAACCGAAGGAACCGAGAGAACCGAGGGAACCGAAAGAACCGAATCGTCCCCTCTCCGCGCTGTAACCGCCAGCAGCGTGTGCCCGCCGCTCACCACCAGCGCCAGCGCCGGGAATTCGGGCTCCGGACGGCCCTGCAGCCGCTCCTCCAGGATCACCGCGTGGATGTGCCCTTCCAGATGATTGACCGCCACCAGCGGCTTGCCGAGCGCCAGCGCCAGCGATTTCGCGTAGGTGAGTCCGACCAGCAGCGCCCCCACCAGCCCCGGCCCTTGCGTAACAGCGATGGCATCGAGATCGGAGTACGTAACGCCGGCCTCTTCCACGGCCTGCCGCGCGATCGGCACGATCGCCCGCAGGTGCTCCCGGCTCGCCAGCTCCGGCACCACGCCGCCGTACTTGCCGTGTGTAGCCGTCTGCGACGCCACTACGCTTGAGCGCACGCGCGAGCCGTCCTCGACGACCGCCGCTGCCGTCTCGTCGCAGGACGTTTCAATCCCGAGAATCCGTATGGGCTGCGATGGAGCTCTCACGAATATATGGTTCTCATTCTTTCCGGCTCTTTCTTGCCGATTCCCATCCTAACCCGAAACGACCGCCCCCGGAAAAGCTCTGCTAACGAGATAAACAACAAAGAAAAGGCCCCTCATCGTTCATCACGACAAGGGGCCGATTGGTTGATTGGAAGAGAGTCCTGCCTAGAAGGTGAACTTCAGGCCGAACTGAATCTGCCGGGCTGTGGTGGTCGTTTGGTCAGCGCCAATGCGCCCTGCCGTCGGAAGGACGCGGCTGATTCCATCATCGGCCGCATCCGGGTCGAGTGGCTCGTTTTCCGGCAGACCCAGGTTGGCACGGTTGAGCATGTTGAAGAATTCGGCCCGGAACGTCAGGTCCTTTTCTTCACCCAATTGAAACCGCTTGGTCAGGGTGAAGTCCAGGGACACCAAGTTGGGTCCGATGACCGTGTTTCTGCCGATGTCGCCGAAGAAGCCCGGCTGCGGCACCGCCAGTCCCAGCGGATTCGCCAGCATGTATGCGCTCGCGTCGTACCACTGGTCCGGGCTTCCGATGTGGGGGTTGAAGGGGTTCCCTTGATAGTCGGGATTGATCGAGGGACGATCCGAGGCCCCGCTATTCCCCGTCCGGGACCAATCGAAGTTCAGGGTGGGAGTGAAGGGCTGTCCGGACGACGCCGTA
>Ga0326597_10002626_pt1 | contig 26648 bp, 23 predicted proteins | sample RVTome_12_FD_203789 | JGI IMG/M metagenome (GOLD analysis project Ga0326597, IMG submission 203789) | Soil microbial communities from uranium-contaminated site in the Upper Colorado River Basin, Wyoming, United States - RVT100D185 | ecosystem: Environmental > Terrestrial > Soil > Contaminated >... | reverse complement strand
GGCCGAAGCGCTCGATGATGTCGCGGTGGTGGCCGGCGTAGTCGGCGAAGCCGGCGTATTCCTTGCGCCAGGCGGGGGCGACCTCGCCGGCGAGACGCACGAACGAGCGGGTGCCGAGCCGCTGCAGCTTGACGTCCTCGGCATGCTCGAACGGCAGGTAGAAGAACGCGCGCTGCGCGGGAATCAGCCCGCGTTCCACACCCTGCTCGACGCCGGCAAGGGCGATCCGTTGTGCTGCGGCATCCTGTGCGAAGGCGGCAGGCTTGCCCCGGTGGATATGGCGCGAGAACTGGTCAAGCACGACGATGAGCGCGATCGTGCCGCGCGGCGACGCGGCCCACTCCGCGTCCAGCTCGCCGCGCGCGGCGCGCCGGTGCAGCTTGCCGAAGCGTTTGCGGATGACGGAGTCGTGCTGGCGCCCGTCGCTGAACCACATCCGCTGCTTCGCGCGATCGAGCGCGCCATCGGGGCCGCAGGCACCGAACCAGAAGTCGAGCACCTGCTCGATCTCGTTCAAATCAACCTCCAATGCTCCTTCCCCCCTTGCGGGGGGCGAGGCGGGAATTCGAGGTGCATGTCACCGAGCCGCCGAGCGCCCAGCCCGATGCAGCGGGATGGGTCGGGACGGCTGGGATGGGGGGGACGAATTTGAGCTGCGCGTCCGACCCCCCACCTCAATCCTCCCCCGCAAGGGGGGAGGAAGCGGTCTGGAGCGACGCCGAACGGGAATCACGATCTACGGCCTTTGTCCTTTAGCAGCGCGCCGAGATTCTCGAAAGGCCGATAGGTGGCCTGGGATTCCTTCCCGCCCCCGATCTGTTCCCCGCCGCGACCCGCGCTATCGAGGTAGCGCCGGTGCTCGGCCTCGTGGCAGTAGGTGCACAGCAGCTCCCAGTTGCTGCCGTCGGGGGGATTATTGTCGTGGTTGCCGTCCCGGTGATGGACTTCGAGCAGCTGCAGGTTCGCGTGGGTGAATTGGCGCGCGCACCGGCCGCAGACCCAAGGGTAGAGCTTGAGCGCCTGTTCCCGGTAGCCCTTCTCGCGGCTCTCGCGCGCGCGCCGGGCCTCCGCGACGATGCGGTCCAGCCGGCCGGCGTCGGGTGCTGATTTCCTGGTAGCCACGATCCTCTGGTCCTGGAAGTCCGTGATTGGTGATCGGGTTCGCGAGTTACCCCGTGGAGTCTCTTCCCGTCGTTCTGTCAGTCAGACACGTTCAGGCAGCGCGACGACGCAATAATGATGTACTCGTGGTTGTTTCTTGCCAAGCGGCGGGCTTTGGTCTAGCCTCTTGGCGTTTTTTCAATTCCTCGTCTTTTTCCTTGGAGGAGAATCATAGATGAAGCATATTCTCAGGCACGTAGTAATCGCGACCGGCTTGGTTGTGGGGGCGAACCTTTCGACCGGAGCATCGGCCCAGACCATCGTGGACGAGTGGGCTAGTGTCAAAGCGCCGCCGCCGCCCGAACTGAAGCCGGTCACGATCAATCCCAAGGAGACAGCGCTTCTCATGCTCGATTTTGTCAAGCAGATCTGCGGCCCGAGGCCTCGTTGCGTGGCCTCCCTTCCCAAGATGCAAAGTCTTCTGAACCAGGCCAGGGAGAAGGGGGTTCATGTGGTCTACAGCCTCGCCGGTCAGACCGTGGCGGACATCTTTCCGGATGTCGCTTTGCGGGCCGGTGAGCCATTCGTTTCGTCAGGCCCGAACAAATTTCTAAACACCGACCTGGAGAAGATCCTGAAGGAGAAGGGCGTCAAGACCGTGATCGTCGTTGGAACCGCCGCGGAGGGCGCAGTTCTCAATACCGGTGCCGGTTCTGCGCTGCGAGGTTTCAAGGTGGTCGTTCCGGTGGACGGCGTGTCTTCCTCGACCACTTACGCCGAGCAGTACACGGCATGGCACCTGGCAAATTCTCCCCGTGTCGGGCCGCAGGTTACGCTGACGAAGACCGAGCTGATTGGATACTAGGAGGCGGGGGCGTGACTGGATCAGCTAATCCGCGACGACACGCACGTCCGTCGTCACCGAATTCGCGATGAAGCACTCCTTGTGCGCCTTGTCGTGCAGCCAGTCGAGGTCCGCGGGCGTCGGCTGCTTTCCCCCGCCGTACACGATCTTCGGGTGCAGGTCGACGCGCGTGATCGCCAGCTTGCCCTGGGCGTTTTTTTCGAGGTGGCCCACCGCGGCGTCCTCGTAGCTCTCCACGACGAAGCCCTTGTTCGCGGCCAGCGCGAGGAAGGTCAGCATGTGGCAGCTCGAGAGCGCCGCCACCAGCGCCGCTTCGGGGTCGACGCGGTTGGAATTCCCCAGGTAGGTGGCCGTGGCGGAGGCCGGAATCTCATTCCCGTTCGCGATCCAGACGTGGTCGCGGCTGTAGGTCTTATAGGTGAAGTCCTTGCCGCCGCGGGACCACTTAACGCTCGCCTTGTGCTCTGACATATTTCAAAACCCCACGGCCTGGCCGTCGGTGCGGCGCTCGGACGCCGCCAGGTAGCCGTCGTCCATTCGATAGATCAATTGCGCGCGGCCGAAATCGGTGCTCCAGCGGTCGGCTTGCACGACGTTGTGGCCGCGGGACTTCAGGTCATCGATGACTGCCGCGGGCACGCCGTGCTCGATGTTGACGTCGAGATTTTCGGTCACGCGCCAGCGCGGCGCATCGGACGCCGCCTGGGGGTTCTGCCGGTAGTCGGCGAACCGCACCATCACCTGGAGGTGTCCCTGCGCCTGCATCGAGCCGCCCATCACGCCGAAGCTCATCACGGGTCTGTCGTCGCGGGTGACAAAGGCCGGGATGATGGTATGGAACGGGCGCTTGCGGGGGGCGACGATGTTGGCGTGGCCCGGCCGCAGCACGAAGCCGTAGCCGCGGTTCTGCAGGCTGATGCCGTCCACCACGACGCCCGAACCGAACCCCTGGTAGTTCGACTGGATGTAGGACACCATCATGCCGGAGGCGTCGGCCGCCGTGAGATAGACCGTGCCGCCCCGGCCGGGCACGCCATGCCGCGGCGCCGCTGCCTTCTTTATGTCAATGAGGCGCGAGCGGCTCCTCAGGTATTCCTTGTCGAGCAGCCCTGCGTTCTTCACGCGCATCGTGGCGGGATCGGATACGTACTCGTAGGCATCGGCGAACGCGAGCTTCATCGCTTCGATCTGCAGGTGCAGGCTGTCGGCGGAATCCACGGGGATCGCGCCGAGATCGAATCCTTCGAGAATTCCCAGCGCAATCTGCGCGGCAATCCCCTGGGTATTGGGCGGGATCTCGTGCAGCGTGTAGCCGCGATAGTCGTGGGCGAGGGGCTCGACCCAGTCCGCGGCGTGCGCGGCAAGGTCATCGACGGTCATCGCGCCACCGTGCTTGCGGGCGTGAGCCGCAATGCTTTGCGCGAGTTCCCCCTTATAAAAGGCCTCGCCCCGGGTTTCTGCAATGCGACGGAGCGTTCTGGCGTGGGCGGGCGCAACGAATTTCTCGCCCGCTTCCGGGGCGCGTCCGCGCGGCATGAAGTGCTCGGCGAAGCCCGGGACGTCCTTGAGCAGCGGGACCTGGCTCGACCACAGGCGCGAGATGGTGGGGGAAACCATGTAGCCATCCGCGGCGTAACGGATCGCGGGCTCGAACAGGTCAGCGAACGGGAGCTTCCCAAAGCGCTCCGAAAGCGCGACCCATGCGGAGACCGCGCCCGGAACGGTGATCGCGTCCCAGCCGCGGGTGGGCATTGCCGAATGTCCCTTGAAGCGATCGAGATTCCACGCCGCGGGCGAGCGGCCCGATGCGTTCAGGCCGTGGAGCTTCTTGCCGTCCCAAAGAATACAGAACGCATCGGACCCGATGCCGTTGCTGGTCGGCTCCACCACTGTCAGCGTGATCGCGGCGGCGAGCGCGGCGTCCACCGCGTTGCCGCTCTTCTGCATCATGCTGAGTCCCGCCTGCGCCGCGAGCGGCTGCGACGTCGCCACGACGTTCTTCGCCAGCACCGGCATGCGCTGGGACGGATACGGAAACTCCCAGTCAAACGATTTCATCTGTGTGACGGCGCCGGGTAACGAGGTCGGTCAGCGGCCCCTGTGTCATAGCGGCTCGATTCCCGCTTCCTTGGCGACCTTGCGCCACTTGGCGATCTCGGACTTGATGAGGGCGGCATGCTCATCGAGCGTGCTGCCGACCGGGTCCGCGCCGCGCCCGATCAGGAACTTGCTGTTCTGCGGATCCTTGATCGCGGTCACCAGCGCATGGTTGAGCTTTTCGGCGATCGGCCGCGGAATGCCCGCCGGACCGACGAAGCCAAACATGCTCCTCACGACGTAACCCGGGACGCCCGCTTCCCGCATGGTGGGGATGTCCGTGGCCGAAATCGAGCGCGTTTCGCCCGTCTGCGCGATCATGCGCAGCTTCCCGGCTTTCACGTGCCCGAACAGCAGCGGCATGCTCGCGAACAGCATCTGCACATGGCCGGCGAGAGTGTCCACGAGAGCCGGCCCGGCGCCCTTATACGCGACGTGCACCAGCTTGATATTTGCGGCCGAGTTGAGCATCTCGCCCGCCAGATGCCCGATCCCGCCGCGCCCGGAGCTCCCAAAGAAGATCTGGTTCGGACGCGCCTTCGCCAGCGCGATCAGGTCCTTCACGCTCTTCACCGGCATCGACGGATGCACCACGAGCCCGGAGGGCACATCGACGATGATGCCGAGCGCCGTGAAGTCCCGCACCGTGTCGTACGGAATTTTCCTGTAGGTCGAGGGATTGATGACGAAGCTCGCGGCGACGAGTCCGGTGGTGTAGCCGTCGGGCGGACTCTTCGCGATCACGTCACCGCCCACCGTCCCGCCGGCGCCCGGACGGTAGTCCATGATGAAATTCTGGCCAATCGTCGCGGTCATCTTCGGCCCCAGGAGGCGGAAGAACACTTCGCTGTTGCCGCCCGGGGCGGCCGGATTGATCACCCGGATCGGCTTGGTCGGGAAGGCCTGGGCGAGCAGGGCGCCGCAGTTCAGCGCGGAACAGGCTGCCACGATGCCACAGAGCAACCGCATGGGTGGAAACATGAAAGCTCCTCGAGAATTCCGGGGCGGGTCCTGCTGGCGATCCTGTCGCGTCGCCCGCGGCCGCCGCAACCTTGACGGGTCGGCGGATTATAGCAGCCGGATTCTCACGAGCCGTGCCGATTGCGGATACAATGCCTGACCGGCATCCCGCGGCAAGTCTTCGTATGGTCACCACCCGCATGTCCGTCATGGGCACCCGGCACATCATCTCGGCCGGGCACTACCTCGCCGCGCACGCCGGGTTCCAGATCCTGGAGGCGGGCGGCAATGCCGTCGACGCCGGGGTCGCGGCCGGCATCGCGATCGGCGTGCTGCAGACCGACAAGGTCAATTTCGGCGGCGTCGCGCCGCAGATCATCTACACCGCGAAGACCCGGCAGGTGCACTGCATCGACGGCCTCGGCGTCTGGCCCGGGGCGATCACGCCGGATTATTTCATCAGGAGGCACGGCGGCAAGATACCGAAGGGCGTGGAGCGATGCGTGGTGCCCGCAGCACCGGACGCGTGGCTCACCGCGCTCGAGCACTTCGGGACCATGAGCTTCGGCGACGTCGCATCCCACGCGATCCGCTTTGCGCGCGACGGCTTCCCGATGCACCCGATGATGTCGGATTTCATCAAGGAGAACCAGGAAACCTACCGGGGCTGGCCAGCGAGCCGCAAGGTGTTCCTGCCGAGGGGACGCCCGCCGGAAGTCGGTGAGGTGTTCGTGCAGCCCGACCTCGGCCGGACGCTGCAGTACATGGCGGACGAGGAGAAGAAGGCCGCGCGCCGGCGGGGCCGGAAGGTCGGGCTCGGGGCCGCGCGCGACGCCTTCTACAAAGGCGACATCGCGCGCGTGGTGACGAAGTTCATCGAGAAAGAGGGCGGCCCGATGCGCTACGAGGACTTCGCGGGGTTCCGCGTGAAGTTCGAGCCCACCGTGCGCTCGCGCTTCGACGGCATCGAGCTGCACGCCTGCGGGCCGTGGTCGCAGGGCCCGGTGCTGCCGATGGCGCTGAACATCCTCAAGGGCTTCGACCTGAAGGCAATGGGGCACAACTCGCCGGAGTACATCCACGTCGTGACCGAGGCGCTGAAGCTCGCCTATGCCGACCGCCACCACCACTTCGGCGATCCGCGCTTCGTCAGGGTGCCGATCAAGGGGCTGATGTCGGAGCGCTACGCGGAGCACCGGCGGTCCATGGTGAGCCTGGAGAAGGCGTGGCCGGAGATGCCGCCGGCGGGCGATCCGGACACGCTGGAGCCGTTGGGCCACCGCTGCGTGCCGGCGCCGGAGCCCGACGACGCCCCGGGTCCGGGAGACACTTCCTATCTGTGCGTGATCGACCGGCACGGCAACGCTTTCTCGTGCACGCCGAGCGACGGCTCGGACAAGACGCCCATCATCCCCGGAGTGGGGATCCTGTGCTCCGGCCGCGGCACGCAGTCCTGGTCCGATCCGGCGCATGCGAGTTCGGTTGCGCCCGGCAAGCGGCCGCGGTTGACGCCCAATCCCGCGCTGGCATTCAAGAACGGGCGCGTCTACATGCCGTTCGGCACGCCGGGCGGCGACGTGCAATGCCAGGCAATGCTGCAGGTCTTTCTCAACGTCAACGTGTTCGGGATGGCCCCCCAGGCCGCGGTCGAGGCGCCGCGCTTTGCCGGCTACAGTTTCCCCGGCTCGTTCGAGCCCCATCCGTACTATCCGGGACGGCTGCACCTCGAGTCGAGCCTCGCGGCGGAGGCGGGCGACGACCTCAGGGAGCGCGGCCACAAGGTCTACGAGTGGGAGGACATGACGTGGCTTGCCGGGGCGGTGTGCACCATCGTCGCCGACCATGAGAATGGGGTGCTGCACGGCGGCGCCGATCCGCGGCGGCCGGCCTATGTGCTCGGTTGGTAGGAATCAACCGCCAAGGCGCCAAAAGGCGTTCAGAAACCGGAATTCAGGAAAATCAATTCGAAACGTAACTGAAGTGCGGAAACGGATGGCCGAGGCTGTCGTGGCGGGGGCCGGCGCCTGCCTCCCATGAGCCGGTAGCGGCGATGCGGCGCATGCTCGGGGAACTGCTGATACCGCTCGCCATCGCCTACGGCGCGGTACTGGTGCTCGTGTTCCTGTTCCAGTCCCACCTCGTGTTCTTCCCCGGGACGGGGCGCGAGTCCGTGGTCACCCCCCAGTCCTACGGGTTGCGGTTCGAGTCGGTGCAAATCCGGACCGCCGACGGCGAGACCCTGGACGCGTGGTGGGTGCCCGCCGAGAATGCGCGCGGGGTCGTGCTGTTCTTCCACGGCAACGCCGGCAACATCTCGCATCGCCTCGATTACCTCCAGATGTTCCACCGCCTGCGCTACACGACGCTCATCGTCGATTACCGCGGCTATGGCAAGAGCACCGGCACGCCATCCGAGGCGGGAACCTATCGCGACGCGGAGGCGGCGTGGGAATACCTTCGCCATGCGCGGATGGCGCGGCCGCAGAACGTCGTGATTGCGGGTGAGTCGCTGGGCGCGGCGGTCGCGACCTGGCTCGCGGCATCCCTCACCCCCGCCCCTCTCCCGAGCGGAGAGGGGAGGCTCGAGATTCCCTTCCCTCGAACGGGGGAAGGGCATGGGATGGGGGGGTCACCGCGCGCCGTCCTGCTGTTCTCGACGTTCACGTCGGTCAACGATCTCGGCGCGCAGGTCTACTGGTTCCTGCCGGTACGGCTGCTCAGCCGCATCGGCTACGACAACCAGGTGAACCTGAAGCGGATTCGCGTGCCGGTATTCATCGCGCACAGCCGGGATGACGATATCGTGCCCTACGCGCACGGCAAAAAACTGTTCGAGGCGGCGAGCGAGCCCAAGACGTTCCTGGAAATGCGCGGCGGGCACAACGACGGATTCATCTTTGTGCGGCCGGAGTGGGTTGCCGAATTGGGCGCGTTCCTCGACCGCCACAGCCCCCCTCACCCTAGCCCTCTCCCCCCGACCGGGGGAGAGGGAACTTCGAGGTGAATTCTAGAGGCCCAGTATGGCCTGAACGCTGTCCACCAGCGACTCGGGCTTGAACGGCTTCGTCATGTAGCCGCTGGCCCCGTAGGCCAGTGCCGCCACCACGTCGTCGTGCTCGGTTTTCGCGGTCATGACGATGATCGGCACGGACTTGTAGACCGGATGCTCGCGCAGGCGGCCGAGCAGCTCGAGACCGATGGTATCGGGCAGCACCATGTCCATGGCGATCACGTCGGCCGGCGGCTGCTTGTTCAACTGCTCGACGATCTCATCCTGCCTCGCGGCGGCGCGGATCTCGAATTTCGCGAGCAGCAGCGCGCGTGTCACGAGGAGCGTGTTGCCCTGATCGGCGTCGATGACCAGCACGGTGTACTTGTCGCCGCCGGCGAGCGACGGGACGCGCTTGGCAGCCCGGTTGATGATGTGCACGTAATAGCCGGCCTTCTTCGAGGCCTTGAGCCCCGACAGCGTTGTCTCCGCCTGCTTGATCTGCTCGATCGTCGGCACCTTTACCGGCCGGTTGATGAAGTTCGCGAAATCGAGCGGGGCGTCCGGTTTCGCCGGCTCCGGCGCCGGGGGAACACCGGCAATCTGGATGTAGCCGTCGCTGAAAAGGCGGTCGAGCGCCGCGTCGAGCTTGTCCGGCGCCACTTGCGGGAGCCTCGCCCGCAGCTGGGTGACCGACGTATTTTCGATCAGGCCGAGCAATGTCTTCAGGCCGGCGGGTAGCTTTCCCGGCGTGTCAGCCAGCTCGGCTTTTCCCTTGGCAGTCTTTACGTAGGCGATCCCGTTTGCCATTGTTTGTCGAGCGTTTTTTCGGCGCGAGATGAGCGGCGCTTGCACTTCCTTCCATTTTCGCGCGGCCATCTCCGGCGTCCGCTCGATTTCGCGCAGTTATGCCGGCGCGAAGCGACCGGGATAACGGTTAATTATGCCATGCGCACCGTCCGCATATGACGGGCCGATGCCGCATTTATGCGTCGAGCAATCTCGCGACGTGGTCCGCAATGGCGAGCGACGAGGTCAGTCCCGGAGACTCGATGCCGAAGAGGTTGACGAGCCCTGCCACGCCGTGGTCGCGCGGCCCCAGTATCGTGAAATCCTGCGCGGGCTCGCCGGGTCCCGCGGTCTTCGGCCGGATGCCGGTATAACCCGGCTGCAGTGTCCCGTCCTTGAGCCCGGGATAGTAGCGGCGGATGGCGGCATAGAAAGCCGCTTCCCGGCCGGTGTCGAAGCGGTAATCCACGCGGTCGATCCAGTCAAAGTCCGGCCCGAACTTGACGCGGCCGCCGAGATCGACGGTGACGTGAACGCCGAGCCAGTCCTGGCGGGCGACCGGATAGATCAGCCGGTGGAACGGGGCCGCGCCGGAGAGGGTGTAATAGTGGCCGATCGCGTAGAACGACGGAGGAATCGTTGCCGGCGGGATGCCCGCGATCGAGCGGGCGACGGCCTGCGCGCCGAGCCCCGCGCTGTTCACCACCATGCTGCATTCGATCGTCATGGCCTCCGCGCCGCCGACCTCGAGGACGATGCCGCCCGGTTCCACGCGCCCGGACACGACGGGGCTGCCGAGCGCGAGCGCGGCGCCGCCGCGCTCCGCGTCGCCGAGATAGGCGAGCATGAGCCCGTGGCTGTCGATGATGCCGGTGGACGGCGAGAGGAATCCCGCGACGCAGCGTACTTCGGGTTCGAGCGCGGCGAGCTCGTCGCGGGCGAGCGGTCGCAGGTCGTCCACGCCGTTCACTGCGGCCTGATCCAGGTACTTCCGCAACCCGGGAAGCTCGCTCTCGTCGCACGCGACGATTATTTTGCCGATACGCTCGTGGTGCACCGCCCGCTCGGCGCAATACCGGTAGAGCGCCTTGCGCCCCGCGAGGCACAGCCGCGCCTTGAGCGATCCCGTGGAGTAATAGATGCCGGCGTGGATCACCTCGGAGTTGCGCGAGCTGGTATGCGTGCCGAAGGCGCTTTCGGCCTCCAGCACCACCACCTCGCGTCCGCTCATGGCCAGCCGGCGCGCGATGGCGAGGCCGACGACGCCCGCGCCGATCACCGCGCATTCGACCCGCTCTGCCATGCATCACCGGTCAGGAATGAAAGCGCGTCAGTTTACAATGGACAGGATCATGGAATGGGACCCGGGCTTCCTTGCGCGCTCGCCGATGTTCGAGCCGCTGCGCGCGCTCGGCGGCGCGCTGGCTACCCCTGAGTGGCCCACGCGCCAGGTGCTCCAGAACCTGCTCGAGCGCGGCGGAGACCCGGTGGTGACCCGCAGCGGTCTTCCGGTGCGTCTCGTGCCGGCGGGCGGCCGGATGAGATCCTTCGAGGAGCGCTACGAGGCGCGGGTCCATTTCAGGGGCGAGATGGTGATTCGGGATCGCAACTGGCACGATCTGCTGAACGTTCTGGTGTGGCTGACGTTCCCCTGCGCCAAGGCCGCGCTCAACGCGCGTCATTTCCAGGCGCTCGAGGCCCAGCGCGCCGCCGGCGCGGCGAATCGCGGTCCCGCGCAGGACGCGCTGACGCTGTTCGATGAAGGCGGTGTGATCGTGGCGTCGCGCGACAAAAAGCTGCTCGAGTTGCTCGCGGAGTGGCGCTGGAAGGAGTTGTTCTGGGGCAACCGCGCGCGGCTGCAGTCGCGGATGAGCTTCCTACTCTTCGGCCACGCGCTCTACGAGAAAGCGCTGCATCCTTTCCTGGGCATTACGGGTCGCGGCGTCGTGCTGGACGTAGAGCCCGAATTGCTCGCGGAGTCGCCGGGCAGAGGGCTCGGTGAGCTCGACTCGCGGCTCGCCGCAACCATTTCTGACTCGCGCAATCTGACGGCGGCACGCGACCTTGCGGTGGTGCCGATCCTGGGCGTGCCCGGCTGGCACCGGGATAACGAGCGGGAGGGTTTCTACGACGATCAGGACTATTTCCGCCCCGGCCGGATCCAGGACATGCGTGATAATCATCACCCCTCACCCCCCTCTCCCCGTTAACACGGGGAGAGGGGGGTGTTATTGAGGTCCCTTCTCGTCGCGCATCACGCACCCGGCCATCAGGTGCCCGATACCGTGACGCAGTTCTTACCGGCCGATTTGCTCGCGTACATCGCCTGATCCGCCTTCTCCAGGACGGACTCGAAATCCACGCCGTGATTCGGGTAGCATGCGACGCCGATGCTGACCGTCGCCGACACCTTCTGTTCGCGCGACGCGAGCACGGTCGACTCGATGCTCTTGCGGATGCGCTCCGCGACGCCGGCCGCCCCGCTGCAGGGCGTCTCCGGCAGCAACGCCACGAATTCGTCGCCCCCGTAGCGCGCGACTAGATCGGTCTGGCGGAGCCGCCCCTGGATGCACTCGACGGTCTGCTGCAGCAGCCGGTTGCCGGTCTCGTGTCCCAGCGTGTCGTTGACCTGCTTCAGGCTGTCGGAATCGATCATCAGCACGCTGAAGGGGCGCGCGTAGCGTCCGGCCTGCTGGGCCACGCGCTCTGCAATCGTGACGAAAGCGCGCATGTTGAGCACTCCGGTCAGCTCGTCGGTCTCGGACAGGTGCTTCACGTGGCTGTAGGCCTGGCGCAGATCGGCCGAGAGCATCGAGGTGATATAGGCGACCAGCAGCATCGGCGCGATCTGGGCGAGGAGCTTCGCGCCGTAGGGCAGCGTCATGAGCTCTCCTGCCTCGAGCGGGTAGGCGAGCCAGGCGTAGCAGCCCGCGATCAGAGCCATTTCCGCGAGCGTGACGACCTTGCCCAGGGTCAACGCCGCGACGATGATCACGAGGATGTAGAGATCGTGCAGGGGGCTCTCGGCGCCCCCGGTATAGGCCAGCACCCAGGTCACGAACAGGATCATCACCGCGGTCTCGATGGTGATCTTCCAGTGGCTCTCGCTGCGGTAGAAGTTGGCGTAATGGAAGGACAGTACGAAGGCGGCGAAAAAGAACATGGCCATGGCGAGCGCCGCCGAGGCTTCCGGGTCGAGCGGGCGCACCACCTGGTAGAGCAGCACCAGGATCAGCATCAGCCATTCGATCTCCGCCACGGTCCGGGTGAATCCGCGCAGCTCCTCCGCGGACAGCGCGGGATCGAAGATACGTGAGAGGTTCATGCGTTGGGCCTCGACGCGCTTGCGAAATCAGGACCGAAGCATAGCATCGGCGGCGTTCGCCCCGCCAAGCACAATGTCATGAAGCGGCCGGCCCGCTCCGAGCGAATAGTCGCAGCCGCCGAGCGCGACGCTTCCCCCGGCAGCGAGCAACAGGCGTCGTCGATTGCGCATCATTGGGGTCACTCACTATGATAGCGAAAAGGCCGCCGCATGACCGGAACGGTAACGCTCCCGACCTGGATCTTCGTCGCGCTGCTCGTGCTGGCGCTGTGGGCGCTGCTCGAGCGGCTGCTGGTGCCGGGCGTGCGCTGGTATCTCCGCCGCAAGGTGAACCGGGTCATCCGCGAGATCAGCACGCGCTTGAACATCGAGCTGCCGCAGTTCAAGCTGGCGCGGCGCCAGGTGCTGATCGACCGGCTGGTTCACGACTCGAAGGTGCAGGATGCCATCGCGCGCGAATGCGGCGAGAAGGGGCTGCCGCGCGAAGTGGTGGCGGCGCGCGTCGACCGCTACGCCCGCGAGATCGTGCCGGCATTCAACGCCTACCTCTACTTCGGCGCGGGCTACTGGCTCGGCAAGACGCTCGCCAAACTGCTCTACCGCGTGCGGCTCGGCTATACGGACACGCAGGCGCTCGCGGCGATCAACCCGAAGTCGTCGGTCGTGTTCGTCATGAACCACCGCAGCAACATGGACTACGTGCTGGTGGCGTTTCTCGCGGCCGAGCGCGTCGCGCTGTCCTACGCGGTGGGCGAATGGGCGCGCGTGTGGCCGCTGCAGCAGCTGATCCGCTCGATGGGGGCCTACTTCGTGCGGCGCAACTCCGGCGATCCCCTCTACCGCATGGTGCTGCAGCGCTACGTGCAGATGGCGGTGGAGGGGGGCGTGCCGCAGGCGCTGTATCCCGAGGGCGGGCTGTCCACGGACGGCAGGCTGCGCCCGCCCCGGCTGGGACTGCTCGACTACATGCTGAAGGCGTTCGACCCCGGTGGCGAGCGCGACCTCGTGTTCATTCCCGTGGGCATCAACTACGATCGCGTGCTCGAGGACCGCACGCTGCTGCTGAAGCTCGACCCGGCGGCGCCGCGGCGAGGCGTGCTCTATGCGGCCGCGCGCGCGGCCGCCTTCCTTGCCGACAACCTGTGGCTGATGCTGACCGGGCGCTGGTACCGCTTCGGCTACGCGTGCGTGAACTTCGGCCGGCCGCTCTCGATGCGCGATTACGTGAGCCGGCACGGCGTCGACTTCCGGCGGCTCGAGGACGCAGCCCGGCACCACGAGGTCGAGCGGGTCGGGGCGCAGGTGATGGAGGCGATCGCGCGCATCGTTCCGGTGCTGCCGGTATCGCTCGTCGCCACCGTGTTCCTGGACGGCCGCGGCGCCGGATGGTCCGAGCTCGAGGTCAAGTCGGCGGCTTACGACCTCATCCTCAGGCTCGAGAAGGCCGGCGCGCACGTCTACGTTCCGCGCGGGGATCTCGATTACGCCATCGGAGTCGGCCTGCGCATGCTGTTGCTGCGCCACGTGGTGGAGGAGCAGGACGGGCTCTTTCGCGCCAGTCCCGCGGAGGCGGGCCTGCTCTCCTACTATGCCAACGCCATCGAGCCGCTGGTCGCGGCGGCAGGAGGGCTCCGGCAGGCTTCGCCGGCGATCGGGGACGCATGAGCGCGATAAACCCCGATCACTCCGTGGACATGGCGCCACTCCCAATGCGTCGCGGGCGACCGCATCGGAAATTTCTTCTAGAATTCACGCACATCGCGTAGCATGCCGGCAGTTGAACTCGGATTTTTCATCCCCATCTAAGGACCACACCAACAACCGGAGGACCCGGCAGCCATGAAACGCATTTTCCTGCTCGTCGCGACCAACTTCGCCGTGCTGGCCGTGCTGAGCGTCAGCATGCAGCTGCTCGGCGTGGATCGCATGCTGGCCCAGGAAACGGGACTCAATCTGCAGGGCCTCCTCATCATGGCGGCGGTCTTCGGTTTCGGCGGCTCGTTCATTTCGCTGCTGATCTCGAAGTGGATGGCGAAGCGGGCTACCGGTGCCCACGTGATCGAGGTACCGTCCAATATGGCCGAGCGCTGGCTGGTGGACACGATCAAGCGCCAGGCCGAGAAGGCGGGCATCGGCATGCCCGAGGTCGCAATTTACGACGCGCCCGAGATCAACGCCTTTGCCACCGGCTGGAATCGCAACAGCTCGCTGGTGGCGGTCAGCACCGGGCTCCTGCAGAACATGAGCCAGGACGAGGCCGAGGCGGTGCTCGGCCACGAGGTGAGCCACGTCGCCAATGGCGACATGGTGACGCTGACGCTGATCCAGGGCGTGGTCAACACGTTCGTGATCTTTCTCTCGCGCGTCGTCGGCTTCGTCGTCGATCGCGTGGTGTTCAGGAACGAGCGCGGCCATGGGCCGGGCTTCTGGGTGACCACCATCGTCGCCCAGCTGGTGCTCGGACTCCTCGCCAGCATCGTCGTGATGTGGTTCTCGCGCTGGCGCGAGTTTCGGGCCGATTCGGGCGGCGCGTCGCTGGCGGGGCGCGGCAAGATGATCGCCGCCCTCGAGCGCCTCAAGCTGAACCACGAGCAGCCGGCTCAGCTGCCCGATGCCGTTAAGGCCTTCGGCATCTCCGGCGGCGTCGGCGCCGGGCTGAAGCGACTCTTCATGTCGCATCCTCCGCTCGACGAGCGTATCGCTGCGCTGAAGGCTGTTGCCAGTTGAGCCTCCTCCCCCCTTGCGGGGGAGGATCGAGGTGGGGGGGGGCTGGACGCGTACCTATCGACCCCCCATCCTAACCGTCCCGGCCCATCCCGCTGCATCGGGCTGGGCGCTCGGCGGCTCGGTGACATGCACCTCGAATTCCCGCCTCGCCCCCCGCAAGGGGGGAAGGAATACTTCACTTGAGCACTGGCGTCTTGAGATTGCCGGTGACGACGAGATTGCCGCGGGCCACGATCACGTTCTTCGTTCCGAGCTGGGTGATGACGCGCCCCGAAAGATTGCCGTTGGGCTCGACGTCGACGGCTCCGGAAGCGATCATGGGGCCGGATGCGAGCTGCAGCTGGCGGTAGGAATAGCTCCCGTTGGCAAGCCGCATCGAGCCCGAGAGCGAATTGAAGCCGGTCTTGCCCCCGCGCACCCCGTCCCGCGACGGGGACTGGATCGCCCGTATGATGTCGACGTTGTTGATGGTGCCTTTTACGACGTTGAAGCTCGCCTCGACCCGCGGATCGGCGAACAGGTTCTGCAGGGCAGTGCCCTGCAGCGAGTAGCTCGCGTTGGCGGTGAGCGTCCCGCTCGCCACGAAATTCTGCGTGAAATTCGCCATGAGCTGAGCCAGCTCGCCGTTGGTGACCGCGAAATCGCCTTCGACCCGAATGCCGCTGCCCCAGCTCGCCCGGGTGCTGCCCTTGATCGTGGCGCGCCCGATCCTGGCGGTGATTGAAGTGACCGTCGCCTTCTGCGGTTCCACCACCGCCTGGGCGATGATTTCTTCGAATTCCAGCGCGGGTCCCAGCGGCGGCTTCCAGTTGCTCCCCTCCAGCTCCATCCCCAGCGCATTGTCGCGGGGCGTGATCTCCAGCCGCGCCTTGCTGTCGGACAGCACCGCGCGCTGCAGCGCGCCGTCGGACCGCAGCGTGATGTCCCCGTTGAAGGTCGGAATGTTGAGGTCCTTGACGGCCAGCCTGACCGACTTGAGTTGAATGCGGCGCACGCGGAGCGGCTGGGCGCCGCCTTGCGGGCGCAGCCAGCCCGGAACCAGAGCAAGCGACTCCTGATCCGTGGTGAGCGCGTTGACCTGGACGTGGTCGAACTCCAAGTTGTCGCGGAACAGGGTCATCGGCCAGGCGCTGACGACGATGCTCTCGATCTTGACCTCCTGCAGTTTGCCGATGCCGACCCGCTCCAGCTTCAACTCCGGAAAGGGCAGCAGCGCGTAGCGCAGGTTGTGGATCGTCACCGGGACGCCCAGGCGCTGCGTCATGATCCTCTGGGCGCCCCCGATGAAATTGTTGAGCGGCACGACGTGCAACAGCCCGATGGCAACGACCAGCAGCACCGCGAGGCTGATGCCGATCGTCCGCGTCCGGTTGGCAGGCTTGATGAAGCGAACGGGCTTGCCCGCCTGGGCATCGGCCTCGCGCTTCTTGCGCTCCTCGGCGGCCGCCTTGGCGCGCGCGGCCGACTCCTGCCGGTAGCGGGCCTCGGCCTCCATCTCGGCACGCTCGCGCGCCCTGATCTCGTCCTGGACGCGAGCCTTGATTTCGTCCTCGGCCCCTGAACGCAGCTGCTGCTCCTGCATGACACGCGCCACCGCTTCCATCTTGGCGCGGTCCTCGGCCGCGGCTCGCGCCTTGCGCTCTTCCTCGGCCACGGCTCGCGCCTGCGCCACGGCCTCCTCGGCCTTGCGTGCGATGAACTCGACCTCGGCGCGGGCCTTGCGCGCCTCCGGGGAGTAGTCGCCGCTCCTGTCCAGCTCCTGTGACTTGCGCTCAGCGTCCTCGCGGGCCTTACGCGCGATCTCGGCCATGCGCTCGGCTTCGGCGCGGGCCCGCTTTTCCGTCTCGGCCCTGGCGGCGATCTCCTGCTGCGCCTTGAGCTCCGCTTCCTCGCGCGCCTTGCGCTCGGCCTGGATCATCGCCTCGACCTCGGCACGAGCCTTGACCTCTGCCTCCAGCCGCGCCTTGGCGAGCGCCTCCTCCCGCGCCCTGGCCTCGGCGGCGGCCTTGCGCTCCGCCTCCTCGCGCGCATTGCGCTCCTCCTCGATCCGCGCTTCGGCTTCCTCGCGCGCCTTGCGCTCGATCGCGGCCTTGGCTTCCGCATCTTCCTTGGCGCGGCGCGCCTGATCCTGCAGCTCGCGCAGCTGCAACTTGGTGCGCGCATCCGCTTCCTCGCGCTCCCTGTGCTCCTTCTCCTCGCGCCGCTTGCGCTCCACCTCCTCGCGCTTGCGCGCTTCGACCTCCGCCTCCGCCCTGCGCTCGGCATCGGCGCGCGCCTCGGCCTCCGCCCGCGCCCTGGCCTTGGCTTCCTCGAGCGCCTTCAGCGCCAACTCCATCTGCGCGCGGGCCGCTTCGCCGCCGCCGCCGACCGTCTCGATCGCGGCCTTCGCCTCGGCTGCTGCCTTGGCGCGAGCCGCCTCCTCGGCCATGGCACGCGCCTGACTCACCGCGTCCTCGGCCGCCTTCGCCCGCGCCTCGGCCTCCTCACGCGCCTTGCGCTCGGACTCCTGGCGCGATTTGATCTCGGCCTCGACCCGGACGCGCTCAGCGGCTTCCTGCTTGGCGCGCTGCTCGGCCTTGGCGAGGGCGTCCTGCAGCGCCTTCATCTGCGCCTCGACGGCGGCCCTGGCCTTGGCTTCGGCTTCGGCGCGCGCGCGTGCGTCGGCCTCGGCCTTGGTGCGCGATTCAGCTTCCTGCTTCGCCTTGGCCTCGGCGGCGGCCTTGCGCTCGGCCTCGGCCTTGGCGCGCGCTTCGGCTTCGGCCCGCGACCTGGCCTCGGCTTCGGCCCGCGCCTTGGCTTCCATCGCCGCCTTGATCCGCGCCTCGGCCTCCGCCTTCGCCTTGGCATTGGCCGCAGCACGGGCCTCGGCTTCGGCCTTGGCGCGCGCGTCCGCCGCCGCTTTCGCCGCCGCCTCGGCCCTGCTCCTTGCTTCCGCTTCTTCCTTGGCCTTGGCTTCGGCCTGGGCCCGGCCGCGTGATTCCGCTTCCTGGCGGACCTTGGCTTCCGCGGCCCCGCGCGCCGCCGCCAGTGCACGCGCCTTGGCGTCGGCCTCCGCCTTGGCGCGCGAGTTGGCCTCGGCGTTCAGCTTGGACATGGCCGCGGGGGAGGTGAAATCAAGATCGTCTTCCAGCCCCGGACCCGGCACCGGCCCTGCCGTCGGGGCGGCCGGCGCCGCGGGCCTGGCGGGTTCCGAAACCGTGACCACGCGGATGAAACCGTCGGCGACGAGCTTCTCCAGCGTCGCGTGCAGCCTCCGCTCGTCCATGCCCGACTTCCTGAGCAGATCGGCCGCGGTGGACTTGCCGTCCACAGCGAGGAACACCATCCCGGCATCGCGGGCCAGCTTGGAGGTCTTGTTCTTGAGCTCCAGCACTCCCTTGGGAGTCTTGGAGAAAATCGTCTTCGGGTGGATGGCCATGATCGATTCTGCGGTTCTTCAGCGCGGCGCCCGTTCAACGCGGCACCGGCGCGGCGGGTGCTTGCACGCGGTCAAAGCGCGCGTGCAATAGTGCACACTGGCCGCGAAAAACATTTGGTTTTTACCCGCCCGCCGCATTGCGTGATCGATTTCATTATAGTTTAATACACGCGTAATTCCATCAAAAGAAGCGCGCGTTTTTTCGAGGGCCGAATGGCGGCAGAAGCGCAGCGACGCAGCGATTACGACGTCACCAACCGGATCAACACCACCGATCCGCAGATCGTATCCGAGGCGGTCTGCGGCATTTACCGGAACCTCTTCCAGCAGGATACCGCGCGCAATCTCCCTCCGGCGTTCACCGACCTCGCGCGCCTCTACCGGGGCGAGTATCCCGGCTTCCGCGAGTGCGACACGGATTACCACGACCTCCAGCATGTGCTCGACGTGACGCTGGGCATGGCGCGGCTGATGGACGGGTGCGTGCGCGCGGAAGGCGCCGGGACCCTCACCGAGCGCCTGTTCCGGCTCGGCATCGTCTCGGCTCTGTACCACGACTGCGGCTACATCCGCCGCCGCAAGGACACCAAGCACGCCAACGGCGCCGAATACACGACCGTGCATGTTTCGCGCGGCGTGGAGTTCATCGAGGAATACCTGCCGAAGATCGGCATGGCCGACCTCGTCCAGGCCGCGTCGCGCATCATGCACTTCACCGGCTACGAGATCCCGGTGGACCGGATCAGGGTGCCGGGGCCGGAATTCCGTTTGCTCGGCAACCTCCTGGGAAGCGCCGACATCCTGACCCAGATGGCCGACCGCTGCTACCTGGAGAAATGCTACGACCGGCTCTACCCGGAGTTTGTGCGCGGCGGCATCGCCCGCCGGCGCCACCGGGATGGCAGCGAGGAGATCGTCTTCGCTTCGGCGGCCGATCTCATATTCAAGACGCCGCGCTTCTATCAGGGTGCGACCAAGCGGTTGAGAGAGGATCTCGGCGGCTGCTACAAATACGTCGAACAGCACTTCGGCGGCCAGAATTTCTATTTCGACGAGCTGGAGAAGAACATCAGCCACGCCCGCGCTCTGGCCGTCGAAGGGAACATCGCCCTGCTGCGGCGCCGTCCTCCCAGGACCACCGAGGGCGACGACGAGTCCGGCCCGCAGCAGCAGCTCATCTAGAAGAAGGGTGACTCGTTACTCGTTGTTGGTGCGGAACTCAAGACAAGAAACGAGGGACGAGAAACGAGTCACACCGTTAGCAGGATCTTCCCGGTGTGCTGCGCGGATTCCATCAGCGCGTGCGCCCGCGCCGCCTCCGCGAGCGGGAACGTCTGGCGCGTCACCACGCGGATGCGGCCGCTCGCGATGAGCGGCCATACCCGGGTCTCGAGCTCCTGCGCGATCCGGGCCTTGAATGCCGGCGCGCGCGTGCGCAGGGTCGAGCCGGTGTAGGTCAGGCGCTTCAGCAAGACCGGCATCAGGTTCAACTCGACCTTGGAGCCAGCCGCGAACGCGAGCTGGATGATGCGGCAGTCGTGGCTCGCGGCCTTGAAGTTCTTCTCGATGTTGGCGCCCCCGACGATGTCCAGGATGACGTTCGCGCCGCCGGCCTGCCGCACGACCTCCACGAAGTCCTCCTCGCGGTAGTCGATCACCCGGTCGGCGCCGAGGTCGCTGCAGATGCGGCACCGCTCCTGCGGACTGTCGGTGGCGATGACCTTCGCGCCGAACGCCTTTCCGAGCTGAATCGCCGTCGTGCCGATCCCGCCCGCGCCGCCGTGGACGAGGAAGGTTTCGCCAGCCGCGAGGCCCGCGCCCATGAAGACGTTGCTCCACACCGTGAAGAACGTCTCCGGCAGGCCGGCGGCGTCGACCATTTCGATACCCTTCGGCAGCGGCAGGCAGTGCTGCGCGTCAACGGCGCAATACTCCGCGTAACCGCCGCCGTTCGTGAGCGCGGTCACCCGGTCGCCGACCGACCAGCGCGCTGCCGGCGCGGACACGGATACGATTTCGCCCGACACCTCGAGGCCGGGCAGATCCGGGGCGCCGGCGGGGGGAGGGTAGAGGCCCTTGCGCTGCATGAGGTCCGGGCCGTTGACGCCCGCAGCCGCAACCTTGATCAGCACTTCGCCCGGCCGAAGAACGGGCAGGGGCCGGTCTACGGCCTTCAGCACTTCGGGGCCGCCGGGCCGGGAGATCTCGACGGCCTTCATCTGTTTGGGCAGGTCGGGGGTCATCGTGTAGCGCTGATGTTACCAGTCACGCGTTCTCCGCCAGGCGCTTGAGCGCGCCGCGGTCGATCTTGCCGATACCGATCTCCGGCAGGGCGTCGACCACGATGATCCGTGCCGGCACGTAGGTGCGGGGAAGCTCGGCTCGGACGCGATCCTGGATCGCTCGCAGCTCAACCGAAGCTCCGTCGCGGATGACGACGAAAGCGACAGGCACTTCCCCGAGGTCGGCATCCGGGGCGCCGACGACGCAACAGCCGCGCACGGCCGTGTCGCGCAGGATCGCCTCCTCGATGCGCCCCGGCGACAGGTTCTCGCCGCCGCGGATGATGATTTCCTTCAGCCTTCCGCTCACCGTGAGGTAGCCCTCCTCGTCGAGCCGCCCAAGGTCGCCGGTGCGCAGCCAGCCGTTGCGGATCGAGGGCCCGTCCCCGTGCCCGGCCGGCGGAACGTAGCCCTTCATGAGCGAGGGCCCCGCAATGCAGATCTCTCCTTCCGTTCCGGGCGGGACCGCCGCTTCACCGCCGGGCGCGAATACTGCGATGCGCTGGCCCGCGAGCGCGGTGCCGACCGTGCCGATCTTCCTGGCGGCGGGAGGGTTCATTGCGGCGGTGCAGGTGTCCTCGGAAAGGCCATAGGAGTGGATGAGCGGCAAGCCGAGATGGCGCTCGATGTCCCGGTGCAGCTGCGCATCGAGAGGCGCCGCCCCGGATCGCAGAAACCGCAGGCTGGCGAGCGCGCCGCGCGGGAGCGCGTGCGCGAGCAGTCGCGAGTAGTGGGTCGCGGTGCCGGTGACATAGGTGGGGCGGTGCAACGCGATCTCGTCGAAGAAAGTCTCGGCGTGAAAGCGCTCGAGCATCACCACCGACGCCCCGCGACAGAAGGGCACGATGAGCAGGTTGTTGGTGCCGTTGGTGTGGTAGAAAGGCAGCGTGTGCAGGACGCGGTCTGCCGGCGTGACGCCGGTGCGCTCGGCAACGCCGTATGCGTTGGACAACAGATTGGCGTGGCTGAGCAGCACCGCCTTCGGAGCGCCGGTGCTGCCGCTGGTCATCACCAGCAGCGCGTCGTCATTGCGCGCGATGTCATCGATCGCGCGTGGTGCCGCGTGCGCGGCGTCCTCCAGCCGGGCGCGCTTCAACCACGCCGCTGCGCCCGCGTGCGTAGCGTGCGCGGAATCCGCCAGCAGCCTGCCGATTTCTGCGCTCCGCAGCCGGACCTCGAGCTCCGCAGGCGGCAGCCGCGGATCGACGACGCAGGCGGCGCCGCCTGCCGCCATGATGCCGAGCAGCCCCGCCGCGGCGTCCGCCGTTCTGCCCGCGAGAAGCGCGACGCGCTCACCGCGCCGCAGCCCGCGCTCGAGCAGCATGCCGGATACGCGAGTGACGGCGTCCGCCAGCGCGGAGTAGTCGAGTGTGCGCCCTGCCGCCCACAGGGCCGGGCGCGCGCGAATGGCGGGATCGCGCGCGGTGGCGAGAATCAGCTCGGGTACTGAAGCGGCGTCGAACATCCGGCGTTTGCTCCTGTGGTAAGTTTAGCTTTCTTTTTTGCGCAAGGAGGAAGCCGCGATGGCCTCCGTTCTACTGCCCCGGCACAACCGTTACGACTACGTTCCGCTCACCGAACGCAAGGACTACAGCTGGCCGGGAGGAAAGCGGCTCGCGTTCTGCGTCACCACCAATGTCGAGGTCTTCGCATTCGGCAAGGGCCGGGGGCACGACAACGCCAAGCTCGGCGAGCCCCAGACCCACCGCAACTACTCGTGGCGGGACTACGGCAACCGCATCGGCATCTGGCGGCTGTTCGACCTCGCGACGGAGCTGCAGATGCCGCTCGCCCACAACGCCAACAGCCTGCTCTACGAGCACGCGCCCCAGATCATGGAGCGCATCCGCGCCCGCGGCGACGAGATCGTCGGGCACGGGCGCACCAACTCGGAGAACCTGCACGATTTCCGCTGGGAGTCGGACGAGGCGCGCGTCATCGCGGAGGTGACCGACACGTTCGCCCGCAACGAGGGCAGGCCGCCGAAGGGCTGGATGGGCTCCGGCACCTACGAGAATCCCTGGACCCCCGATCTCCTGAAGGAGGCCGGCTACACCTACCTCATGGACTGGCCGCACGACGACCAGCCGATCTGGATGCGCACGCGCGCGGGGCCGCTCCTCTCCGTGCCGTACCCGGCGGAGCTGAACGATTCGCCGCAGATCATTCATCGCCAGCACACGGGGCGCGAGTTCTGCGACATGCTGGTGGATCACTTCGAGGAGATGGCCGAGCAGAGCGTGAAACACCCGCTCGTGTGCGCCATCTCCATCCACCCCTACGTGTTCGGCTATCCGTTCCGCTTGCGTCCGCTGCGAAGGGCGCTCCAGCACTGCTTTTCGAGCAAGTATATGGATCGCGTCTGGAAGTGCAGGCCGGGCGACATCGCCGATTACTGCTACTCGCTCAAGCCCGGCGTCATCCCCGGCAGCTGAAATAGCGCCAGCGGTTTCCCTGCGGCATAAGCACGATCGAGCCCGACGCTCTGCGAGCGGGATCGGTGATCACGCCCGCAAGCCGGCTGCGAATTCACCCTGCGGATCGAGACTGTCCAGGGCCGCGCGCTCGCGTGCGCTGATGGGTGCAGCGGGCTTCGCGCTGCTCGCGTCGAACCGGAAGCCGGTGCGGCATGCGACTTCATCGAGCGCGACCTGCGGATTCCAGCACTCCAGCGCCAGGCGCCCGGCGCGTTTCTGGAACACCGCGATCGGCGTCACGACCGTCTGGAGGTTGCCCGCGGCGGTCACGAAGTCGAGCTTCTCCACCAGCGTGCGGGGGGAATGCTCGGTGCGCCAGGTCACGACGCGCCTTGCCGTTGGCATCATCACCGCCGCGCCGCCACCACCCGGCAGGCGCACTTTCGGGTTTTTCCAGTCGCCGATGACGGAGACGTTGGTGCGTCCCTCGCCATCCACCTGCGCGCAGCCCAGAAACACGAGATCCAGCCCGCCGCGCGCGCACAGGTCGTAGAAGTCCTCGTTCCCGAAGATGGCCGGCGAGCCCGCGACGAGCGCGGGGTCGCTGCTCGAATGCGGGATCTTCCTCGGCACCGGCTCGACGCCACCGGCAACGTTGAGATAGGTGAAATGAAAATCGTAGGCGCGCTTGGCGAGCAGGCACGCCAGCATCGCCGGCGTGGAATTGACGCCGCTGAACGCGATCTCCCCCGGACGGATCTGCCGCGCGAGGTTCACGACGATGTGCGAGAACGGCGTCCAGTCCATAACTATCCCTCCCCCTCAGGGGGAGGGTTGGGGTGGGGGTGGGTTCATTTTCAACTCGGGAGCCGCCTCGAGGTGCGCCTCCAGCGCACCGGGTTCGTCTTTCAGGTAGGCCTCGACCGCGGGGTAGTCAATTTCATAGAGTGGATGCATCGAGCCCGGCCACGCCCCGCGCGGCACGACCGCGGCGGCTTCGACCATGAAGCCCGGCACGAGAGTGAGCTCCGGCTGGGCCGCGAGCACGTCCGACGGAACGAGCCGCTCGGCGGTGACGAGCACGCGCTTCGCCGCGCGCGTCAATGGATGGTCCCAGAAGGGGGAGCCCAGCACGCGCGCATTGCCGTACTCGTCCACCTCGTTGGCGTGGATCACCGCGACATCGGGAGAGATGGCGGGGATGACGTAGACTTCCTGCCCCGAACCGTAAGGATCCTTGACCTTCTGCCAGCGGTTCAGCGCCGCGAGGTCGCTGCCGTGCACGCCGCCGACCGGCTGGAAGGGCACCCCGTATGCGGCTGCACGCAGCCCGGCGACGAGGGTCATTCAGGCGTGCTCTTCGAGTGCGGCCTCCTTGCGCTCGATCGCCCTGCGGTACCACGGAGCGAGCCCGAAGTTGCCCTCCATGGCGACAATGCCGGCCCGCACCTTCGCCACGGCCCCCGCGCGGCACAGCAGGTCGAGGTCGTATCCGGGCGAGGACTTGATGATTTCCAGGCTGCGCCGGCGCTGGCGCGCGAGCTCGCGTACCAGGGCGAACGGGCCGCGGTGGAGGAAGACGCCGCCGAGCCCGAGGGCGCACCCGTCGGGCACGCGCTGCGCGAGTTCCGCGAGACTGCAAAGCTTGGACGGCGCGGCTTGTGGCATGATGAGCATTCGTCGGTCCACGAAAATCATAGCTGAAATGGGCCTCATCGAGGAAAAGCTCGCGAAGATGGGCTTGCGGCTGCCGCCGGTTCATCCTTACCCGAGCGCGAACCGCATCCCGTGCGTGCAGGTCGGCGACATACTGTTCCTCGGCGGACACAGCACGGCGCGGCACCCCCTGATGCTCGGAGCGAAGAACACCGGCAAGGTGGGCTCCGAGGTCACCGAGCAGGAGGCGTACGTCGCGGCGCGAGCGGTCGCGTTGCAGATCCTCGCCTCGATCAAGGCCCATGCGGGCGACCTCGACACCGTGAAGCGGGTGATCCGGCTGCACGGCATGGTCAACTCCGCGCCCGGCTTCGAGCGCCAGTTCGCGGTGATCGACGGCGCCTCCGATCTGTTTTTCGAGTTGTGGGGGGCGGAGCGGGGCGCCCACGCCCGCTCTGCCATCGGCGTGGCGGAGCTGCCCCGCCGTTCGATACTGGAAATCGTGGGGGAATTCGAGCTTTATCCCTGAAACCTGGAGGAGGAGGAAAAACCATGAACACGACACCACGGTTGTTATGCCTGGTCGCGGCCGCGCTATCCCTGGCGGCCGCCGCGGTGCAGGCGGTGGCGCAGAACTATCCCGTGAAGCCCGTACGGATCGTGATACCGTTTCCGCCGGGCAGCGGCGCGGATATCCTGGCGCGCTCGGTGGCCGCCAAGCTCACCGAGCGGTCGGGCCAGCAGGTCCTGGTGGATCCGAGGCCCGGCGGCAGCGGCATCGTCGCGGCGGATATCGTGCTCAAGGCGCCGGCCGACGGCTACACGTTGATGGTGGGCACATCGTCGACCCACGCCATCAGCTTGAGCGTGCGCCGCAATCTTCCGTACCACCCCGTGCGCGATTTCATGCCGATCTCCAAGATCGCCGTCGTGCCGATGATGGTGACGGTGCATCCCTCGTTGCCGGTGAAGAGCGCCAAGGAGCTGATTGCGTTCGCCCGCGCCCGGCCCGGGCAGATCAACTTTGCCACGGCCGGGGTCGGAACGACGGGACATCTCGCCGGCGAGTTGTTCAAGTCGATGGCCCGCGTGGACATCGTGCACGTCGCGTACCGGGGCAGCCCGCAGGCGCTGGTCGAAACCGTCGCCGGGCAGGTGTCGATGGCGATCTCGCCGATACTGACCGTCTTACCCCACGTCAGGGCGGGCCGGTTGCGGGCACTTGCGGTGACCACGCCGCAGTCATCTCCCACCGCGCCCGACGTGCCGCCGCTCGCCGTGGCGGCCGGCCTGCCGGGCTACGAGGCGACCCTGTGGTACGGCCTCTTTGCGCCGGCCGGAACGCCGCGGGCAATCGTGAACCGACTCAGCAGCGAAGTCGTAGCGATACTGCAACTCAACGACGTGGGTGAAACGCTCAGAAAGCAGGGCGCGCAGCCTGAGGGCATGACGCCCGATCAGTTCGCCGCCTACCAGCAGTCCGAGATCGCGAAGTGGGCCAAGGTGGTGAAGGAATCCGGCGTGACGGTTAATTGAGGCGCCGCACGAGCTGAAGCTCATCAGCCAGACTCAATCCTGAAGCACTGATCGGCAGCCGGTGACCGTCGCAGGTTGTGGTGGCTGATCGGGAGTGCGACCAGCCGAATCGCGGCGCTTCTCGTCATTCCGGCGAAGTGTCGGCGCCTGTGCCCAAACGAGCCGGAGTGTTGATCGCTTCCAGATTTAGAAGGAAAGCACTGTGGTCATACTGCGTCAGACCTTTGTCATAAAGATCCTGAAACACGTCTCTGACCGCTTCCACGATCGGCAGCTTGATGTTGAGGTCGGCTGCCGTTTCGAGAACCGTGTTGAGATCCTTGACGAAATTGCGAATGGGTGCGCCCGGGCGAAAGTCTCGCTTGATCATGCGACGGCCATGTTCCTGCAGGACGCGGCTGTCGGCGTGACCCCCTGACAAAGCCTCTGGAATTTGTGCGGGATCGGCGCCACCAGCGCTTGCCAGCAGGAGCGCCTGGGCCACGC
>Ga0326597_10002625_pt1 | contig 26649 bp, 25 predicted proteins | sample RVTome_12_FD_203789 | JGI IMG/M metagenome (GOLD analysis project Ga0326597, IMG submission 203789) | Soil microbial communities from uranium-contaminated site in the Upper Colorado River Basin, Wyoming, United States - RVT100D185 | ecosystem: Environmental > Terrestrial > Soil > Contaminated >... | reverse complement strand
CTTACGGCATTGAGTCCAACCGTCACGTCATCGAAACCTTGATCCGCTACATGGGCGAGCAGGGGCTATTGGCAAAACCAGTGAGCGTAGAAGACATTTTCGCGCCGAGCGTCATCGGAGAGTTTAAACTGTAATGAGGCAATAGGCACGAGGCGAGAGGGTGGACGTTTGGAACGACTGGAACGATTGGAACGGCTTGAACCGTCCGCAGGCGCCTCACGGTTAATCCGCTCCGCCCGCGTTGCCCATCTCGCGACCGCGGACCGCAACGGGCAACCGCACGTTATCCCCATCTGCTTCGTTTTTGACGGCAAGTGTTTTTACTCCCCCATCGACGAAAAACCCAAGCGGGTGGCGCCGCGAAAACTCAAGCGTCTGAGAAACATTGAAGCCAATCCCAACGTTGCGCTCGTGATCGATCGCTACGACGAAGACTGGCAGAAGTTAGCTTACGTTCTCGTCAGTGGTACGGCTCAGATGGTCGTCCGCGGCAAACGACATGAAAAGGCGGTCTTGCTGTTGAGAAAAAAATATCGGCAATACCGCGCCATGGCGATCCATGAGCGACCGATAATCTCGATTACGCCAAACAGGATAGTCGTCTGGGGCGGAGCCTAACGGGAACCCTCGGCAGTTCAGTTAATCCCGAGAGTTTTGACTAACCGCAAAAAATATTTTTCGTGCAGGCCCAATATCCTGGCGGCAGCAGCACGGTTGCCGTGGGATTGGGCCAGAGCCTTCAAGACTACTTCACGACGCGTTGCCTCCATGGCGTCGCGGTAGGAGAGATCCCGCGGCTCCGCTGCAGCTTCCGAAGCTGCAATACGTCCAGGTAGGTCAGCGAGTGTAATTGACGGGCCACTCCCGAGGACCACTGCGCGCTCGATCACGTTGGCCAGTTCGCGCACGTTTCCCGGCCAGGGGTATGCGGCGAGTTTTGCCAAGGCATCCTTCGTAATTTCGACAAAACTCTTTTTCGACTCCAACGAGAAGCGACGCAAAAAATGCTCCGACAATGGCGCGATATCCTGCGATCTCTCCCTCAAAGGCGGGAGCCGAATCGGGATCACATTGAGCCGATGGTAGAGATCTTCGCGGAAGCGGTCTTTTTTAACGGCGTCGTCCAAGTCGCGATTCGTCGCGCCGATGATTCTGACGTCAACCTTGATCGGTCTGACGCCGCCGACCCGGTCGAATTCGCGTTCCTGGAGAAACCTTAACAACTTGGTTTGAAGCTCCTGAGAGACATCTCCTATCTCGTCGAGGAAAACTGTTCCGCCGTTCGCCAGCTCCATCTTGCCTTTTTTCTGTTGATCCGCGCCTGTGAACGCACCCTTTTCATGGCCGAACAGTTCGCTCTCGAGAAGTTCCCTGGATAACCCCACGCAGTTGATGGCGACGAACGGTTGGTTTTTCCTTTCGCTCCAATTGTGAATCGCGCGCGCAAAGACCTCTTTCCCCGTGCCACTTTCTCCGAGGAGCAGAACCGTGGCGTTGCTCGCCGCCGCCTTCCTCGCGGTTTCCACGGCTTCTTTCATTTTTTCACTCTTGCCGATAATTAGACGATAGCGCTTGTCCGCGTCTTCCGAGAAAAGTTCCAACTCCCTTTTGAGCCCTTGCCTCTCCAGCGCCTTGCGCACCACGATATCGAAGTGATTCGCATCGATCGGCTTGGCGATGAAGTCATAGGCTCCCTCTTTCATCGCCTCGACGGCGGTCTCGATAGAACCGTGCGCGGTGATAACTATAGTCGGAACGTCAATTCCTTCCTTGCGTAGTGTGCGCAGCACCTCCATGCCGCCCATCCGGGGCATCTGCAGGTCCAGCAAAACTAAATCCGGCAGATCCCTCCGGATCGCGTTCAGGGCCTGCTCGCCGTTGCCGGCTGTGGCCACGTCGCATTCCAGCGGACGAAGCCTTACCTCCAAGAGACGACGCGAAGCAGGGTCGTCATCAACGATCAGCACCCGTGCGCCGGTGATCGCCATTTTTGGATCCTTACTTTTGAGACGTTAAACAGAACGAAGTCTAAAAATTTATCGCACCAAGTCTGTCCTGAGCGAAGCCGAAGCGACGCCAAGCTCCCAATAAAAGATTCGTTGTCATTTCGACCCCTTCGACAAAGCTCAGGACGGGCTCCGGGAGAAATCTTTCTTAGATCCCTCGCATTCGCTCGGAATGACGGCCCTCGGCCCGTCACCTTGGCGCCTTTGCGTCTTTGCGCAAGACTCAGTTTCTCCGGACTCTTCTTGATCCAAAACATTTTAACAAACTTTGGTTACGATTACGCTGTGAGCCTTTCAATTTGCTCGGAACCAAGGAACGCGATCTTCTATCCTCCATCCTCGATCTTCGACTTATTACCCAGGTGCGCAGCTACCTCTTGGATGAATATATTCTTATCGATCGGCTTGGTGACATAGCCGACACACCCCGCGGCCAGTGCCTTCTCCCGATCGCCCTTCATGGCATAGGAGGTTACGGCGATTACCGGGATATCAGCCGTCGCCGGCTTCTCCTTTAGTTTCCTGGTAATTTCAAGCCCATCCATTCCAGGGAGTTGAATGTCCATCACAATGAGATCCGGGCGCTCCGTCTGCAGCATCTCAAACGCCTCTTGCGCCGTGGTCGCCTGGCACACCTGATAACCTTGCGACCGAAGCAGAAACACTGCGAGGCGCCGATTTACCGGATTGTCTTCAACCAGCAAAATTTTCTTTTCATTCATAAAAGATTTTTCCCGCCAAGCCGCAAAGACGCTAAGTTTTAGAAGGCTTAACAAAGACTATTCGTAAACCAATTTCCGACACCTTTGCGCCTTCGCGCCTTTGCGGGAGATCATTCTTAATTGGTGGTCGGCAGCGTGAAGAAAAACCGGCTGCCCTTGCCGACTTCGCTTTCAAGCCAAATCTTGCCCCCGTGCATCTCCACGAATTTCTTCGCCAACGCAAGCCCCAGGCCGGTGCCTTGAGGTTTTCCCGCGTCGCTGCCCGCTTGCTGAAACTCGAGGAAGATCCTTTCATGATCTTCTGCCGGGATTCCCGGCCCTGTGTCACCCACCTCGAGACGCACGGTTCCGTCCTCAGCGCCCGCCCGCACCCAGACCCGTCCCCCTTCGGGTGTGAACTTGATTGCATTTCCCACCAGGTTCAAAAGCACCTGCTTGACTCGGGCGCCGTCCATGGGAAAGGGAGACAAACGCTCGTCGCTTTCAACCCGAAGGTCGATCGATTTCTTCGCTGCAAGCGACCGCATCGTATTCGAAACCGCTTCGACAACATCCTGCAACAGCGCCGGCTCGATTTGCAGCTCCATCTTGCCCGCTTCGATCTTCGCCAGGTCAAGGATTTCGTTGATCAGGCCGAGTAAATGCTTGCCGCTGCCCAAGACATCGGTCAAGAACTGCGCTTGTTCCTCCTGTGTAACTTTCAGCGAGGGATCCAGCAGGACCTCGGAGAATCCGATGATCGCGTTGAGCGGCGTGCGCAGTTCGTGCGACATATTGGCAAGAAACTCAGACTTGTGGCGATTGGCCGCCTCGATCTGCCGGCCCTTATCTTCGATCTCGCTGAATAGCCGCGCGTTCTCGATGGCCACCTTGGACTGGTTGGCCAGCGCCGTCAGCAGGTTCACCACCCTCTCGTCGAACTGACCCGGCGACCGCCGGAGCAGAACCATTCCGCGCCTCTCGACGTCGCTTCCCATGGGGACGGTCAGCACCGAGCGGAACCCGGCCTGCAGTACGAACTCGCGGTAGGGGTAATCGTAAGCTTCCGCCATTTCGGGGACTTGGATCGGCTGCCCGCTTTTGGCGGCCTGGCCGGTGGTGGTCTTGTCGACGTCGATCGTCATGTTATGAATCGAGGCAAGAAACTCGCTGCTGAGATTATGGCTGGCAACGACGTCAAGGGCTTGACGCAGCTGATTGAACTCGAAGACTCCGCAGCCATCGGACTTCGATAGATTCACCGCATGGCCGGCAACCGCGTTGAGCACCTGCCGCAGATCCAGTGAAGAGCTGACCGCGCGGCTGACGTCGCTGAGCGCGCGCACTTCTTCTAGGGAAACCTGAAGCTCGCGCGTGCGGTCCTGCAGTTCCTTTAACAGCCGTACGTTTTCAATTGCAATCACCGCCTGATCGGCAAAGGTGGTGACAAGGTCAATCTGTCTGGCGGTAAAGGGCCGGGGGTCCGTTCTGAAGATTATGATGACACCGATCGGAACGCCTTCTCTAAGCAGAGGCACGCCGAGTATCGCTCGGAAGTCCTCTAACCTCTCAGCATAATGATATTCCGGATCGGCGCCAAGGTCGGGTACGTGAACCACTTGGCGTTCCAGCACAACTCGGCCAGCGATCGTCTCTCGTCCTGCGCGCGGCGGATTTCGCTTGATAAAATCGTACAACTCCGGGGAATGGCCGTACGCAGCCACCAGCGGGACACTATCTCCTTCAACTCTGTGGATCGATCCATGCTCGGCCTCGCAAAGCCTCGTCGCGTTCTCAACGAGCGTGTCCAGCACCGGCTGTAGATCGAAGGTCGAACGGCTAATCACCTTCAACACTTCGCTGGTAGCCGTCTGCTGGTCAAGAGCTTCGATGAGGTCGCGGTTGCGTTCCTGCAATTCTTTGAACAACCGCACGTTCTCGATGGCAATGACCGCCTGCGAGGCAAAGGTCTCCAGCAGCGCCACCTGCTTGTCGGTAAAAGGCTTGACCTCCGTGCGGCGGATGTTGATCAGGCCAATGGGCGTCCCTTCCCGCAGCAACGGCGTCACAAGAAAAGTTCGGACACCGTGCCCTAAGTTTGAGCTGTCCGGGAACCTCTCCGCCTCCGCCTGAAGGTCCGGAATATGGATCGTCCTGCGCTGGAGCAAAGCCTCGTTGCCGACCGAGCGCCATGCCAAGCTTCTCCGCCCCGGTCCGCCGGGTGGTATCGTTCCGAAATGCGCCGCCAGGATCAGCTCATCCCCCTCGACCAGGCCAATCGTCGCGTCATCGGACCCGCACACCCGAGCCGCGCTCCGTGCAATCGCGTCGAGCACCGGCTGAATATCCGTCGGCGAGCTGGCGATCACGCCAAGAATCTCGCTCGTCGCGGTCTGCTGCTCAAGCGACTCCTTGAGTTCGTTGAACAACCGCACATTCTCAATCGCGATCACGGCCTGGTCGGCAAAGGTTTCAAGCAGTTTAATCTGCGCCGGGGTGAAGGGCCGCGCCTCGATGCGACGCGCGGTCAGTCCTCCAACGATCTCCCTCTGCTGGCGTAGGGGAACGGCCAAGAAGGTACGCCAGCCGCTGATATTCATGATTTGGAATTCGTTCTGCTCGCTCACATCCGGGATGTGGAGCGTGCCATGCTCGCGCATCCAGCGAAATTGTAAATCATCCATGCTGATCTCTCTGCGGGCGCTGGGTATAGGTATGGGACCAACATGACCCCGCGCAACCATACTATTCCCCTCCCGGAGGTGCAGCAGCACGTCATCGATCCCGCAAACTCGCGCCGCGCTCTCAACGATGGCGTCCAAGACCGGTTGCACGTCCGTGGGCGAGCGGCTGATGATGCCAAGCACCTCAGCGGTCGCTGTCTGATGTTCCAACGCCTCGCGCAGTTCTGCGTTGCGTTCCTGCAATTCTTTGAACAGCCGCACATTCTCGATGGCGATGACCGCTTGGTCGGCAAAAGTTTTTAGGAGAGCGATTTGCTTCTCAGTGAAAGGTCGAACCTCAAGTCGACGAATCAGAATAGCCCCAACCGGGATTCCCTCACGCAGTAACGGCGTAGCAAGAACGGTACGAAGCACCATAGGGGCGTGTCCAGGTCGCCTACCGCCCCTGGCATCCGGGAATTCCGTTTCACGCACCGCCTCCAGATCCGGGATGTGGATGGTTTCCCGATCAATGATGGCTCGGCCGGGTGGGAAGGTACGGGTAAGCGGTCTCTTCTCGTGAGTCGGAGGGAGTGGTCCAAATGAGGCAACGGTCCCAAATAGGCCGCCCTCGACACGAGAAATTTGAGCGTCATTTGCATCACACAGACGTGCGGCGCATTCCGCCACCACATTTAAGACTGGTTGGAGATCGGTCGGCGAGCTGGCGATCACACCTAGTATCTCGCTCGTCGCGGTTTGCTGTTCCAAAGATTCCTTAAGCTCGTTAAACAACCGCACGTTCTCGATGGCGATCACGGCCTGATCGGCGAAGGTTTCGAGGAGCTTGATCTGCACCGGGGTGAAGGGGCGTACCTCAATCCGACGCGCCGTCAGTGCTCCAATGAGTTCACCCTGCTGACGAAGAGGAACGCATAAAAACGTGCGCAGCGGACCCGGAGACAGCAATTCAATCTCGTTCTGAGCGCGAACGTCCGGAATATGAAGCGTGCCATGCTCGCGCATCCAGCGAACCGGTGGCGCGTCAATACCGATCTCGACGGGACCAATGGGAACGGGACCAAAATGAGCCCGCAAAACCATCATGTTCCCCGCCTGAAGTCTCAGGTGTACGTCATCAATCCCACAAACCCGGGCGGCGCTCTCGACGATGGCATCAAGCACCGGTTGCACATCAGTCGGCGAGCGGCTGATGATGCCGAGCACCTCGGCGGTAGCGGTCTGATGCTCCAGCGCCTCGCGCAGTTCCGCGTTGCGCTCCTGGATCTCCTTGAACAAGCGCACGTTCTCGATGGCGATGACCGCTTGGTCGGCGAAGGTCTTGAGGAGTGCGATCTGCTTGTCAGCGAAGGGGCGAACTTCGATTCGTCGAATCAGTATGGCACCGATCGGGTTACCCACTCGCATTAAAGGAGTGGCGAGCGCTGTACGCGTACCCGTGACCCGCTGAATAGTTTCAGCGTCCGGAAACTCAGTATCAATCTCCGTGGCTAGATCATGGACATGAATTGTGCGACCATCGTGCATCGCCCGATCCGCTGGAGTCCGGCGGCTAATGAGATTCCGGCCCGGCTCGGCGTAGGGCATCGACCCATAAGAAGCCGCGATCTGCGAAAACTCACCATCGATACGAAAAATCAGAGCATCATTTGCGTCACATAGGCGCGCCGCGTTTTCAGCTACCGTGTCCAGCACCGGCTGGATGTCGGTCGGTGAGCTGGCTATTACTTCTAGAATCTTGCTGGTGGCGGTCTGCTGCTCGAGCGCTTCGGTGAGGTCGCGGTTCCGGACCTGCAACTCTTGGAAGAGGCGGACGTTTTCTATCGCGATCACCGCTTGGTCGGCGAAAGTCTTGACCAGCTCAATCTGCCGCTCGGTGAATGGCTCGACGATGTCACGCCATATAATGATGCCGCCAATTGGCGTTCCTTCTCGCAGCAGAGGTGCAGCTAGCAGCGTTCGTACGCCGCCCTGGCGCGCCAGCGAAGCGACTGGTTCAGGTTCTAATTGGACGTCCAGAATATGAACGGGGCTGCGCTCGACCAACGCCCGGCCCGTCGCTGTGTCCGGGCTCGCTGGTAACGGGTTAGCGCGTAGGAAGCTGATCCTTTCCGGGCTCTCGCCGTAATGGGCTACAACCCGGTAAAATTCGCCGTCGACTTGACGGACGTGACCCTTAGCCGCGCCGGATAGCTTCACCGCGTTCGCGATCAGTGTGTCGAGAACCGGTTGCAGCTCCGTCGGCGAGGACGCGATTACTCGGAGAACCTCGCCCGTCGCCGTTTGCTGCTCCAGCGCTTCTGTGAGATCGCGGTTGCGCTCCTGCAGTTCTTTGAACAACCGCACGTTCTCAATGGCGATCACGGCCTGGTCGGCGAATACTTTGAGAAGGGCGATCTGCTTATCGGTAAATGGTTGAAGCTTTTTTCTCCGTACGTATATGACACCGATGGGTGCGCCTTCCCGAAGCAGCGGAGTAGCCACACCCGAGCGAATGCCATATTGTAGTCTTCTTCTTGCGTCTGGAAATTCGCTTTTAAATCCTTCTGCTTCCATATCAGGAACATGCACGATTTGGCGGTCAATGACGGCTCGACCCGCAATCGTGCCTCGACTAAGTATTTGTCCAATTTCTCCAATTGGTCCCCATGGAAGCGGTCCGTACTTCGCCGCTCGTCTCAAAGCGTCGCCATCGACGTGATAGATAACTGCGTCCTCTGATTCTGTAACCTTTGCAGCGTTTTCAGCGATGGTTTCCAGCACCGGCTGAATATCCGTTGGCGAACTCGCTATCACACCCAAAATTTCACTCGTCGCGGTCTGCTGCTCCAACGCTTCCTTCAGCTCTTGGAACAGCCGCACGTTCTCAATAGCAATGACGGCCTGGTCGGCGAAGGTTTCGAGGAGCTTGATCTGCGCCGGGGTAAAGGGGCGCACCTCGGTGCGACGCGCGGTCATTCCACCAATGAGTTCCCCTTGCTGACTTAGAGGAACGGCCAAGAAGCTGCGCCAGCCGCTGATATTTATGACTTGGAAATCGTTCCGCTCGCGGACGTCGGGAATGTGCAGCGTGCCGTGCTCGCGCATCCAGCGATATTGTAAATCATCCATGCTGATCTCGGCACGGCCAATGGGTACGGGAATGGAACCAAAATGAGCCCGCGAGACCAGACTGTTTTCCTCGTGAAGGTGCAGCACTAAATCATCGATCCCACAAACCCGGGCGGCGCTCTCGACGATGGCGTCGAGGACCGGCTGCACGTCCGTCGGCGAGCGGCTGATGATACCGAGCACCTCGGCCGTCGCCGTCTGATGCTCCAGCGCCTCGCGCAATTCCGCGTTGCGCTCGCCGAGTTCCTTAAACAAGCGGACGTTTTCGATCGCGATGACGGCCTGATCAGCGAAAGTCTTCAGAAGCGCGGTTTGTTTGTCGCTGAAAGGACAGACTTCCTGTCGCCGAATTACAATCACTCCAACTGGAGCACCCTCTCGAAGCAACGGCGTCGCAAGTATTGTACGGGTGCCGGTAAACTGTTGAGCGGCTTTGGAGTCTGGGAACTCGGTATCCACCTCGGCTGCGAGATCTTGGACATGAACCGTTTCTCGGTCAACAATGGCCCGTCCCGCAGGCGCTCCACGAGTGATGAGCCGCCCCACGTCGCGTGCCGATGGCATGGACCCATATACCGCCACTCTGTGATAGACATCACCGTCGACACGAAATATGACCGCATCTTTGGCGTCACACAGACGCCCGGCGTTTTCGGCAACAACATTAAGCACCGGCTGGATATCGGTCGGCGAGCTGGCGATAACACCAAGGATTTGGCTCGTCGCAGTTTGCTGTTCCAGTGACTCCTTGAGTTCTTGAAACAACCGCACGTTCTCGATGGCGATGACGGCCTGATCGGCAAACGTTTCGAGAAGCTTGATCTGTGCCGGGGTGAAGGGGCGCACTTCCGTGCGACGCGTGCCCAGTGTCCCAATAAGTTCTCCCTTCTGACGAAGGGGAACGCGTAAGAGGGTGCGCAAGCCGCTGACGGCACCCAAAATTGGAAAATCGTTCTGCGCACGCACGTCGGGAATGTGGAGCGTGCCATGCTCGCGCATCCACTGATACTGTGGCTCATCAATACTGACCTCGACGCGACCCATGGGTACGGAACCAAAATGAGCCCGCGGTACCATAATGTTACCGTCGTGGAGTCGCAGCACCACGTCATCAATTCCGCAAACCCGCGCGGCGCTCTCCACGATCGCGTCTAGGACCGGCTGAACGTCAGTGGGCGAGCGGCTGATGATGCCGAGCACCTCGGCCGTTGCCGTTTGATGCTCCAGGGCCTCGCGCAATTCCGCATTGCGCTCCTGGATCTCCTTGAACAAGCGCACGTTCTCAATGGCGATCACGGCTTGGTCAGCGAAGGTCTTGAGGAGCGCGATCTGTTTGTCAGTGAAAGGACGGACCTCCATTCGACGAATCAGAACGGCTCCTATCGAAGTACCCTCACGCAGCAGTGGCATGGCGAGCGTAGTTCGATGGCCGAATTTTTGCTGAGCAGCCTTGATGCTGGGATACTCTGTTTCAACCTCAGTTGCTAGGTCGTGAATGTGGATGGTCTGACGGTCCACTACGGCTCGACCCGCTGGCGTGCCTCGATGGATTGGAACCTCACCTAGAACAGGAAGCGGCCCACACGAGGCTGACAATTTAAGAATGTCTTGATCTACTCTAAGGATATGCGCATCTGTAGCATCACACAGACGCGCAGCATTCTCAGCCACCGTGTCCAGCACTGGTTGCAGGTTCATCGGCGAACTGGCGATCACGCGCAGGATCTCGCTTGTGGCCGTCTGCTGCTCCAGCGCTTCCGTCAGTTGCACGTTAGATGTTTCGAGTTCCGCGGTTCTATGCTTAAGTCCCTGGAATAAGCGGGCGTTCTCGATGGCGATCACCGCCTGATCAGCGAACGTTTTAAGAAGTGCGATCTGCTTGTCGGTAAAGGGTCGGACCTCCATGCGACGAATGAGAATAGCCCCAATGGGGATACCCTCGCGTAGAAGTGGAGCGGCGAGTCTCGTTCTCGCACGGCTCCCTCCATGAGTACCCGCCTTGTCGATGTCAGGGAACTCGGCTTCGGGCTCGGCATCGATGTCATGGACGTGAACCGCCTGGCGGTCAACTACAGCGCGGCCGGTCGTCGAGCCGCGACCGATAGGTATCGGCGCCGCTCGCATTGGGATCGGCCCGTATATCGCCACTCCCTGAAGGACGTCCTCGTCGACGCGATAGATCACGGCATCATTCGCTTCGGACAACCGGGCTGCGCTTGCTGCGACCGCGTCCAACACCGGCTGAAGATCGGTCGGTGAGCTACTGATCACACGCAGGATTTCGCTGGTAGCAGTTTGCTGCTCTGTCGCTTCGGCGAGCTCTCGCTCGCGAGATTCAAGCTGCTCGGAGACGCGCTGTAGTTCTTTCTTGAGTTGGCTCAGTTCGGCAACGCGCGGGTTCTTTTTCTTTTTTGTGACTTCAATACGGGCCATCTGGGATCTCCTGAAAGAGTTTTCACTACAGAGACACGGCCGAAAGAAAATCCGAAATTCGAAATCCGAAATCCGAAACAAACGGGGTCTAAAATAAATCTCAAACCCGGAAAATCCAAAACTTCGAATCCAATTCGAAGTTGTTTTGAATTTTTTACTTTTTGAACATTTGAATTTGTTTCGAATTTCGTGCTTCGGATTTCGTGCTTCGGGTTCCCTGGCGTCCTCAGCGCCTCAGCGGTGAGTACTTTTCTGGTTCGAGAGCCTATCCGACCTCGAACTTCGCTGTCAACCGCGCTGACAATCGTGCTCGTGCTCGACGGCTCGCGAACACGATCCACGCACCGCCGTTAAGCTGCCACCGGAACAAAATTCGAAGCTCCAAATCCGAAGCCTTCCTCGTATCAATTTTCACCGCCGAGACACAGAATTCGCAGAGTTCGACGACCTCACCACGGGCGAAACTCTTCAGAGCTGCGTATGCTTCTTCCAAAATGTGACAGAGCGAACATTACCCCTGTGTGCCGTAATAGCTACGTATCCGCATGAAAGAGCATCACGGACGAGGAAAATGGGTTCGCAAGCATATTCTGAATCGAAACCGCGCCTTGTAGGAAGCTCACAATGCGCTGCCCAAGTCCTGGCTGCATGATCACGAGCGGCGCATCTCCGCGATTAGCGTAACTCCGCAAGGCCTTCCTCAAGCTGTCCGTATACACGTCCACCGCGATGTTTAAACCCATGTCGTGCAATGCTCCGCAGGTTTGAAACACTCGGCGCTCAGCCAGTTGCATGCGCGTCTTGAGGGAGTAACTCTCGATCATCCGTCTTACCGCCAGCGTTTTCTCCAGACCGCATTGCGCGATCCCGCAGTAGGCTTGCAACCACCTAAAGCCACTCCCCGGATGATGGACAAGAAAGACGACGCTCGCGCCTGGCTCTGCCACCTTTTCGACGTAAGGCAAGATCTCCTCGATCCGGTCATGCTTTTTCAGCGGCACCAGTATCTTATCGTTCATGGTCGTTCCCTCCTTCTTTCTTCGTCAAGAATTACCAGTGTAAGAATCAGTCAAATTCTAAGCGCGCATCTTCACAAGACTTGTGCGGAATGAAATTCTCGGTCGGTTGGCGCCGCCGTCGTCTGTGGCTATAAGCGGCTAACGCTCTAACGACTTGTATCACCTCCGCCGTCATCTGAATCCTGGAGACTTGTTCCGCGGAGCCAATTATTTCGTTGATTCGATTCCCGAGTCCAAGGGCTGGATAACTTGTTTGGCCCATAACCTTTTCCTTTTATTCTACTATTCTTTACAAGGGCAAATATTGTTTTCTGGCCTGGCGACACGGGGTTATGCAACCGTATTTGGATGGATCAACAAAACCGGAGAAAAGCTCGGTCGCTTGAACAGATCAAACAGTGAGTTGCTGCCAGTGAGCAGGCCGGCAATTTTCTGTCCGACACCCGCGCGGGTCATGATCAAATGGACATCGCCGCCGAGCGTGTGACTCCGCACCGCCTTCTTCAGGCTACCGGCATAAACATCCACGGCCACTTCTATGCCTTTTCGCCCCAAGGCCTCAGCGGCGGGAGCAGTCTCTGCTTTTGCTCTTTTTAGGTTGGCTTCCCAGGAGTAATAGTCGAGCAACTCCTTTACCTCCGAAGCGGTCTCTGTGTCCGGTTCTTTTGTTGGCCATTTGATGCCGCCTACCGGATAGCGCATGAGGAAGACGACCTTCATCCCAGGTCGAGCCACTTTATCGACGTAAGGGATCATCTCTTCGGTCCGGTCATTCTGGGCCAGTGGCACCAATATTTTTTTATTCATGGCCTTGTCCTCCTTCCGATCGCTAACCGAAATGGATAGCAACGAGCGCGCCAACACGGATTGACCCGTAGGCATTCCGGTCAACGTACTGAATCTTCGAGGAAAATTCTTTTTCAGGTTTACGGCTGAAGAGCGAGAGGACCTCAAGAGGGTAACCTTTATATTACCTCGCGTTACCTGACGGTAAGAAAAAAGTTACTCCTTCGTTGGCTGGCATGTATAGGGGATAAGAAGCAGGGATAAGCTGTAATGCCGACGACCCACCGCGTTAGGGCAGCGCTTGACTGAAGTTTACGCGGACCGATAGCCGCCGTCGACAACGATTGTTTGTCCGGTGAGATAGTCGCTTGCCGGCGCCGCAAGGAAAACAGCAGTTCCAACGAGGTCCGCTGGGTAACCGCGCCGGCCCATCGGCACACGGTTGTGGAACGAAGCGGAGAAAGTCGGGTCGTCAAACAGCGCCTTAGTCAGTTCCGTTTCAATGTAACCGGGAGCGAGGCAGTTCACGCAGATACCTTCCGTCGCCCACTCCACGGCCAGGGTACGTGTCACTCCCAGCACGCCGCTCTTGCTCGCCGTATAGGGTGCGCGGCGGCGGGAGCCCATGTCTCCGGCGATACTGCCAATGTTGATGATCTTGCCCTTTCCTCGATTATGCTCGGGGGCGAAGCGGTGAGTCTCGATCCAATATCGGCCGACGGCCTGCGAGGTGAAGAACACGCCTTTCAGATTCAGATTAAGTACGGTGTCCCAATCCTCTTCCGTAATTTCCGTTGAGGGCCCGCGACGGTTCACGCCCGCCACGTTCACCAAGATATCGATCTGTCCCATGCGATCGAGGACATCGCGGACGAGTGCTTGAATCTCCGCCACACGTGATACATCGACGGGAAAGGGTTCTGCCCGCACACCCAGGGTACGGATCTCTTCGGCAGTCTGGAGAACATCCGCCTGTGTACGACTGCAGAGCGCAACGCTCGCGCCCGCCTCCGCGAGGCCTTGAGCGATCCCACGGCCTATACCCCGAGAGGCGCCGGTAATGAGCGCCACCCGGCCAGAGATATCAAAAAGAGGAGAGGCCACGATCGATCACCAACCTTTCAGCGTTGCCGATCTTAATGATCATATGCGGCTCGTCCGACGGTTCTCATCGTCTAACCGTTCGCGGCGAACCGCTTGAGTGGATCGCCAACGCGGCGGTTGCAAAGCCTCGGTGCCCACCGCGGGGTTAGGCGCGTCCATCTGGGATCTCAAGGATTTTTATTAGCCCAGTCTACCCTAAGTGGTCCGTTGTTTAGCAAACTGCCTTACGGATTGCAGATCATTTACCCAGTCGCGTGCGGATCGGCACCACCCTTGCGTTTTTGGCCTCAGCTCGGCGCGCTGGCGTGCAGTGCCGACGCGGATGTTGAACCCCTGCGGCTCGCTCGCCGCAGCCGAATAGATCGGCGTACCGCACTCAGGACAAAAACCTTGGGCGCGCTTAGCGCCGCTTTCGGCGGTCTTCACATAAATTTTCGGTTCGCCATTTAAGTGAAATGCGTCTTTAGTCGCCGCAACACTCACGCGAAACGCGGTCCCCGACAGTGTCTGACAATCCGTACAATGGCAAATGCCAACCTTGTCGGGATCGACTTCCGCCGTATAGGTAATCTTACCGCAATGACAGCCGCCGTCGATTTTCATATCAACCTCCCGCAAATATTGATTATCCCCTCAGCGGTCTTATGCCTCCCCCCGTTAAACTGCGAAAGCTTCCAGCACCGACACTTCTGATTCCGTCGGCCAGTTTTTTTGCAGCCGAAATGCCGCCTGATCGAGCAGTTTCGCATGCTCTTGCTTGGCGCGAATCCTTCCGCCTTTAAACGTCACGAGAAAATTCATATCGGCCAAATGGCCGGGAGCAAGCTTGTTGGGCGGGCCCATCAACGGCTCGATAATCAACAGACGGCATTTGCTCGGCATCGCCGTACGACAATTCTGGAGAATCTGCAGCACTTTCTCGTCCGGCCAGTCATCCAGAATGCGCTTTAAAATATACGTGTCGCCCCCGGACGGCACCCCCTCAAAAAAATTTCCTGCGATAAACTCGCATCGCGGCAATGGCCCGGCGCGGCCGGCCTTCGCCGCCTCAATCGCCGCGTTTTGATCGAACAGCAGCCCGGAGACTTGATCGCAGGCATTCAGTACTCCGGCCAAAAACGAGCCATTGCCGCCGCCAACGTCGACAATCCGGCCACATTGAGAAAAATCATACGCGGCGAGAATGGCCGCAGTTTCGACGCGCGACTTGTTACCGCTGCCGGCTAGAAAGATCGCTTGTTGCTCCGGGTTAGCGCGCAATTGGGCGAAGTAGTCGCTGATCACCGGCTCGCCGGTGCGGACGCTGTCCATTATTTTGCCGACTCTTTCGTAGGTGTTCTCGTGGCTGTAGATGGCATAATCGCGCACCGACTGGGGCGAATCCTGCCGCAGGGTGTCGCCGAACGGCGTGACGAAAAAGCGCTCGTCTTCGTCTTGGCGCAGCACACCCAAGCCGGCGAGCACCCGCATCACCCGATAGAGAGCGTCGGGATGGACGCTGAGCTTTCCGGCCAGGTCTTCGGCCTTCGCGCCCTCAGCGCCAATATAGTCGGCCAGACCAAGCTTGGCGGCGACATAAATCACACGCGTCGGAATGTAGCGGTTGAACAGTTCGATCATCGATAGAGCGGACGTGAAATCTGCCATAAATCATCCACCTTTCGCTTAAAGTCGACCCTCTGAATTACCCGTCTGATCGAACAAGGGGAACCTAAGGCACCACACCGCGCACCGCCCATGCCTTCGCCTGAAGTGTAAACGGCCCGTCGGCGCGGTTGCCAAAAAGATTTTGCCGCAGCTGCTCGCGCACGGTCATTCGATGATCTTCTGAAATACCACGGAGATAAGCCCCGGCAGGTCCCTGGCCTTCGGTGAGTGGTTGCCAGAAATCGTCGAATGATTTGAAACCGCACGGGAATGCGATGTTTCTCACTTCGACATCGTTGAGGTTGGCAGAAGCCCATAATGATGTAAGTTCCTCTGCGGTGCCGTAAGTGCCACCAAGCAGTTTAACGTTGGGGTCAATTGCAGCGGCGGCATCCGATAGCGCATCATTCAGTTCGTTTCCCCCGGTGGTGTCCCACATTGCGGTCGCCACGATACCGCCACGCCGCGTTACACGGTGCATCTCCGCCGCGGCCTTTGGCGCCTCAGGGATAAAGCTCATGACGAGTAGAGCTAAACAGCAATCAAAATACCCATCCGGGTATGCCAACTTCTGAGCGTCGCCCTGCTCAAACGAAATTCTCGGATCGTCCGTCTTGGACCGAGCGTAAGCTAAAAAGCCTTCGGATAAGTCCAACGCGACGATCTTCGACACGGCTCGGCTTTGCGCGATAGCGAACGTCAACGCGCCGGTGCCGCACCCCACGTCGAGCACTTCTCCTCGAACGCTGACAAAGTCGACAAACAACGGCGCTAATATTTTACTCGACCGCCCTCTCTGCCGTTCATAGGCTTCCGCAACTTCGAACATAGGCCCTCCCTTGTTTTGGCCCTCTGCGCTATCTTTGGTTAATCTTACCACTTATAACTGCGGCGCGATCTCCTTCAGGCGATTATCCTACTCGGACCATAGGCTTCGAAATTGCGTGGCAACCACCTGCTCGTACGAAACCGGAGACGAGAGCAGGCCAACAGCTGTAGCAAAGCGATTCATCTCTCCAATGGCCTCCAACGAGATGGACGGCTGATAGAACTCCGCATCCCGTGCTACTATTTGGCCCATCAGGCCCGCTTCGACAGCCGGGAACAACTTCGTCGCAATCTTTTTTGCCTGCCAAGGGTCCTGTCGTAACACAGATTGCGCACGAACTACGGACCGTATCACTGCCTCAATTCGCTCCGGCTCAGTTTCGATCTTCGATTCGGTAGCGGCTAGGGCAATGAACGAGTAGTTTCCGGCCCCCGCCGGACCATCACCGAGTCTTGTATCCATAATTACGGAGCCCGCTCCCAGGTGAACCGCAACCTCGCAGCCCAATACATTGGCCCAGATCCCATCGACTCGTCCGTCCGCAAGCGCTCTCGCGGATGCAACACCGAAGGAAATGCCAGGCTGATCAGTTTCCGGCAGCGGGCCAATTTTCACCAGGTCCTTCTCGACGTCGATGCCGGCCTCATGCAGCAAGTATTTGAGCACAAGATCTGGACCTCGATTCGCAGCAATGCGACGGCCTTTTACCGACTCAATCTCACCGCGCTTTGCCAGACCCGCTTTCATCACCAGCAACCAAGGTGTGCCTTGCGATACTGTCACTACAAGCTTCACGCCAAGTGAGTCGGGAAAGATCATCATCGGGACATGCGCCGGACCGGCGGAAAGATCAGCGGTTCCGTCGCGTAGATACTCCACAGCGCCCAACGCGTTGGAATGCACGATCTCGACGTCCTGCCCTTCCTGGTCGAAGATTCCCAATTCTTTGGCGGCTATCAAGGGGAAAAATGTACTCGACACAAAATCCGGCACTGCGATACGCATGACGTCTCCTTTTCTAGGCTCTCTCATCATTTCTTCTTCGGCTCTGGCATCTCAAAGCTTTCGCCTTTCTCGAGAAGCCGATGTCCAGGAACAGCGTCGGCGTCGGGGAGAATGGAGACGGACTTCAGCACTTTTCCACTACGAAGCCCGAAGGCGTGAATAGTGCCAGGCGGAACAACTACGCTCGTCTGGTTTTCGACCTTATATTCCTCGTCGCCGACGCGCGCGAACCCATCGCCGTCGACTTCGAGAAAAACCAATACTTCCTCCGTGTCGTGCCAATGCAGCGGCGTTCGTTGATGATGCTCCATGTCCGCCAACCAGACAGACAGCGACTCGGCGCCGGCGGATCGATTGACCGCCAGCCGCAACGACGGGCGCCACCGCTCGTCGGGAAACTCTATGAGAGGCTGGTCTTTGTGGTGAATGATTTTCATGTTGTTGCTCCTTTTTCTTCAAATCCGATTGTAATCACTTCTTCCATAACTGTTTGTTCGCTCTACTTCCTCCCGAATCGCTCGTAGTCGATCAAACCTGTAGACCCATCGAGGCCGCCAATTCTAGTGACACGTTTATTTTTCGCCGTAGCAAAAGTCAGAGATCCCGTGCCGCAGCCACATCGAGCGCTTCACCCTGAACACGGACAGATTCAACAAACAAGGAAGCCAAAACAGTTACTCTAACTCCCCATCCGCTGTTCCTAAGCATTTGCGACTTCTAACATAAACACTCCTGTCGCACCCTGATCTTACGCGCTTTTATTTAATAGGCACCCCTTCGACGATCGAGACTCTGGACCCGGTGGGAATGACCCTCGTCAACGCAAAGCCCCCGACCTCAAAGAGCGCCCGGAATTCCTGTTCAGTGCGTTCCCGTCCGCCTTCAGTCATCACGAGCATCATGAGATCCACAAACTTGCTTATAGACGCCTGACCGTCAGGTAGAATAACCGGCTCGATTACCAGCAGCCGCCCTTTTCCAGACATCACGTCGCGGCAGTTCCGGAGTATCGTGATTGCCCGCGCATCATCCCAGTTATGCAAAATACTTTTTAGGGCATAGGCGTCAGCACCTCCGGGGATTTTGTCGAAGAAGTCGCCGCTAATCAGATCGCAGCGGTTAGCTAAGCCTGCCGCTTCGAATCGAAGCCGTGCGCTCTCGATTGCGGTCGGACGGTCCACGAGTATACCCCTCATATTTGGATGGGCGTTAAGGATCGAGGCAAGAAAACCGCCATTACCGCCACCAATGTCGGCGATGCTGCTGATACCGGAGAAGTCGTAGACAGAGAGTACGTCGGAAATGTCAAGGGAGGAGATGCTAGCCATCCCAGAGTCAAACTCGGAAGCGATCTCTGGGTTCTGTTTCAAATACGAAAACTCGGGCATTCCGAAAACCCGTTCGAAGGCCGGCATCCCCGTCCGCACACTATAGAGAAGGTTGTCGGCCGGGCGGCAAGAAAAGTCCGCGCCATACAAGGATATGTATGCACGGAGAGAACCTGGCACATCGGTACGAAGACATGCAGCGAGTGGCGTCAAGGCAAATTGGCTCTCTTTGATCTCTGTAAACACACCCACGCTCGCGAGAGCACGAAGCAGCCTATAAAGGGCATCCGGATTCGCACCTACAGCCGCGGCAATGTCTTTTGTATCCATCGCGTCATCTTTTAGAACGTCGGCGATACCAAGTGCTGCCGCGGCATAGATAGCTCGCCAGACCATATATCCTTCATAGAAAAGTTTGTTCAGAGCCACCAGCTGTTGATGATCTGTTTTCGGCTCTCCACTTATGCTTTGTCCGGGATCATATTCGCTCATGACGGCGCCCCCCTTGCGTATTGGCTTCTTTTGCTGCGCGGCAAATTCGTAACTCTCCTCGCCATGCTTCACAACTTGGTGCCCAAATACGGCGTCATTCCTTTGCAACCGGTTAAAACTCCAGCAGGTCTGTAGCGATTAGCACTCGGCACCGGTGGTCACCAGTATCTGTAGTCGATCATGCTCACAGCCTGCGCCATCCGCAACTCTTCCGCTCGGTCCCGATGCGCTCATTGCACGAGGATAAGTTTACTCTCATCGCTCATCGGTTGACGGAATTTTGCATCCCAGTCCGACCCGTGATCTGCTCCGCCAAATACGCCGCGTCTTCCGCCGGACCGGCGCGAAGGAGAAAAGATGACCTCCGCTTATAGAGCCAGCGCAATCCTAGAAAATAGATACCGGGAGATTGAGACACGCCGCGGCGATGCACTGGCTCACCGCCCTCGTCAAAAATAGGTAGTTTCACCCAATCGAAGTCGCAGCGGAATCCGCTAGCCCAGACGATGGCACCCACTCCTGCATCGTTGAGGTTTAGATGTGAGACTGGCGTCGATATTACATTCCCGATGTTTGAACTTGTTTCCGACTGCTGCTCTTCCGGCACTTCCAACCCATTCTTCGCGACATACTCGTCCACGGCTTTTTTTAAACTTTCAAAGGACTCGTCGCCTTTGACGAGGTGCTGCTCCAGATCATCAGCTAATTTTAAGTCACCGTCCTCGATCCCTTGTGAATGGCCTAACAGGATTACTCCGCGCGCGGCCATCGACCGTAAATCTACATCGTAACCGCCATTGGCGCCCGTAAGTAAAACCTCTACTCCTTTCCGCAGGTTCACCGGCACCGTATCGACGATCTGTTCGGACCTTTTGAGTGCGGCTCCCCAAAAGGCAAAGTCTTTGCCACGGTATCTTCTCGGCACACGGTTATGACGGCCAACCGAAAGGTAGACCTGGCGCCCGCTCTGACGTAAATCGTCGGCGATCTGACAGCCCGAAGCTCCGCTGCCGACAACCAGAACTGCACCCGGCGGCAACTGAGTCGGATTACGGTAAGCGCTCGAATGCACCTGGAAGATATCTTTCGGAACCTCCGAACTCATGGTTGGTATCGCAGCCCGTTGATACGGACCCGTGGCGATAGTCACATTGGCGGCTTCAATCGTGCCATTGTTTGTCGTGAGCAGATAACGCCCCGCGTCCGATGTTCGCTCCAGGGAAGTGACTTCGACACCACAGCGTATCGGCGCCTTAATGAACCTCGCGTAATCTTGGACGAACCGAACGACCTCACGACCCGGCGCGAAGGCGTCTGGATCGTCCGATTGATACTTGAATCCGGGTGCCTCAATGGTCCAGTTGGGAAATTGAAAGCAGAAGGAATCCCAGCGTTCGCTGCGCCAACGTTCGCCCACTCGGCCCCGTTCGAGAATTACATGTTCTCGTCCCAGCGCACTGAGAGAATAGCTCATTGTGAGGCCGGCGTGACCGCCGCCGATGATGACGGTATCAATCTGCTCGTTCATGGCGATCTCCTTTAAGTGAGCGGTTTCAGGTTCCCATCTGTCCAATGCTTTTTGTCTTTCTTAACGGTAAGTTCGCTACTGACAGTGGGGGACGATGCACGATGCCTTTCACCGCCCACGCTTTCGCCTGAAGCGTCCATGACCGGCCGCTACCTTGTCGCCGTGAACACAAAGCGGTCCAAGCAAAAGAACCAATCACCTTCCGCCGTACGCGAGCGAAGATCTTGTTCCCAGGCAGCAACATCTGCAGCAGGCACGCCGTGCTTAAGAGCAGAGTCACGGGTGATCCCGATAACACTGGCTCCGTACGAACTCGGATCGTAGCGGGTTTCAACGATGGAGAACGTACGCACATCAACAAGCGTTAGGCCTGCGGCGCGGAAAAGCTTATGCAAATCACGTGGGAGATAGGCATGGGCAAATTGGGTTGCTGCCCGCGCGGAAATCATATGGCGAGTGAAAATGGGATCTTTGGATTTCCATATGCACATATCCCAGTCCGACTCGAGGACCAACAGTCGACCACTTTTCCGAAGCACGCGCGCTGCTTCCTGGATCGCTTGCGCGACTTCCGTAATGAAAGAGTAGACCTGCGCGGCCACGACGAAATCGAAAGTCTCGTCAGGAAACTCCAGCGCGGTCGCATCGCCAACTTGCACGTCAACAGTGTCGGCGAGTCCTTCCTTTGCGACGCGAGCCTTGGACGCATCAACCGACTCACCGCTCTTGTCGATCGCAACGATCCGGCCTCGCGGCGTTACTTCTCTGGCCAGTTCGCACGCGAGGTGGCCGGCACCGCAACCCACATCTAGTCCGACTTCGCCTGGACGAGCCGCAACGGCTGCGCGGAACCGTCGTCTTTGGTCAACGATCTGCGGAGTAGAATAAGCTCTATCTAGACGAGCAACGTCTGCCGCTTCGAAGTTCTGCATAAGTCGTCCAATGCAACCCTATGCCTGATTACACCCGCTTTCGAGCCGTAATGAGACCAAGTCCATCACGTAACAAGAAATTCCCCCGCTCGATTTCCAAAAATCCTGCTTCACTCAGCCAAGCTCGGTGTTCTTGCTCCGTATAGGACTCTCCAGCAACAGAGGTATTTATGATTCGTGCCAGGCTTTAGTAATTTGATTATTAAAACCGAACTGCGGGAAAAGCGAACAGGAATTTAAGAGCCCGGCACGATGAGCTACCTCGCTCAGCGCTTGGCGCCGTCCCAGCCGTGGGTCGAGATATCGAATACAATGCCGTAGGGGTCGCGGAACTTATGTTCGGCATTGGCCGGCATGTGGCCGGTCGGCCCCGGGTGGTGCTTGCCGCCATGGGCTTCGATCGCCTGCTTCATCCTATCGATGTCGTCCACCCAGATGCCGAAATGATGCACGCCGACGAAGTCCTTGCCGCGCTCGTCGCCGGCGTCATCCTTATCGGGACGCCTCCTCGTTGCTTCAACACAGTGCTTACCGCTTCCGATCAATCAATTGCGCTACACCGGCACGCACTCCACCACGCTCATCTCGGATGGCGTCGGGGTTACCGTCATCACACCGAATCCAGCCGCTGCGCGTAGGCGGAAAAATGTCAATTTAAAGCCCCGCTCGGCGCAGCACTATTTCTTCTTGCTCGGGTCGTCTGCCGGATCGTGGAAACTGATCCCCCACGGACCTGTCCCGTGGATTTGAACAATCGCTTCCCCCTTTTTAGTGTAGGCGTACATCGCCATTCCAGGGGGAACCATGAAGGCATCGCCGGGCTTATACTCCTTGGCCTTCGCGGAATCGAATTTATCTCCGGTCGCAAAGTAAAAAGTCCCCGAGAGGATGGTTACGCGCTCAAACGTGGGATGCGTATGGACGCCGATTTTCGAGTTCGCAGGAAGCTTGAGGCGGAAAGTAAAAGGTCCCGCTGCTTTCAGATCACCCTCAAGTACGGCGATTTTCGCGCCGGGCCCCACCGACGGAGCATCGGACCACTTGAGCTTGGATGCCTCGACCGAAATAAAACCTGGCCCCTTGGCATGGGAATCGGCCCAGGCAACCGGAGCGGTGAGCACTCCTGCCGCCAACATTACCGAAACCACGACACTCTTAAAGGTGTTCATTTTTGCCTCCTTTCGTTCTTCTCGAACGAAGCTTGGTTGGGGGCCACTCAAACATCAGTCAGCGTAAGCACCGGCCCCAGCGCGGTGCCCGCCTAAACACTCAAGCTCAGCCGGTGCTTTTGGCGATCGGTCCGGAGCCGATAAAATCAGAATGTCCCCTTTTCCGCCCCGTCTCACCTGGATCAGGCGATCTCGTAGTCATCGTGTCCTCCTCCTGACTGAACGAAGCATTTCATCGCTCAACCCCGCCACAGCGATGAAAAACAGAGCGCGATTGATTCGCCCGCACTCAGGGTCCTAAATACGCTTCCGGAGGAACGGAATAAAGGTCTGTTGTCACGTTGTTCACTCCCGGTACATTTTTCACGAGCTTCACGACTTCGTCTTCCAATCCTTGATCTACTCTACCCGTAACGTGGATATGGCCACGGTCGGCGCGAACTTCGAGAGCCGATCCTCGTACATCGGGCGATGCAAGTAATGCGGCATAGACCCGGGAACCAAGAGCGAGATCGTTGAAAGCCTGATCGGATGCGGCAGTGGGCTGATACTCTTCGAGCTTCGCTGCCTCGATAATCACACGCTTCGCTCCCTCTCGGCGCATTTTGCCCATATTGAGAATAAGGTCATAACGATTGGGATCGCGCCAATCCGTGCCGAACATCGCCATGAGCCGGCGGCTGCGCGCCTTATCGACCTCTTCTATATAATGGCGCGCCGCGATGTCAGTCAGACTCTGCCGCGCCCGAATTTGTTCGATGCGAAATTCGATTGGCGCGGTCAAAAGTACTTTCAGCACATGCCCGATACCGGGCAAAAGCTCATGACCTAAGTGGCCGTGGTAAACCACCTTTCCATCGTGAGCCAGTTCGCACAGCGTAGCTTGCAGAGCGATCCGGTAGGGCCGCAGATCTTGCAGCAGACGCTCCCACCAGTGCTGGCCTTTTTCGACGATCTCGTTGAGTTTTGCTTCGGGTATGCGATAGCGCCGGCTCGCCTCGACGAGCACCTCGCGCCCGACACAACGGTAGCCAAGAGCCTCGGCCACAGTTTCGGCCAATTCCTGACCTTCACCGGATGCGCCTTGATAGATTGTGATGATCGGCATAACAGCTAACCTCCTTAGCTTCATCCTAACAAGCTTCGCTGCAAGATCGGGCTCCAGGCGGCGCGTGGAGTCCACGCGCCGCATTTTAGAGCTACTTGGTGTAAAATTATTTCGTCCGAAAAGAATCTGCGAACCGAGACTTATTTCCCCGGCACGGGAAGGCCCTTGCTCTTCGCCGCTAATGTATCTAACTCCTCTGGCGTAAAAATTCGCCTAGCAGTTAGCGTAATTCCTGTAGTCCTGCCGGCTAGGGCGATAGCCCCAAGAGCGTCGGCGCTGCCAACCGGCACTTCGATGATAGCAAAAGCGTCAGGCCCATCGTTCTGAGGGCTAAAATACAAACTTTCTAAGCGCGCCTCCTGTTTTCTCAAGAGTTCTTGAACAGCAGCCGCTCTCTTGGTGCCGCCATCCTCGATGAGTCGTTTTACGGCCTCTTGATCGAAATTAACTTGTATCAAAAACTTCGGCATAAAGTCCTCCTTATCAATTTTTCCTCGCACCCGACCAATTAGCCATTAGACCATCTTGCGCATCTCCTCGATCGAGAAAGCCCGGACAAATTTCATTTTTACATTGCCTAATGACTGGATGCTCGCCATGAACTTGTGGATCGGCTCAGGGCTGTCCGCCTCGACGACAATCGCGGCGTCGTGCGGTCCGCCTGGCGTGTAGAAGACATCTTTGACCTGGATGCCCAGTTTCGTCGCCTCGGCTTTGGCCGCCTCGGCTCTATCAGGCGAGTCTTTGATCGTGCGGCGGCCTTGATCTGTATAATCCACTAAAATAACTCCTCTAGGCATAAAGCACCTCCTGTGAATTTATTGGGATCTTCCGGGTTTACTGTGAAAAGAAGTATTCACCACAGAGGCACAGAGTTCGCAGAGTTTCTTTCTACTGTCTCGTTCTCTGCGCCCTCCGCGCCTCCGCGGTTAGCCAGGAAACAAAAAAGGCCAGCGCACCCTGGCGATACATCGCCCGAGCAGCTGGCCCTACACTCTTCCGTGCATTTGCCCCCTTCGAGGAACGATTCGCGTTCCTCTGGTTTGGCCTCACATCGCACTGGAAGCCTTCTCAACGACGGGGGGAGGCTTGTTACGCAGGCACAAATATCACATGGGAAAGGGCTGTCAAGCAGGTCCGGTCGACTACTGCAATTCCAGCGAGGCGACAAAGTCGAACACGCCAGGAAATCTGTACGCACCCAGGGACCGCTTTTGGCTGCGATGACAGATGGTGCTTCAGGTTCATATGTGTGTTGTGACACCCAGAAACTGACCATCCTCCCCATCGGTGTCCCTGGTCCAGTGCGGCAGAGTAGCTCGTTTTCTCCTTTTGAAATCATTAAAGCCTCCTGTTTAGAATCAAAGCCCACCCGTGTGTTGATGTGAAAACTGTGTGCCAGAATGAAGCAGGACCACAGAAGAGGGACGTTTAAACATGCTGGAGATAGAAACGGTTCCCCGTAGGAAACTCATGATCCGGTGCCTAATCCCAGGCCGCATGACAACAAGCTGCGTATCTCCGCTATTCACATGGCTCTGCAGCGTCTTTCTCAGGCTGCCTGTATAGACGTCCACCGTGACTTTCGCCCCGATCCTCTGCAACACCTCACAGGTATGAAACACCTTCTGGTGAGCTAATTGCCTACGCATTTTTATCGAGTAACTCTCAGCCATTCTTCTTATCGCCTGCGTCTTCTCCAGCGCGCACTCCGCGATCGCAGAGTATGCTTGCAACCATTTGAAACCATTCACCGGATGATGAATCAGGAACACGACGCTCATGCCCGGTTTAGTGACTTCCTCTAGGCAAGGAACGACCTCCTCGATTCGGTCACCTCTCTTCAGTGCAACCAATATTTTTTGTGCCATTGCTTTGTCCTCCTTTTGCATCCACTCACAACGCAACCGTCGTGCCAATACAGATAGATGGACCTTCGCTTAAGCTAGGTGCTAAAGTAGTAAAGGAATTTTTTCTGACGAACTGCTATGATTAAGGAATTACCAAATCGAATGGTAACTTTCCCCTTACGGTTCGGTAACAATGAGGTTACCGTAGTAGATCGATCATTTCCTTTGGAATAGGCATGAACCCATGAGCAGACTTTCTAAGGGCATCTTTGCTGCGGCACAAAGAGACAAGATCCAACGCTTGCTCAGGGAAAGTCCCTCACCTTCCCTAGCGGAGAATCATCTCCTGCGCCTGCTCGAAGCAAGTAGCATCGGCACGATCAAAAAGATTCCTTCAAGCCATTTTTCCGAGCTTATCAACTTGCTCGGCAGCAGCTCGTTCCTCAGCGATGTTCTAATTCGCCAGGGAGAACATTGGCCCGAGGTCTTTCTGCGCCAGATCGAAGTCAGGCGAAAAACTGCCGCCGAGAACTTAATGGACCTGAATGCCGCCATCCGAGGCGTCCTCTCATTCGATGATTTCTGCGCCGCGCTGCGCCGGTACAAGCAGCGCGAATACCTGCGCATCGGTGCGCGGGACTTGATGCCGTCAGTGACGATGGAAGAAACCGTGCGGGAGCTCAGCGCCCTCGCGGACGCGTCGCTGGAGGCGGCGTATCGATTTGGCCGATCCCAAGTGGAGAAAGAATACGGCACGCTGCTGTTACCTGGTAAGCCGGAGGACAATGGGTTTGTCGTTCTCGGCATGGGCAAGCTCGGCGGCGCCGAGCTGAATTTCAGCTCCGACATTGACGTTATCTTTCTCTTCGGGGACGACGAAGGCGAGAGCTCAGGCGGTCGAAAGGGGAAAACTACGC